>Ga0209254_10000129_pt1 | contig 49979 bp, 41 predicted proteins | sample FrelakmetDIP11DI_FD_187148 | JGI IMG/M metagenome (GOLD analysis project Ga0209254, IMG submission 187148) | Freshwater lake sediment microbial communities from the University of Notre Dame, USA, for methane emissions studies - DIP11 DI (SPAdes)... | ecosystem: Environmental > Aquatic >...
CCTCGCGATCAACCCGCTTGCGCGCGTGCCGACGCTGAAAGTCGGCAGCTTCATCCTGACCGAGTGCCCGGCGATCCTGGCCTATCTCGACCGCACGCATCCCGACGCGGCGCTGATGCCCGACGATCCGGCCCAGGAGGCCAAGGGGCTGTCGCTGATGAGCTGGCTCGCCAGCAGCGTGCACATCAGCTTCGCCCAGGTCTTCCGCCCCGCGCGTTTCACCGATGACGAAGCGCAGCACGCCGCGATCTCGGCCAAGGGCAAGGCCATGGTCGAGAAGCACTACGACGAGATCGAGACCCTGGTCGGCGACAGTCCCTGGGCGCTGGGGCGGCGCTACAGCGTGGTCGATCCCTATCTCTTCGTGTTCCATCGCTGGGGCTATCGCCTCAACCTCGACATGGCGCGCTGGCCGCGTTATGGCGCGCATGCAGCCAGCGTCGCCGCGCGTCCGGCCACGCAGCGCGTCATGACCGCCGAAGGCATCACGCCGAACGGCTGAACCAGGAACCTCCGCATGCGCCTGCTACCCCTCCTGCTGCTCCTCGTGCCGACCATGCTCCACGCCGAACAACTGCCGCTGGAAAGACTGTTCCAGGATCCGGCGCTGACCGGCCCGCGGCCGCTCAAGCTCGCGGTTGCGCCCGATGGCGCGCGCGTGACCTTCCTGCGCGGCAAGGCCGATGACCAGAACCGGCTCGATCTGTGGGAGTACCACGTCGCCAGTGGCCAGACTCGGCTGCTGGTGGATTCCGCGCTGCTGGCACCCGGTCCCGAGCAGCTCTCCGACGAGGAGAAGGCGCGGCGCGAGCGCCAGCGCATCGCCGCGCTGTCGGGCATCGTGGGCTACCAGTTCTCGCCCGACGGCACGCAGTTGCTGTTTCCGCTCAATGGCGAGTTGTATCTGTACGACCTGCGCAAGATCGGCACCCAAGCCGTGCGCCAACTCACGCGCGGCGAGGGCTACGTCACCGATCCCAAGGTCTCGCCGCGCGGCGGCTACGTGTCCTTCGTGCGCGAGCAGAACCTGTGGGTGATCGAGCTGGCCAGCGACCGCACGATGGCGGTCACGATCAAGGGCGGCGGCACCATCGCCTGCGGCGTGGCCGAGTTCGTCGCGCAGGAGGAAATGAACCGTTTCACCGGCTACTGGTGGGCGCCCGACGATTCGGCGCTGGCCTACACCTGCTACGACGACGCCGGAGTCCCGATCCAGAAGCGCTTCGAGCTCTACGCCGACCGCACCGAGGTCATCGAGCAGCGCTATCCGGCCGCGGGCGAGGCCAACGTGCGGATCGCCCTGGAAGTCGCCACGCTGGTCGACGTCAAGGTCGCCGCGACCGAGGCCAAGTCGGCGCGCCCGGCCCAGGTCGTGCCGCTGGGCGATGATCCCGACATCTATCTGGTGCGGGTCAACTGGCTGCCCGACGGCAAGCGCCTCGCGTTCCAGCGCATGGCCCGCAACCAGCGGCGCCTCGATCTGGTGCTGCACGACACCCGCGACGGCGCGCAACGCACGCTCCTGACCGAAACCTCGGACACCTGGATCAACCTCAACGACGACCTGCGTTTTCTCAAGTCGCGCGAGGCCTTCATCTGGGGCTCGGAGCGCTCGGGCCTTGCCCAGCTGTACCTGTACTCGCTGGACGGCGCCCTGCTTCACCCGATCACGAAGTCGCCGTGGGCGATCGACGGCCTGGTGGCGCTGGATTCGAAGCGTGGCGTGGTCTATGTCGGTGCGCCCGGACCCGACCCGACCCAGCGCCACGTTTATGCCTATCCGCTCGATGGCGAGGGCGAGCCACGGCGCATCACGCGCGAGGACGGCACCCACACCGTGGTGTTCAGCGACGACGGGCGCGTGTTCGTGGACACCTACAGCTCGCGCGAGCGCCTGCCCACGGTGAGCCTGCGCCGAACCGACGGCCGCGTGCTCACGGTGCTGGAGCCCAACGAGCTCAAGGAGGGCCATCCCTACTGGCCCTACCACGCCAACCATCGCACCCAGGAATTCGGCACGATCAAGGCCGCCGACGGACAGACGCTGCACTTCCAGGTGACCAAGCCGCCGGGCTTCGATCCGAAGCAGCGCTATCCGGTGCTGATCTTCTACTACGGCGGCCCGCACGGCCAGGTCGTCATCGACACCTACGACCTCGATTTCACGCAATGGATGGCGCAGCGCGGCTACGTGGTCTTCAGCCTCGACAATCGCGGCATGGCGCGACGCGGCAAGGCCTTCGAGGACCCGATCTTCCGCCAGATGGGCAAGATCGAGATCGAGGACCAGCTCGCCGGCATCGCGTGGCTGAAGCAGCAGCCCTGGGTCGATCCGGCGCGCATCGGCGCCTACGGCTGGAGCTATGGCGGCTACATGACGCTCATGCTGCTGGCCAAGGCCTCGGACCAGATTGCCGCGGGCGCGGCCGTGGCGCCGGTGGCCGACTGGCGCCTGTACGACACGTTCTACACCGAGCGCTACCTCGACCATCCGAAGGACAACGCGGAAGGCTATCGGCTGAGCGGCGTGCTGCCGTGGCTCGAAGGCCTGAAGTCGCCGCTGCTGCTCGCGCACGGCATGGCCGACGACAACGTGCTGTTCGTCAATTCCACCGCGGTGATGAGCGCGCTGCAGGCGCAGGGCACGCCCTTCGAGCTCATGACCTACCCCGGCGCCAAGCACGGCATCAGCGGCCCGGCCAACCAGACCCACGTCTACCGCACGATGGCCGAGTTCTTCGACCGGCACCTCAAGCCCGGCGAATAGACCCAGCGCAGCGGGTGGATTTCCTGCAGGAGCGGCTGATCCGCGCCATCCTGGCGCTCACCCTTCGGGCCCGCTTCGCGGTTGGATTGCGCGTCCTGCGCAATCCAGGCAGCCGCGACCAGGCCCATCGCGCGCAGAGCGCGCTCCTACGAAGCCGGCTCTGCAGGAGCGCGCTCTGCGCGCGATAGGCCTGCCGTGTTCACTTTACCCTTCTCCCGGCATTGCATCCGGAGGGCGACAGACGTCGTCCATGCAGGGGGACTCGAATGAACTCGCCGCAATCCCGCCGCTGCAGGTCGCGCCTGGCCCCGATCGGGCTACTGGGCTGTGCGCTGTGCGCGGCACTCAACCCGACGGCGCACGCCGCGCTGTTCACGGTCACGAGCACCGCCGACAGCGGCGCCGGCTCGCTGCGCGCCGCGATCGCACTGGCCAACGCGAATGCCGATGCCGACGAGATCCGCTTTGCGATCATGGGTGCCGGCCCGCATCGCATCACCTCGCTGACGACGCTGACCGTGAACAACTCCCTGCTGATCGATGGCTACAGCCAGGCGGGCGCCATCGCCAACGGCAATACCCCGGAGCAGGGTGGCCTCAACGGCACCCTGATGATCGAGCTGTCCGGCGTGAATGGCGGCGGCACGGGCATCACATTCTCCGGGCCGTCCGGCAGCGAGCTGACGCTGCGGGGGCTAGTGATCAATCGATTCGGCACGCTTGTTCTCGACCGAGGCGACGGCAGCCTGATCATCGAGGGCTCGTACCTCGGCACCGATGTCGACGGTGCGGCGGTGCCAACCCCGGTCGATCTCGGCGTGCAATTTTGGGTCACCGACACCGATCGCATCGGCGGGCTGCTGCCGCAGCAGCGCAACCTGATCTCCGGTGCCCGCGCTGGCCTGTCGTCGGTGGCCATCAGTGGCTGGATCAGTGCGACCTGCAGCAGCGTGATCCAGGGCAACCTGATCGGCACGGATCGGACCGGCAGCCTGGCCCTTCCTAATCGAACCGGCATTTTGCTCAGTCGCAGCGAGGTGCCGCCGGGGGCCAACGGGCTGTTGATCGGCGGCCTTGCGAGCGCCGCCCGCAACGTCATCTCGGGCAACCTGCGCAGTGGTATTTCGATCACTTGCTCGAACACCGGCGGCGACGAAAAGTGCGCGAACGGCACGCTGATCCTCGGCAACTACATCGGCACGCGCGCCAACGGCGTGGATGCGCTGGGCAACGGCACCGAGGTGCCCAGCCCCGGCATCTTCTCCTATCAGTACAACGGCAATATCTCCCGAGTGCAGATCGGGGGCACCGATGCCGGCGCGGGCAACCGGATCGCCCACAACACGCGCTTCGGCATCGACCACGGCTATGGCGGCGGCTCCGGCACGCTGTTGATCGCCGGCAACCAGATCTACGCCAACAGCCTGCGCGGCATTGCCACGGTCGGGCGCACCAACGACCCTGGCGACGTCGACGGGGGACCCAATCGCGGCCAGAACTTCCCGGTGTTCGTTTCCGGCAGCCAGTTGAACGGGCAGATCAGCGCGCGTTACGCGGTGGACACCGCGCTGGCCAACGCCAGCTATCCGCTCACCGTGCACTTCTATCGCAGCCGCAATGGTAGTGGCGACCACTACCTGGGGCAGCAAAGCTACGCCACGCCGCAGGCCCCGCAGGATGCGGTCATCCCGGTTCCGGCCGGGCTATCGGTGGGCTTCGTCGTGGCGCTGGCAACCGATGCGGCCGGCAACACCAGCGAGTTCTCCGAGGAACTGGACGTCGACACCCTGCTGGCGGATGGTTTCGAGAACGATCCCTGACGGATTCCCACCGGCGGCGGAGGAGGAATCCAGGCGGCGTCCCGCCGGCCGCCGTGCGCGTCGCACCTGACGGGTCCCGGGGGCGATCGGGAATCGCAACCGTTCTCAGAAGCGGGCACTCACGCGTCACTCACATTGCGCGCAAGTCGGCTTAACATCGCCTGTGGCCTGATCCACCATCCATGTCGCCACAGGGAGAGTCTGCGATGACGGCGCTTGCACGCGGTTTGGTCCTCGCCTCCGGGCTGCTGCTGGCCCCGCTCGCGCAGGCCCAGTTCCTGTTCGGACGACTGCTTCCGCCGGCCCCCGCCACCGAGGCCAACGGCCCTTCGGCGGCGCCCACGGTGTCGGCCAACGGCAAGGTGTTCGCGTTCGAGAGCAGCGCCACCAACTGGGTGCCGGGCAGCCTTACCGGCGCCAAGATCATTTCGATCGACCTCGTTGCCGGCAACACGCTCAACCTCTCGACCACCAGCGGTGGCAATGCCTTCAACGGCAATTCCTTCGCGCCCAGCACCTCGCGCAACGGCCGCTACACCGCCTTCGAGACCCAGGCCAACAATCTCGATCTTGGCGTGGGCACCAACGGTTTCCAGATCGTGCGCAAGGACCGCCAGACCGGCGCACTGGTGCTGGCCAGCGCGAGCGCGGCTGGCGCGCCGGCCTCGGGCTCGGCCGCCGGGCAGGGGCGCAACGCCTCGATCTCGGGCGACGGGCGCTACGTGGTGTTCCGCTCGGATGCCGCGAACCTGGTCGGCGGCGACGTGCTCGGCGAGGAGGATGCCTTCGTCAAGGATCTGCAGACCGGCGCCATCGAGGTCGCCTCGCTCAACGCGAATGGGCAGTTCACCTCGCCGGGCATCACCGCGTTGAGCGGCCAGTCGATCAGCGACGACGGTCGCTACGTGGTGTTTTCCAGCGCTGCCGGCAACATCGTGGCGGGCGTCGGTTCGGGCACGATCCAGGTCTACGTGCGCGACCTCGTCACCGACACCTCCACGCTCGCGAGCCGCAGCGCGGCCGGCGCCGCAGCCAACAGCCAGTCCGACCTCGGCGCGATCTCGCCCAATGGCCGCTTCGTCAGCTTCCGCTCCTTCGCCACCAACCTCGCCGGCGGGCCCTTCGCCAGCCGGGTCTACGTCCACGACCGCACGACCCTCGCGATCAGCAGCGTGCCGCTGCCGGTGCTCAACGCGGTGACCGCCACCGGTTGCCGCGAGAACGACGTCGCCGACAACGGCGTGGTGGTGCTGACCTGCTTCTTCGGTTCGGGCCTTTTCGACCAGGTCTTCCTCCACATTCCGGGCGCCGTCGGCACACCGTTCCTCATCAGCAGCGACATCAACGACGTCGCCGGCAACCAGGCCTCGGGCACGCGCGTGGCGATCAATGCCAGCGGCCTGTCCATGGTCTTCGACTCGCGCGCCAGCAACCTGGTCGGCAACGACTTCAACGGCGTATCCGACAACTTCATCCTGATCGACGAGAGCATCCTCGACGGGATCTTCGCCGACGGCTTCGAGTAGCCTGGCACCGCGCCTGCGCGCCCTTGCGCGGCTGCCGGTCGCTGCGCGCAGCGCCGTCGTGCCGTATCGTTCGCGCTACCTCGACCATCGAGCGGGACCGCCCATGGCCACAGCACGCAAGCGCGCCCCGCGATCGCCGCGCAAGTCCGCGTCGGCGCCCAAGCCGATCAACCTCGCGCTGCAGGGCGGCGGCGCGCATGGGGCTTTTACCTGGGGCGTCCTCGATCGCCTGCTCGAGGATGGCCGCGTGGCCATCGACGGCATCTGCGGCACCAGCGCCGGGGCCATGAACGCGGTGCTGGTGGCGCATGGGCTCATGCACGGCGGGCACGAGGGCGCGCGCGCCACGCTCGCCGACTTCTGGCAGCGCGTGAGCCGCATGGGCGCGATGCTCAATCCGGCCGCCGCGCTGGCCGGCGCCGATCCGGTGGGGAGCGCCGGCGCGCATCCGGGGCTCGCCGCGCAGCACTGGGCGATGGAGTCGTTCACGCGCATGGTCTCGCCGTACCAGTTCAACCCGCTCAACCTCAACCCGCTGCGCGACCTGCTCGCGGCCTGCGTCGACTTCGAGGCCCTGCACCACTGCGGCGAGGTCAAGCTGTTCCTGTGCGCGACCAACGTGCGCAGCGGCAAGGTGCGGATCTTCGACAACGCCTCGATGTCGGTCGACGCGGTCATGGCCTCGGCCTGCCTGCCGCACCTGTTCCAGGCCGTGCAGATCGAGGGCGAGCACTACTGGGATGGCGGCTACATGGGCAATCCGGTGCTGTATCCGCTGTTCTACCAGACCGACACCCGCGACGTGGTGGTGGTGATGGTCAACCAGATCCGGCGCGAGACCGTGCCGACCACGCCGGTGGAAATCGCCGACCGCGTCGACGAGATCAGCTTCAATTCCTCGCTGATGCGCGAGATGCGCGCGGTCGAGTTCGTCAGCCGCCAGCTCACCGAGGGCTGGCTCAAGCCCGAGTACGCGCGGCGCATGCGCAAGGTGCTGGTGCACCTGATCCGCGCCGACGCGGTGATGGGCACGCTCGCCGCCGCGACCAAGATCAGCACCGACGCGCGTTTCCTGACCGGCCTGCGCGACCGCGGCCGCGCCTGCGCCGACGAGTGGCTGCGCGACCACCACGCCGACCTCGGCCGGCGCAGCAGCATCGACCTGCGGCGCGAGTTCCTCGACTGAAGAAGTCGCGTGGCCGCCCGCGGCCCTCAGCCGCGCCCGGGCAGCATGCGCCGCAGGGTGTTGTCCTTCTGCACATAGTGGTGGAACAGCGCGGCCACCGCGTGCAGGCCGACCAGCGCATAGCCGATCTTGCCGCCGAGCTCGTGCAGGTCCTCGAAGGACTCGACCGCGGCCTTGTCCGGCGCGATCAACGGCGGCAGTTCGAGCCCGAAGAACGGCACCGCGTGGCCTTCGGCGCTCAGGATCAGCCAGCCCACGATCGGCAGGCCGATCATGAGCGCATAGAGGGCGAGGTGGAGCAGCTTGGCGACCCAGGCCTGCGGCGCGGAGATCGCCGGCACGATCGGGGGCGTCGGCGCGAGGAAGCGCGCCGCGATGCGCACGAACACCAGCGCCAGCACCGAGAGGCCGAGCATGTAGTGCCACAGCTTCATCGCCTCGCGGGTCGCGCTGCCGCGCGGGAAATAGCCGCGGAACTCCATCAGGGCGTAGACCGCCGCGATCAGGAGCAGCATGAGCCAGTGCAGCGAGATGCTGAGCCTGCCGTAGCGCAGCGGCGTATTCATCGGGGTCATGGGGGTCCTCCGTCCGAATAGGCTAGCACCGCTGGTGCACGGCCGATGAGGGGCGGAAGCGGATTGGAAACCATCGCATTCGCGTCGCGCCTGGCACCACCGCTCGCGCCGGATTTGCCCCGCATCGCCGACGCCCGCGCCGTGGCGTCGGGCCGGCGTGGCTCCGGCATCGATGGTCGAAAGCGGCCGGTCGCGGTGCATTCCCGGTGCTAGCCTTCGCGCATGACGACCAGCGGACCGGCGGCGGTAGCGCGCCACATCCATGCGCCATCGATGCCGGACGCACTGACGCTACGCTTGGGCTATCGGCCGCCCTGCGACTTCGGCGCGACCCTCGATTTCCTGCGCGGCCGCGCGCTGGCCGGAATCGAGCATGTCGACGCGGCCGGCTATGCCCGCGTCATCGGCACCACGGATATCCGCGGCTGGATGCGCGTGAGCGCATGGCCAGGACGCGAGCATGCCCTGCGCCTGGAGCTGCATGGCGTGCCGCCGCCGGACCTGCCCGCGACGGTCGCGCGCGTGCGCCGCATGTTCGACCTCGATGCCGACCCGCGCGCGATCGCGTCGGCGCTGGCGACCGACCCGCGGCTCGAGCCGCTGGTGCGCCGGCATCCGGGACTGCGCGTGCCGCGCGCCTGGGACGGCTTCGAGCTCGCGCTGCGGGCGGTGCTGGGGCAGCAGGTCAGCGTGTCCGCGGCGCGCACCCTGGCCCTGCGGCTGGCGCAGCGCCACGGGACGCCGCTCGCGACGCCGCTGGCCGTCGGGCTCACGCACCACTTCCCGCAAGCCGCGGCGCTGGCCGATGCGGACCTCGCCGCGATCGGCCTCACCCGCGCGCGCGCCGACACCGTGCGCGCGGTGGCGCGGGCCGTGCTCGACGCGCGGGTCGACTTCCGGCCCGAGCGCACGCTCGAGGACTTCGTCGCGCGCTGGACGGCCTTGCCCGGCATCGGGCCATGGACCGCGAACTACATCGCGCTGCGCGCGCTCGGCCACCCCGATGCCTTTCCCGCCGCCGACCTGGTGCTGCGCCGCGCCGCCGCCGGCGATGCGGCGCCGCTCACCGCACGCGCCCTGTCCGCGCGCGCCGAGGCCTGGCGGCCGTGGCGCGCCTATGCGGTGGTCCACCTCTGGCGCGCAGCGAGCGTGGCGGCCGCATGAGCATCGATTACCTGCAGGTCGATTCCCCGGTCGGCCGCCTGCTGCTCGTGGCCGACGCGCGCGGCCTGCGCGGCATCGAGTTCGAGGCGTCGCGCCACCCGCTGGCGCGCGGCGACGACTGGCGCGAGGGCGAGACCGGGGTGCTGCGCGCCGCGCGCGCGCAGCTCGGGCAATACTTCCGTGGCGAGCGCCGCCGCTTCGAGCTGCCGCTGGCGCCGCAGGGCACGCTGTTCCAGCGCCGCGTCTGGCAGGCGCTGCAGGGTATCGACTACGGCCGCACCTGCAGCTACGCCGACATCGCGCGCCAGCTCGGCGACGGGCAGGCCACGCGCGCGGTCGGGGCCGCCAACGGCCGCAATCCGATCGCAATCGTGATCCCCTGCCATCGCGTGATCGGCGCCGACGGCAGCCTCACCGGTTACGGCGGGGGGCTGGAGCGCAAGCGCTTCCTGCTGGCGCTGGAGGGCGCGTTGCCGGGCGCGGACCTGTTCGGCGGCTGAAGCCTAGGCGGCTTCGGTGGCCGACTCGTTGACAAGGGTGCCAGCGCCTTCGCCGGCGGCGGGCGCGCTGCTCGGGCGCCGCGGCACGCGATCCGCGCCCAGCAGGCGCTCGATGCGACCGAAGACCTCGGCGCGCGAGAACGGCTTCTTCATGAAATCGTCGGCGCCGATGCGCTGCAGGTAGAACTGCTCGGTCGCCTGCACGTTGCCGCTGATCATGATGACCGGGATCTCGCGCGTGACCGGATCGCGGCGCAGGCGCCGCAGGGCCTCGAAGCCGCTCATGCCGGGCAGCACGATGTCGAGGAAGATGAGGTCGGGCTGGTGCGCGCGCGCGAGCGCCAGGCCCTGCTCGGCATCGCCGGCCTCGAGGGTCTGGAAGTGGTTCTGGCGCAGCATGCGCCGCAGCAGCGCGACCACGGTCGTCGAATCGTCGACGATCAGGAAGCGGGTGTCGCCGCGCGCGTGGACCCGCGACCGGGCGCGCCGGTCCTGGAAGCGATCGACGCTGTCGAGCAGACGCCGGAACAGGCCTGGAGTACTCACCGTATGCCCCTCACGTGGGTGCCACGGAAGGCGAGTGTCGCCGCGTCCGGTCCAGACTGCAAGCGAAATCTAGGAAATGTCTTCAAGTAGCTGATTCCATATAAAAAAAACCCCACGAATCGACATCCGCCACCGAACCTTGATGATGGCTCAGGGCACCAGCGCAAGGAACAGGAACGCGGCGAAGACCAGCAACTGCACCGCGCCTTGCATCATATTGGTGCGCCCCGAGCCGACGCCGATCGTGCCGACCGCCACCGTCAACGCGAACAGCACGATGTCCTTGGGCTCGAGCCCCAGCACCAGCGGGATGTCGAACCAGGTCGCGACCAGCACCACGAACGGAATGGTCAGACCGATGCTGGCGAGCCCGGAACCCACCGCGAGGTTGAAGCTGGTCTGCAGGCGGTTCGCCCTGGCCGCGCGCACGGCGGCGACGGTTTCGGGCATCAGCACCAGCAGGGCGATGGCGATGCCGATGACGGCGGTCGGCAGCCCCGCCTCGCGCACCCCGGCCTCGATGCTGGGCGACAGCGCCTTGGCGAGGCCGACCACCACCACCAGCGCGACCAGCAGCAGGCCGAGGCTGGCCCACGCCTGCACGTTGGCCGGCAGCGCCGCGTGCACCGCCTCGTCGTCCGGACTCGCGGTCGGGAGGAAGTAGTCGCGGTGGCGCACGGTCTGGAAGAACACGAACACGCACCACAGGAGCAGCGAGGACGCGCCGACGAAGGCGAGCTGCGCCGTGGAGTAGCTCGCGCCCGGGGCGCTGGTCGTGAACACGGGCATGACCAGTACCAGCGTCGCCAGCGTGACCAGCGCGGCGTAGGCCGGCCCCATGCCCTCGATCCGGAACGACTGCTCGCGATGGCGCAGCGCGCCCATCAGGATGCAGAGCCCGACCACGCCGTTGGCGATGATCATCACCGTGGCATAGATGGTGTCGCGCGCGAGCGTGGCCTTGTCGGGTCCGCCGGCCAGCATCACCGACACGATCAGCGCGACCTCGATCGCGGTGATGGCCAGCGCCAGCACCAGGGTGCCGAAAGGTTCGCCGACCCGATGCGCGATCACCTCGGCATGGTGGACCGCGGCCGTGACCGCGACGACCAGGGCAAGCACGCACGCGCTGCCCAGCAGCAGGCCGACCGGCAGGACGAGGGCCGCGGCCAGCACGGCTGCGGCGCCAAACGGCGCAATGGCGAACCAGCGGGTCATCGATGGCGGTCAGGCCCCGCCTCAGCGCGAGCCGGGGTCCGCCGGGTCCTCGACCTCGGCGCTGCCGCCCTCCGGGGCCGGCGCGGTCGGCGTGATTTCGCCGCCCCGCAGCGTCGTGGCGTTCAGAGGCCGGATCTCGCGGATGCGGCACCCGGCGGTCGAGCTCGGCGTCGTGGGGCCGCGTGCGCGCACCAAGACCCGGTCGAAGCCCGCCGTGACCCGCCCGGCCTGGCTGGTGAAGCCCAGCGACAGCGCGGAGCGCAGGCCCGGGCAGCGACCGACCAGCTCGATGAGCCAGGCCTCGCGCGGCCGGGTCCAGACCGCGACCACGGAATCGCCCACCGAGGTCCAGCTGACCACCATGCCGGAGAAACGGATGCCGCGGACCGGATCGCCGGCGTTGGCACGCAGCTGCGCGAGGCGTTCGGCGTCGCGCGTCGACGGGCCATCGGTCGCGCAGGCGGTCAGCAGCAGCGTCAGCACGAGGACGAACATGGGCACGAGCATGCGGATCATGGGGCGCGCCTCGGTTCACCAGTGCGGATCGTGGCATCATAACCTGCACCAATGCAGCGCGGTTCGCGCGCGGCCCAACAATGAACGGGGTATTCGTCACATGCCGGGCCTAACGTTGCGTGTCGCGGTCGTGATCGTCGTGGCCACCTTGGCCGGTTGCGCACCACCGGCCACCGGGCCGGCATCAGCGCCGGTGCCGGTCGCGGCATCCGCGCCACCGGCCGCGCCCGCGCCCGTGCCGCCCGACCTCGCGACGCGTCTGCCGGCGTACACCTGGCAGCTGCGCGCAGCCACCGACGCCCAGGGCCAGGCGATCGCGGACCTGTTCCCCGCGACCGGGAAACCGCTCGTGCTTTCCTTCGCCGAGGGCCGGGTCGGTGTCGCCGGCGGCTGCAACCGCACCGGCGCCTCGTTCCAGTGGCTCGATGCCGCGCGGATGCAGCTGGGGCAGGTGATGTCGACGATGATGGCTTGTTCGCCGCCGCTCGATCGGGTCGATGCCGCGGTCGCCGCGATCCTGGCCGGCACGCTGGAACTCGCGCTCGAAGGCGATGCCGCGGCGCCCGCGCTGCGACTGGTGGCCGCCAACGGCAGCATCCTGCAGTTCGACGGCGAGCCCACGCCGGAGACACGCTACGGCGGCCCCGGCGCGATCGCCTTCCTCGAAGTGGCACCGCAACCGGGCCCCTGCGAGGATCCGCCGGTCTCCGCACGACGCTGCCTGATGGTGCGCGAGCGCCAGTTCGACGCCAATGGGATCGCCACCGGCACGCCCGGCGAATTCCGGCCGCTGCAAGCCGGGATCGAGGGCTACACGCCGACCGAGGGCCAGCGCCAGGTGCTGCGGGTCAAGCGTTTCCAGGGCGCGGCCGGCACGGGCGGCGAGCCCGCGATCCACTTCGTGCTCGACCTGGTGGTCGAGACGGAGATCGTCGCGCCGTAGTGGCGCCTCGTGGGTCGCGTCGCCACGGCCGTGATCGCGCGCCTGCCCACGCTGCTGGTGGTCGTGGCGGTCTTCGCGCTGTGGTTGCACGGGCCGGTCGCGCAACTGCCCGATTACCACGATTTCGCCGACCAACGCCGGCTGCTGGGCGTTCCGCACGCCCTCAACGTGCTGTCCAACGTCGGCTTCGCCCTGGTCGGCATCTGGGGCTTGCGGCGCACCGGCGGCCTGCGCGCAGCGCCGGGCCTCGGCCCCGGCGCACGCGGCTACCGGCTGTTCCTCCTGGCCTTCACGCTGACGGCGCTGGGTTCGGGCTGGTACCACCTCGATCCGGACGACGCGCGCCTGTTCTGGGACCGGCTGCCGATCGCGCTTGCGAGCGCCGGTCTGGTCGCGGCCGTGCAGGTCGAAACCTCGCCGCGCGTGCCGCCGCGCGACTGGGCATGGCCGCTGGCGTTGATCGGTGCCGCCAGCGTGGCGTGGTGGGCCTGGACCAACCGCGACGGCCACGGCGACCTCGGCCCCTACCTGTTCGTGAACCTGATGCCGCTGCTGCTGATCCCGCTTTGGCAGGCGATCCACCGCGCGCCGCGCGCGGATCGGCGCGCCTTCCTGCTGGCGATCGTGCTGTACGCCGCGGCGAAAGCGGCCGAGCTGCAGGACCGGCAGATCCACGCGCTGCTAGGCTTCGTCAGCGGCCACACCCTCAAGCACCTGCTGGCGACGGCGGCCGGCGCGGCGATCGTGATCCGCCTGGTGCAACGCCTGCGCCTGCAGGTCGAAGCGGCGCCGGCCGGGCGCCCACCTGAATTTCGAATCCGGAGCATCTGAAATGTGCAAGCGGCATTCGCGCATTGCGCACCTGGCGCCGGCAGCTGCCGCGATGGCGCTGGGCCTGGCGGCCTGCGGCGGCGAGCCGACCCGCAGTGCCGCCGTCGCCCCGTCGTCGCCCGCGGCCGGGGCGATCACCGAGGTCGCCTACACCTGCGCCGATGGCCGTCGCATCGTGGCGCGCTACGACAACACCCGGCCCGGAGAGTCCGGCGCGCGCATCCTGATCGATGGTCGCAGCTTCGAGATGTTCAACGTGGTCGCCGCGTCCGGCGCGCGCTACTCGACCGAGACCGGCCTGCGGTCCGGTCACGGCCTGCAGTGGTGGACCCGGGGCGACCAGGCCACGCTGAGCGAGATGGCGATGGACCACACCGCTCCCGGGCCCGTGGTGCTCACGACCTGCAGCACGGTGCGCGGCGAGTGATGGCCGCGGGAGCCGGCGCGGTGGCGGGCCGATCGCGGCTGCGGCGATTCGCGAGCCGCTTCGCACTGCTGCTGGCGGTGGTCGCGCTGACCCTGCTGGCGGTGCGCATCGTCGACTCGCAACGCGGCCCGCCGCTCGAGCGCTGGCACACCTTCGTGCCCGAAGAGCTCGATGCCGACGAGCTCGATGCCGCCGACTGGCCACGTTACCTCGAGGCCGAGGACGCGGTCTTCGCGGCGGTGCGGCGCGAGGTCACCGAGAAGCTGGAAGGCGATGACCGGGTCCCGGTCAACCGCTACTTCGAAGGCAGCCTGGTCTACCCGCCGCGCTTCGTCCAGGATTTCAACCGCAGTTTCGTGCTCGAGCCCGCGGGCGCGCCGGTGGGCGTGGTCGTGCTCCTGCACGGGCTGACCGATTCGCCCTACAGCCAGCGCCACTTCGCCGAGGCCTGGCGCGCGCACGGCTTCGTCGCGCTCGCGATCCGCCTGCCGGCGCACGGCACCGTGCCGGCGGCGCTGGCCGACGTCGAGTGGGAGGATTGGGTCGCGGCGACGCGGCTGGCGGTGCGCGAGGCGCGTCGGCGCGTGCCGGCGCCGCGACCGCTGCACATCGTGGGCTTTTCCAACGGCGGCGCGCTGGCGGTCAAGTACGCGCTCGACGCGCTGGAGGATCCGGCGCTGCCGCGCGCCGACCGCCTGGTGCTGGTTTCGCCCATGATCGGGATCACGCGCTTCGCGCGCTTCGCCGGCCTGACCGCGCTGCCGGCGCGGTTCCCGGCCTTCGCCAAGGCGGCCTGGCTCAACATCACCGCCGAATTCAATCCCTTCAAGTACAACTCCTTCCCGGTCAACGGCGCGACCCAGTCGCACGACCTCACCATCGCGCTGCAGGCGCAGGTCGCGCGCCACGCCGCCAAGGGCAAGCTCGAGGGCATGCCGCCGGTGCTGACCTTCCAGTCGGTGATGGACTTCACCGTGAGCACGCGCGCGATCATCACCGCTTTCTACAATTTCCTGCCCGCCAACGGCAGCGAGCTGGTGCTGTTCGACGTCAACCGCACCTCGAAGTTCGGGCCGCTGCTGCGGCGTGCGTCCGAGACCATGGTGGAGCGCCTGCTGCCGCCGCCGCCGCGCGACTTCCGCACCAGCGTCATCACCAACGCCGACGCGCGCAGCACCACGGTGGTCAAGCGCGTGGTCGAGGCCGGCGCGACGATCGAGCAGCAGCGCGTGCTGGCGCTCGAGTATCCGATCGACGTGTTCTCGCTCTCGCACGTTGCGCTGCCGTTCCCGATGAGCGACGGGCTCTACGGGTTGCGGCCCGATCCTGCGGATGATTTCGGCCTCAACCTGGGCACCATCGCCGCGCGCGGCGAGATCGGCGCGCTGGTGGTCAACATGAACGCCATGCTGCGCATGTCCTCCAACCCCTTCTTCCCCTTCATGCTCGAGCGCATCGACGAGGTCATCGCCGCCGACCTGCCGCCCGCCGCGCCAACAGCCGCGCCCGTTCCCGCCACCGAAACCGCATCGCCATGACCGCCAGCACGCCGACCCTGGTCACCTTCGCGGTCTACATCGCCGCGATGCTCCTCATCGGCTGGTGGGCCTGGCGCCGCACCCGCACCTTCGACGATTTCATCCTCGGCGGGCGCAGTCTCAATCCCTTCGTGACCGCGCTCGCCACCGGCGCCTCGGACATGAGCGGCTGGCTGCTCATGGGCCTGCCCGGCGCGCTGTACGTGGGCGGGGCCTCCGAGTCGTGGATCGCGATCGGCCTGGTGGCGGGCGCGTATGCGAACTGGAAGCTGGTCGCGGGCCGCCTGCGGGTCTACACCGAGCGTGCCGACAATGCGCTGACCCTGCCGGACTACTTCACCCGCCGCTTCGAGGATCGCAGCGGGATGCTGCGGATCTACTCGGCCGTGGTGATCCTGATCTTCTTCGCGATCTACTCGGCGTCGGGCATCGTCGCCGGCGCGCGCCTGTTCGAGCTCACCTTCGGCGTCGACTACACCACGGCGCTGTGGGCCGGCGCGGCGGCCACGATCGTGTACACGCTGGTCGGCGGCTTCCTCGCCGTGAGCTGGACCGACACGGTGCAGGCGACGCTCATGATCTTCGCGCTGGTGCTGGCGCCGATCGTGGTGATTTCCTCGGTCGGCGGCGTCGACACCAGCCTCGCGATCATCCGCGAACTCGATCCGGGCCGGCTCGATTTCCTGCGTGGCACCACGGCCGTGGGCATCGTCTCGCTGCTGGCCTGGGGCCTGGGCTACGTCGGCCAGCCGCACATCCTCGCGCGCTTCATGGCCGCCGAGTCGGTCCAGGCGATCGCGCCGGCACGGCGCATCTCGATGACCTGGATGGTGCTGTGCCTGGCCGGCGCGATGGCGGTGGGTTTCTTCGGCATCGCCTGGTTCGGCGCGAACCCGGACGCCGCCGGGCCGGTCAAGGACAATCCCGAGCGCGTTTTCATCGTGCTCTCGCAGCTCCTGTTCAACCCGTGGATCGCCGGCGTGCTGCTGGCCGCGGTGCTGGCCGCGATCATGAGCACGCTGAGCTGCCAGTTGCTGGTGTGCTCGAGCGCGCTGACCGAGGATTTCTACAAGACCTTCCTGCGCCCGCGCGCCACGCAGACCGAGTTGGTCTGGGTCGGCCGCGCGACCCTCCTTGCGGTGGCGCTGGTGGCGATCGTGCTGGCCTGGAACCCCGAGAACCGCGTGCTCGATCTCGTGAGCTACGCCTGGGCCGGATTCGGCTCGGCCTTCGGCCCGGTGGTGGTGCTTTCGCTCTTGTGGAAGCGCATGACCCGCAACGGCGCGCTGGCCGGCATGCTCACCGGCGCGATCGTGGTGCTGGTGTGGAAGCAGTACGCCTGGTTCGGGCTCTACGAAATGGTGCCGGGCTTCGCGCTGGCCTGCCTCGCGATCGTCGTGGTCAGCCGCCTCGGTGCGCCGCCGGCGGCGACCGTGCAGGCGAAGTTCGACGAGGTCGAGCGCGAGGTCGCGGCCGCCTGAGCAGGATTCCGCGGCGCGTGCGGGTCAGGCCGCCGGCGCGACCCGTGCCGGCACCATCAGCACCGGCACCGGGCTCGCGCGCAGCACCGCCTGGCTGATGCTGCCCACCAGCAGGTCGAACACCGCGCCGTGGCCGTGCGTGGCCATGATGATGAGATCGGCCGGCAGGCGCGCGGCTTCGCGCAGGATGGTCTCGGCGGTGCTGCCCTGGAGGTGCAGCGCGGTGACGTCGACCCCGCCGTCGCGCAGCGACTGCGCGTGCGCCTCCAGCACGCGATGGTCGTCGCGCAGCTCGCGCGCCACCTGTCCGCGCACCACATCGGGCCCCACTTCGTAGCCGATGAAGGCCGGGTCGGGCGGCGCAACGTTGAGCAGCCACACGCGGCCGCGGGTGGCGATCGCGACCTGCCGAGCCGTATCCAGCACGCTGGCGGTGGCGGTCGAGAGATCGATCGGGACCAGCAGTTTCATGGCGTGACACTCCAGGCCGCCTCCGCGCGGCTGCTGCCGCGGATCATACGCGCTGCCGCTCAAGCCAGTCGCGCGGCCACTTCCTCGCCGATCGCCAGGCAGGAGGTCAGCCCGGGCGACTCGATGCCGAACAGGTTCACCAGCCCGGGCAGGCCATGCACGTCGGCATGCTGCAGCACGAAGTCGCCGTTGGCTTCGCCGGGACCCGTGAGCTTGGGCCGGATGCCGACGAAGTCGGGCAGCAGCTGCGCGGGTCGCAGCGCCGGCCACCAGCGCCGGATCGACTCGACGAAGCGCTGGCGCTGGCTGTCGTCGAAGCCGTAGTCGATACGCTCGATCCAGCGCACGTCGGGACCGAAGCGCGCGCGCCCGGCCATGTCGAGGCCAAGGTGGATGCCGAGCCCCGCGGGTTCCGGCAGCGGGTAGATGAGGCGCTGGAACGGCGCGCGCCCGCGGATGGTGTAGTAGTACCCGGCCGCGTAATGCAGTCGCGGGACGTGCCGCGGATCGAGGCCCTCGATGCGCGCGGCAAGGCCGGTGGCACCGAGGCCGGCGGCATTGACCAGCACGCGACAGCTGATCGCGCCGGTGTCGCCGGTCTCGACCCGGAACCCGCCGGCGACCGGATGCGCGGAAGCGACTTCGGTGTTGCACTGCACGCGCCCACCCTTGGCGTCGATGTCCGCCAGCAGCGCCATCACCAGTTCGGGCACGTCGACGATGCCCGACTCGGGCGATTCCACCGCCGCCACGCAGTCCAGCGCGGGCTCCAGCGCGCGCGCCTGCGCGGCGTCGAGCCAGCGCATGCCCGGTACGCCGTTGGTCGCGCCGCGCTCGAGGGTGTGGCGCAGCGTCTCCAGTTGCGAGGCGTCGGTCGCCACCAGCAGCTTGCCGGTGCGCCGGTGCGGCACGCCGCGCGCGGCACAATAGTCGTAGATCAGCTCGCGGCCGCGGTTGCACAGCCGCGCCTTGGCCGAGCCCGGCGGATAGTAGAAGCCGGCGTGGATGACGCCGGAGTTGCGGCTCGACACGCCCTCGCCGGCGCGCGCCTCGGACTCCAGCACCCAGGCCTCGCGGCCAAGCAGCCCGAGCGCGCGGGCGATCGACAGCCCGACCACGCCGGCGCCGACCACCACGACATCAATGTCGGTCGCCACGCTCACGGCATCGCTTCCACGAACAGGTAGTCCACGGTGCCGTGGCTCATGTTGAGCACCGCGTGCGAGGGCACGCCGTCGCACCTCGTGCCGAGTCCTGCGACCAAGGTCCAACGCGCTGGGTGGAACTCCGGCCAGACCATGCTCCTCGACCATCCCCCATGACGACGCTTCCGAGATGGTGCCAGAACCAGCCCCTGCAGGGCGCACCGAGGCTGGCTGGATCGCCGCTCTGGAAGGCCGCCCCAGCCGCTTGCGCCACAGTTGATCTGGGACAAGTCGGGGCCCGGGCCATTGCACTTACACTGTGCTTGTGCCGCAGCGTCGGCGCCGAGGGCGACGGAGCAGGCGGCGTCGTGCAGGAGCGCGCTGCGATGAAAACCAGATACCTCTGCGAGTTGCCGCCGCCGGCCCGGCGCGGCCGGTCGGTAGGGTTGCGGCATGTGTCGGCCGTGCTGCTGGCGGTGGCGAACGCGGCGTCGCCCTTCGCCGTCACGGCGGGGGATGCGATCGCGCCTTCGGTGGTGGGGCCTGCCGTGCAGCGTCTGGAGTCAGCCTCCTTCGGTAGTGCCGAGGCGCTGGGCCTGCAGGGCAACTTCGATTCGTTCGCGCCCAACACCGCCATGCGCACGCTGTCGCGCGACGGGCGCTACGTTGCCTTCGTATCCCTAGCCAGCACCCTCGTTCCCGGCGATACCGCCATCGCCGACGTGTTCGTGCGCGACCGCGATGCCGGCACGACCGCGCTGGAGAGCCGCAGTACGGCCGGCATTGCCGGCAACGGTGGCAGTGCCGCGCCCGGACTGACCGACGACGGCCGCTACCTCGTGTTCCACTCCGAGGCCAGCAACCTGGTGGGCGGCGACACCAACACGGCGCAGGACATCTTCGTGCGCGACCGTGTCGGCGGCAGCACGACCCGGGTCAGCGTCGCCAGCGGCGGCGCGCAGTCAAACGGATTGTCAGACGATCCCTCGATCTCGGCCGTCGGCCGATACGTGGCATTCCTCTCGCTCGCCACCAATCTGGTTGCCGGCGATTCCAACGGGGTGTCGGACATCTTCGTGCACGATCGCCAGACCGGCCTCACCACGCGGGTCAGCGTCAGCAGCCAGGGTGCGCAGGCCAACGGCGCCAGCGCAACCCCGTTGATATCCGCCGACGGCCGCCACGTGGCGTTCTACTCCTGGGCCAACAACCTGATCGCCAGCGACACCAATGCGCAGCCCGACGTGTTCGTGCACGACCGCCAGACCGGCGCCACCACGCTGGTGAGCCGGGACAGCGCCGGCCTGCAGGGCAATGCGGGCAGCTTCACCCCCGCCATCTCCGGCGATGGGCGCCTGGTCGCCTTCGAGTCCCTCGCCTCCAACCTGGTGCCATTCGACGGCAACGGGGCCAGCGACGTGTTCGTGCACGATCGCGTCACCGGCTCCACCAACCGGCTCAGCCTCAGCAGTGCCGGGATCGAGGGCAACGCGGCCAGCAACCGCGCGTCGATCTCCCAGGACGGCAACATCGTCACCTTCGAGTCCAGCGCCGTGAATCTCGTCGCCGGTGACGGCAACGCGGCGATCGACGTGTTCGCACGCGACCGCGCGGCTGCCACCACCACGCGGCTCTCGGTGGACAGCGCGGGTGACCAGGCCAACAACGCCAGCCAGTATGCCGCGGTCTCCGGCGACGGACGCGTCGTCGCCTTCCAGTCCAGCGCCACCGACCTGGTGGGGACAGACAGCAACGGCCGCATCGACATCTACGTCCACGACCGCGCCACCTCGGCGACCGTGCGCGCAAGCCTCGCCAGCGACGTGGCGTCCAACCGGGACGGCTACACCCATCTGTCGGCCTGCTGCCTGCGACAGCTCTCCGCCGACGGACGCATGGTGGCATTCGAGTCGGACGCGACCAACCTGATCGCCGGCGACACCAACCTCATGCGCGACATCTTCGTCCGCGATCGGACTGCCGCGACCACTGCGCGCGCGAGCGTCGGCATCGGCGGCGCGCAGGCCAACGGAACCAGCTACGACGGCGTCGTGTCGACCGACGGGGAGCATGTCGCCTACGCGTCCAGTGCCACGAACCTGGTGGCGAGCGACGCCAACGTGGTCGAGGACGTCTTCGTGCGCGACCTCGCGCTGCAGGCCACCGAGCGCATTTCGGTGAGCAGCGCCGAAGTCGAGGCCAATGCGCGCAGCACCGAACCCTCGCTGTCGGCCAACGGACGCCACGTCGCGTTCGAGTCCACCGCGAGCAACCTCGTCGCCGGCGACAGCAACGCGACGATCGACATCTTCGTGCGCGACCGCCAGGCGGGCACCACCGTGCGCGCGAGCGTCAGCAGTGCCGGCGTGCAGGGCAACGCAATCAGCGTGGACGCGGCAATGGCCGACAATGGACGCCATGTGGCGTTCGTCTCCAGCGCCAGCACGCTGATGGGCGGCGACACCAACGGCCGGTCCGACGTTTTCGTGCGCGACCTGCTGGCGGGCGAGACCACCCGCGCCAGCGTCGACAGCACCGGCGCACAGGCCAACGACGCGAGCAGCGGCAGCGCGATCTCGGCCGACGGCCGCTACGTGGCCTTCGAGTCCACGGCCACCAACCTCGTGGCGGACGACACCAACGGCACCAGCGACGTGTTCGTGCGCGACCGCGCGGCTGGCACCACCACGCGGGCAAGCCTGAGCAGTTCCGACGTGCAGGGCAACGGTTTTAGCCGGATCCAGGCCATTTCGCCGGATGGCCGCTTCGTGGTGTTCGCGTCCGTCGCCACCAACCTCTACCCTGACGATGTCAACGGCGAGCAGGACATCTTCGTGCGCGACCGGCTGCTCGGCATCACGTCATTGGTCAGCACTGATCGCATGGGCACCCAGGGCGTCTACCGCAGCGAGCTGGCCTCGATCTCGGCCGATGGCCGCGTGCTGGCTTTCAATTCCGGGTCGTACAACTGGCTGCTCGACGCCGGGGTCGACAATCCGGGCGGCGCCAGCAACACCGCCTACGATGTGTTCGTCGCCAGTATCCGGGTGGACGTGTTGTTCCGCGACGGCTTCGAGGCCTCGCCGTAGCCGGCTGGGCAACATGCAAGTCGGGCGCCGGGGTCGCTGTGTTGCGGAAACGGGTCCGCTTCAAGGCAACGTGTCGCCGCAGCCGCCCGGCTTGAGCACCCGTCGCGTCGAGGCCGGGTTCCGCGCCAGCAGCGCCGCGGCCCGGGTCGGCCGCTGGCGCAACTCGCCCCCGCAGTTGGGGCAGCGGCCGTGCAGGACGGTTGCCGCGCAGCGCGCGCAGTAGGTGCACTCGAACGAGCAGATCAGCGCCTCGGTCGAACCGGGCGGCAGGTCGAGGTCGCAGCACTCGCAATTGGGTCGCATCTCCAGCATGGCGGCTCCCGCAGCAGGCGCGCGCCATCGTGCCATGACGTGGCCGCGCTTGCCGCCCCGGGGACCCGAATGCGGCTGCGCGCGGGCGGCCGGCGACACGCGCACGGGCACAGGCCGCAAGCCGGGCGCGGATCGGGCGCGGAACAGGGTCCAGGTACGCAGATCGGTCAGCGTCACCAGCGCCGCCGCGAGCAGGCGGCCATCCGCGTCGCGCGCGCCGAGCATCGGCTCGCCGCGCAGGGACCAGCCCGACGCGAGCAGCGTGACCAGGATCGGCAGGCAAGCGTCGTGGTCGCGAGCCGGCCCGATCACGTGGCGCATCAAGGGGTAGTCGCGGAACGCTTCGCCCAGGACCTCGACCACTACGCCCAGGTCGCGTCGCTGCAACGCGACCACCGCGAGTGCGTCCAGGTGCGCCATGCCATCCTCAGTTGGCGCCGGCGAAGAAGCGCACGCCATCGCCGTCGCGCAAGGGCACGGCGAAGCCGGCCTCGATCTCGATGTCCACGAACCAGGTCAGGCGGACCCGCACGCCGAGCCCGAGGCTGGCGTACGGTGCGCCATCGGCCTCGCCGCGGAAGTCGTCGTCCGCGCCGCCGGCCTCGGCTACCGCGAGCAGGCGCAGCCAGCGCCAGTGCAGCGGACGCAGGTACTCGACCGCGCCGTAGTAGTAGCGATTGCCCTGCACGAAGTCGCCCTCGTAGCCGCGCAGGCGCGACGAGCCGCCGAGCGAGAACTCGTTGCGCGTGCCGGGGCCATCGGTGACCCAGCCGGCCTGGGCGAGGAATTGCAGGGTCTGGTCCGGCGTCTCGCCAAGCGGTCGCGACTCGAACCAGCCCGCGATCGTGCGGGTGTAGTCGTAGTCCGACCCGAGGTCCTCGGACGCGGCTTCGAAGCGCGCGCCGAACTCGCGCCCGGTGTCGCTGTACAGGCCGAAGCGCAGGTCCTGGTAGCCGGCGACGAAGACGCCGGCGGTGGCGCTGCCATCGGCCGGCGGCGCGGTCTCGCCCTCGGTGGACTGGTCGAGCCAGTAGAGGCCGCCGCCGAGGGTCCAGCCGGCGCGGGGTCGGCCACGCGTGCCGTCGTGCGACAGGATCAACTCGGCGCGGTCGAAACTCTCGTCGAAGTCGCCGCTCTCGGCCAGCGTGCGCTGCTCCTCGTGCTCGATGCGCGCGCCGACCTTCAGGCGCGTGCCGCCGAGGTAGGGCGCGCGGTAGGCGATCCGCACTTCCTCGTTGCTGGAACGATCGCGATCGTTGGGAAAATCGCCCTTCTCGAAGTAGGCGTCGAGCCGGTGGTTGCGCCCGCCCACGTTGCTCCAGCGCAGTTGCGCGCCGTAGCTGAAGTCCTCGTCCGAGCTGTAGTCCAGGCGCGGATAGGCCAGCAGGTAGCGCTTCTCGCGCAGCGTGACCACCAGCACCACGCCGCTGGCGCCCGGCTCGGTCGCGATCGCGACCTCGCGGAACAGCCCGAGGTCGAGGATCGACTGCCGGTTGCGCTCGATCGCGGCCGCGTCGGCGCTGTCGCCGGGCGCGAGGTCCATCTCGCGCAGGATCACCTGCTCGCGGGTGACGTCGTTGCCGTCCACCCGGATGGCCTCGATGCGTTCCGCAGTCGCCGCGACCGACGGTGGCGCCGCGAGGCCGAGCAGGCTCGCCAGCAGCAACATGGCAGCAAGGACGCCGGCGCTTGGCGTGGTCAATCGATTCGAGTCCGTGGCAGGAAGCCGGCAGATCATGCCGGCGGGGGTACCGCGCCGGCACAGTGTACGGATTTCCGGCGGCTGTCCCACTTGTGGGTACGGCCCCCGCGCGCGTCCCGATCGCGCCTCGAAGCGCTTCGCCACCCGCACGTAGCCGGCCTCCTCGAGCTTGCGCAGGTGGGTGGCGAGGTTGCCGTCGGTGGTCTTCACGTGTTCCCGCAGGTAGCTGAACCCGGCGCGCTCCAGCGTCGCCAGCAGGGCCATGATCGCCAGGCGCAGGCGCGACGACAGCAGGTCATCGAGGCGCGTGTGGTCGTAGCGGCTCACGCGTCATCCGCGGCGCGGGATGGCTTGCAGGCCGGGCTTGACCTGCATCAAGGTGGCCGGCGGCGATTGCGTTACGCTGCCCGGCGGGCGCTGCCAGCCGTGACGTCGCCAGGAGCACGCGGTGGAGGTCTACAGGGCGGATGTGGCCATCGTCGGCGCCGGGGGCGCGGGCCTGCGCGCGGCCATCGCCGTCGCCGAGTCCGATCCCGCGCTGCGGATCGCGCTCATCTCCAAGGTCTACCCGATGCGCAGCCACACGGTGGCGGCGGAGGGTGGCGCCGCCGGCGTGGTCCAGGCTCACGACAGCCTGGAGCACCATTTCCACGACACCGTCGCCGGCGGCGACTGGCTGTGCGAGCAGGACGTGGTCGACTACTTCGTCGCGCACTGCACCGAGGAGATGGTCCAGCTCGAGCACTGGGGCTGCCCGTGGAGCCGCAAGGCCGACGGCCACGTCAACGTGCGCGCCTTCGGCGGGATGAAGATCGAGCGCACCTGGTTCGCGGCCGACCGCACCGGCTTCCACATGCTCCACACGCTGTTCCAGACCTCGCTCAAGCATCCTTCGATCCGGCGCTTCGACGAGCACTTCTGCGTCGAGCTCCTGGTCGAGGACGGTCGCGCGCAGGGCGTGGTGACGATCGCCATCGCCAGCGGCGAATTCACCCGGATCGAGGCCCGCGCGGTGATCATTGCCACCGGCGGGGCGGGGCGCGTGTTCCGCGAGAACACCAACGGCGGGATCGTGACCGGCGACGGCATGGCGCTGGCCTATCGCCATGGCGTGCCGCTGCGCGACATGGAGTTCGTGCAGTACCACCCGACCTGCATGCCCGGCACCGGCCTGCTCTTCACCGAGGCCTGCCGCGGCGAGGGCGGATTCCTGCTCAACAAGGACGGCTACCGTTACCTGCAGGACTACGGCCTCGGCCCGGCCGAGCCGGTGCCGCGCAACAAGGCCATGGAGCTGGGACCGCGCGACCGCCTCAGCCAGGCCTTCTGGTACGAGGAGCAGAAGGGCCGCACGATCGACGGGCCGCATGGCGCGGTGGTGCACCTGGACCTGCGCCACCTCGGCGAGCGCAAGCTGCGCGAGCGCCTGCCGCAGATCTACGAGCTGGCCGAGCAGTACCTCGGCATCGATCCGGCGCAGGCGCCGATTCCGGTGCGCCCGGCCGCGCACTACACCATGGGCGGCATCCTCGTGGACGGCCATTGCGCGAGCCCGCTGGCGGGCCTGTACGCCGCTGGCGAGTGTTCGAGCGTCGGCATCCACGGCGCCAACCGGCTGGGATCGAACTCGCTGGCGGAACTGTGCGTGTTCGGCAAGGTCGCCGGCGAGCAGGCGGCCATCCACGCGCGCAGCGCCGCGGAGCCCGACTCAGGCGCGCTGGCGCTGCACGCCGAGGCCGCGCAGGCGCGCGCGCTCGGCATCGTGCAGGCCAGCGGTGGCCACGAACGGACCTCGAACCTGCGGCGCGAGATGGCGCAGGCCATGGAGCGCGGTTGCGGCATCTATCGCACCGGCGACGGCATTCAGCAAACCTGCGAGGCCCTGGCCGCTCTGCGCGAGCGCTACCGCAGCCTCGAGGTCGAGGACAAGTCGCGCGTGTTCAATACCGACTGGCTGCTTGCGATCGAACTCGGCTACCAGCTCGAGGTGGCGCAGGCGATGGCGGTGTCGGCGCTGCATCGGCGCGAGTCGCGCGGTGCGCACCAGCGCCTGGATGGCTACACCACGCGCGACGACGCCGGCTTCCTCAAGCACACCCTGGCCCGCTACGCCGGCGCCGATGCACCCGTGATCGACTACGGCGCGGTGAAGATCACCCACCTGGCGCCGGCGGTGCGCGCCTACGGCGCGGCCGCGGAGCAGGCCGAAGCGGCCAAGGCCGCGCTCGCGCCGCAGGGACATGGTGCATGAACGCCAGCCCGCGCACGCTCACCATCGAAGTCCTGCGCTACCGGCCGGAGCAGGAGCAGGCGCCGGTGCTGCAGCGCTACGAGGTGCCGTTCAGCGACGACATGTCGGTGCTGCAGGGCCTGCAGCACATCAAGGACGAGCTCGACGGGACGCTGTCGTTCCGCTGGTCCTGCCGCATGGCGATCTGCGGCAGCTGCGGCATGATGATCAACGGCGTCCCGCGCCTGGCCTGCCACACCTTCCTGCGCGAGTTCCATCCCGGCACGCTGCGGGTGGAGGCGCTGGCGCACTTCCCGATCGAGCGCGACCTGGTGATCGTCATGGACGACTTCATGGCCAAGCTGGCGCGCATCAAGCCCTGGATCATTCCCGCGCAACCGCGCGCGCTGGCCGAGGGCGAGCACCTGCAGACCCCGGCCGAACTCGAGGCCTACGAGCAGTTCAGCGGCTGCATCAACTGCCTGCTGTGCTACGCCGCCTGCCCGCAGTACGGGCTCGACGATCGCTTCATCGGGCCCGCCGCGGTGGCCCTGCTGCATCGCTACAACCTCGACTCGCGCGACGCGGGCAAGACGCAACGCATGCCGCTGGTGCATGCCGAGGAGGGCGTGTTCAACTGCACCGCGGTCGGCTACTGCTCCGAGGTGTGCCCCAAGCATGTCGATCCGGCCAACGCCGTCAACCTCAACAAGACCGAGAGCGCGAAGGACTATTTCCTGCGCTTCCTCGCCCCCAAGGGCGCCGCGCCATGAGCGCGCGGCGGCCTTATGTGCGGCCGATGGCGGGCTGGTGGCGCCGCAACCCATGGTTCGTCGAGTACATGGTGCACGAGGCCACTGCGCTGGCCGTGGTGGCGTATGCCCTGATCCTGCTGGCCGGGTTGTTCCGCCTCGGCCAGGGCGAGGCGGCGTGGGCGCAGTGGCGGGCTTTCCTCGCCAGCCCGCTGTCGCTGGCGCTCCACGGCGTGCTGCTGCTGGCCTTTGCGTACCACGCCTGGACCTGGTTCCGGATCATGCCGCGCACGCTGCCGCCGATCCGCTTTCGCGGCACGCGCGTGACGGCCGCCACCATCACCGGCATCGGGCTGGTCGCGACGCTCGTCGCCAGCGCGCTGGTGTACGTCGTGGTCGCGAGGCTCGCGGCATGAAGCGCTCCAACGCCCCGATCTTCTGGACCCTGTTCGGCGCCGGCGGCATGCTCGCCGCGCTGGTCGGCGCGATGCTGGTGTTCATCACCGGCATCGCCGCGCCGGCAGGGATCGGCTTGCCGGCCACGACGCTGGACCACGCACGGGTGCTGGCGTTCGCCCGGCACCCCGCGGGCCAGTTGGTGCTGTTCGGCGTGATCGCGCTGTTCCTGTGGCACGGCGCGCACCGCATCTACCACAGCCTGCACGACCTCGGCATCCACGTCGGCCTGGGCGCGAAGCTCGCCTGCTACGGCGGTGCCATGGCCGGAACCCTCGCAACCGTCGTCGCCCTGTGGCGCTTGGGCTGACGCGGGGTATTGCCCCGCGCCCTAGTACAGGAACGGGAGCACGACCTTGCGCCGTGGCGGATAGTCCGGGAACCGCGCGCGGTACCAGTCGTGGTGGTGCTTCGCGCGCGGCAGCAGGTTGGCCACGGTCCAGACCGCGAAGCTCAGCGCCGCCGGGTTCCAGGCCATCAACGCGAAGCCCGCCCACTGCAGCATCTCGCCCAGCAGGTTGGGTGCGGACACCTGCTCGAACAGGAAGCCGCGCGGGATGCGGTAGCCGGTGTCGCCGTCCCCGCGCAGGCGGATCAGCATCGTGTCGGCCTTGAGGTTGATGGCCATGCCCAGCGCGAACAGCGCGGCGCCGGCGAGGCAGTGCGGCGAAGTGAGCCAGGCGCGGTCGTAGCCGGCGGCCAGCACGGTCAGCGTGGCGCCGTTGAGGCCCGCGTTGACCACGTTGAATGCGATCGCGCTCGCCACGATGAGCAGCGGCATCCGCGTCGCCGCCGGCCGGATGCGCAGCGGATAGACCAGCGTGCGGTGGACGTAGTGTGCGATCCACAACGCGAACAACAACCACGCGTACGAACCCTCCCAGGGCATGCCGCGGACGAGGAACACGCCCATGATCAACAGCGAGGGCAATTCCATCAGCACCCAGCCCAGGCGGGTGCCGAGCATCGGGCCCCAGCGCTCGGACGCGTGGCGGCCGAAGGGCGGCGCGACGCGGAACAGCACGACGCAGATCGCCAGGGCCAGCGCCATCCAGGCCCAGGCGATGCTGGCTAGCGTTGCGGGCGTCATGCTCCCCTGCGCGCGGAACCAGGACCGGGGCGGCCACGTCGGCGCGCCGCCCGATCCCTTATCGCCTCATTCGAAGCCGTTGGCAAACAGCAGGTCGGTGACCTGGGCGCGCAGGTTCACCGTCACCGTTTCCGAGTTGCCCGGCACCACGTTCGAGAACAGCAGCGTCGCTTCGCTCTCGACCGGGCCCAGCGGATCGCCGTCGGCCACCAGCGAGTAGTTGATGAAGCAGCTCGCGCCCGGCGCGAGGCTGGCGCCGCAGGTGGTCGAGGACACGAACGGCGCCGAGCCGGAGAAGGTGCGGGCCAGCGTGTTGGCGCTGGTGTTGGTGATGTTCACCCGGCCCGTCGCCGTGTTGCCGATGGCCACCAGCCCGAGGTCGAGGTTGAGCGGCGAGACCTCGACCAGCGAGCCGACCCCGTTGCCGCTCAGCGTCAGCGGCACGGACTGGTTCACGCCGGTGCCGGTCACCGCGAGCTGGGTGTTGATCGAGTACCCGCCAGCCAGCCGCGGCGAGAAGCTGTAGTCGTGGCGGCAGGTGGCGCCATTGGCGATCGGCGCCAGGCACGCGGCCTGCGGCACGCGCGTCCAGGTTTGCGCATCGGCGCTGCCGAAGGACGCCGCGGTCACGGTCAGCGCCTGGCCGGCGGCGTTGCGCGTGGTGACCGGGATCGTCGCTACCGTGCCGACATCGATGTCGCCGAAGTCCAGGCGCAGCGGCGAGGTATAGGAGGGCGTGGCCGTGGTGATGCCGGTTCCGCGCAGCTCGATGTCGTAGGTCTCCGAGACGGTGGCCGACGTCAGCGTGAACCGGGTCATCGACATCGCCGCGCCCGGCACCGTCGGCGTGAAGCGGAAGCTGATGGTGCAGGTCAGGCCGGCGCCCACCAGCCCCAGGCCGCAGGACTGCGCCGTGATGCTGAAGCCCGCCGGGTTGCTCAGCAGCAGCTGCGGGTTGTAGATCAGCGTGCCGGTGGTCGGGTTGGTGATCGAGACCAGGACGTTGGTCTGCGTGCCGACCAGCTGCGAGCCGAAGTCGATCCGCGTCGGCGCCACCTGCGCCAGGCTGCCGGCGCCCACGCCGGCATAGCGCAGCCGCGCCAGCACCGGCGACGGCTGGCCGTTGATGAGCGGCAGGCATTGCCCGAACAGTGCCGGCGGCCGGCACACCGTGCTGCCGGCCGCATACGGCCGACCGCCGCCGGCCGAGGGCGTGAAGGTCACCGACATGGTGCAGGTCGCGCCGGGGTTGACCGAGCCGGTGCAGGTGCCCTCGTTGGTGACGAACTCATCGCCCGGACCCGCGCCGAGAATCACCGGCGACACCGCCGCGGAGCTGGCGTTGCGCAGCACGATGTTCGCGCTCGATGAGCGTCCGACATTGACGTTGCCGAAGTCGAGCTCCGCCGGCGTGGCGGTGAACGGTGGCGGCGCGGGCGGCGGCGCCGCCACGGCCAGCGCGAAGTCCTTGCTGGCGGTGGCCGCAACGCTGTCGGTCACGCGCACGCTGAAGTTGAAGCTGCCGTTCACGGTGGCCTTGCCGGAAATCGTGCCGCCGGCGCTGTTGAGTTGCAGGCCGGCCGGCAACGCGCCCTGGGTGATGCTCCAGTTGGCGTAAACGCCGCTGCCGCCGATCGCGGCCAGCGTGGCGCCGTAGCTCACGCCCTGGGTTGCGCCCGCCAGCGTCGACGCCGTGCTGATCGCCAGCGGCACCGGCGCCGGCACGCAGCCGAGCGTGTACGCGCGGATCGCCGTGGTCGGCACGGCGTCGGTCACCTGCACGTTGAAGTTGAAGGTGCCCACTTCGGTGGGCGTGCCGCTGAGCAGGCCGGAGGCCGGTGCCAGCACCAGGCCCCCGGGCAGCGCACCCGACATCAACTGCCAGTTGCCCGCGACGCCGGACCCGCCGCTGGCGCTGAACATCTGCTGGTAGGCACTGCCAGCGGTGCAGTTCGGCAGTGGCGAGGGCGTGGTGATCACCAGCGGCGGCTGCGGCGCGATCGTGATGGTGTAGGCGGCGATCGCGGTCGCGCCGGCGCTGTCGGTGACCCGTACCGTGAAATTGAAGGTACCCACCGCGGTCGCCGTGCCACCCAGCGTGCCGCTCGCCGGCGCCATGACGAGGCCGGTCGGTGCATTGCCGTTGCTCACCACCCAGTTGACGTAGCTGCCGCTGCCGCCGATGGCGCTGAAGCTGAAGAGATAGGGTTGGCCGACCAGCCCGGCCGGCAGCGGCGGCGCGGTGCTGATCGCGAGCTTGCGTCCGGCGACCACCGGGTCGGAGAACTCGGAGGTGTTGTTGGCGGGACTCAAGGGCAGCGGAGCGGGCTGGTCGCCGGTCGGCGGCACGTCGCTTGGGAACAGGTCGGTGGAGGTGGCGACGACCTGCATGCCGACGGTGTCGGCGGATCCGCCCACGTCGACCGTGCACAGGCCGGCGACGCAGCCCGCGCCCACCGGGCGGCCGTCGGCGTCGGTGCCCACGACCTGTTCGCCGAGGAACATCTGGTCGGCGCCCCCGGGCGGATTGGCAAAGAACTCGATGCGGATGGCATTGCTGGTGTTGGGCCGGTTGAGCACGGTCCAGCGCATGCGGGTGGCGCCGCCGTCGAATTCGGGTGCACCGGTACCGGCGCAGATCGGCGGGTCGCTGGCGCCGCCGCACAGTGCCGGCCGGTGCTGGTCGAAGTTGGCGTAGTTGGTGCCGGGGTTCTCCAGCTGGTCGAGTGGGTCGGCGGTGTTGAGGATGCGCTCGAGGTCGATCTCGACCCCGGCGCCGCTGGCCGCGTTGCCGTAGATCCTGTTGCGCTGGATCAGGTTGGCCCAGCCATTGGTGGGCGAACCGTTGCGTATCGCGATGCCGTTGCGGTTGTTGGCGGCGATGACGTTGGCATCGATGGGCGCCGGGCCGCCGATGGTGGTGCCGCTGGCCAGCGTGACATGGATGCCATCGCCGACATTGCCCAGGTTGGTCGCCGACGACAGGCCGGTCGGCAGCGACACGCCGATGAAATTGCCGCGGATGACGTTGTTCACCACCGAGGAGCCGCGCACCACGATGCCGTGGCGCCGGTTGGCGAGGATGAGGTTGTAGCGGATGTCGTTGTTGGAGGTGGTGACCACGATGCCGTTGCCGGCGTTGCCATAGTTCAGCTGGCCCAGCGGCGTGCTGCCGCCGGGGAAGGTGGCGAGGCCGATCACGTTGCCGTAGACCCGGGCATTGCTGCTCGAGCTGCTGATCAGCACCCCGCCCGCGGTGTCGGCGCCCTCCACGTCGAGGTCGCTGCTCGGCGCCTCGCTGCGGTTGTCGCTGATGGTGTTGGCGGGGCCCAGCACGATGGAGATGCCGGTCGGGTTGTTGGCGCCGGGGCCGCTGGTCTTGGGAAAGGCGTCGATCGCGACGCCGTTCTCCTCGTTGCCGACGTCGGCCGGACCGCTGCCCAGGCCCACGAGGTTTCCGGCGACGAAGTTCGGCAGCCGCACGCTGCCGGGATCCACGGCGATGCCGTCGCCGAGGTTGCCGCTGACGATGTTGCCCGGGCCGATGAAGTTGCCGTACGCGGTGCCGCTGATGCGGATGCCGGCACGGTTGGAGGCGCCGCCGGGGCCGCGCCCGTTGGGCACGGCGCTGAGCCCGTTCTGGCTCAGGCCGACGATGTTGCCGGCGATGATGGTGTTGACCGTGCCCTGGCCGAAGATCCAGATGCCATTGCCGCGGTTGCCCGAAACCACGTTGCCGCTGATCAACGTGGGCGTGGTGATCACCGACAGCGCGGCCTGCAGCGCGGCCTGCAAGGGGCCGACGCCGGCATAGCCCTGGGGCAGTGTCGCGATCAGCGTGGCCAGCGTGGGAAGCGTCGCCGGGACCGGCGCGCTGCCGCTGACCGAGATGCCCGCGCCGACGTTGGCATCGGTGTTGCTGGAGGCCGAGGTGGCGCCGACGTTGGTGCCGATGCGGTTGCCGGTGATGGTGTAGCCGTTGCCCGAGAGGCTGATGCCGTCGCCGCCGCAGCGGCGCACGACCAGGTTCTTCACCGTAGAGCCCTCGGCCCCGTTGGGGTTGAGCGCGGTCGTGACGTCGCGCAGGTCGAGGCAGCCCTGGATGCCGCTGCCGTCGATCTCGACCCGGCCGCCGCTCAGGGTGTTGGACGGATTGCTGCCGTCGAGCGTCACCGTGGCGATGATCTGCGGCAGGCTGGCGCTGAGCTGGATCCGGGTGATGGCGGCCGCGAACTTGATGAGGTGCGGGCCGGCCTTGTTGTTGGCCTCCTGGATCGCCGCGCGCAACGTGCAGGTCGTGCCGTTGGCCGGCGTCGCCGTGCTGCAGGTGTTGTCGTTGAGGTTGGAGTCCGGGCCGGACCCGGCGTCGTTCACCGTGTAGGTAAGCGCCTGCAGCGGCGATGCCGCCAGCAGCAGCGCGAACACGACCAGCTTGCCCGGATTCTTCACGGCTTCCCCCATGTGCGCCAGCGAGCCGCAGGCCCGCAAGGCTCTGTACACGGTGAAAACGCCGAACGACCGCCGAAACGAACAAACCGGTAGCGGGCGCCTGCCCGCCACTGCGCGGCGCCTGCGCCCGCTACGGCCGGTCCCGTGCCGGCGTCACGCCTTTGCGCCGCGCCTCCGGCGCGTGCCGCGCAGATACACCGCCTGGCCGATCCCGACCAGCAGCACCATGCTGCCCACGACCTTGGCGATCGCCAACGGTTTGTTGGTTTCCGCCGGGTCGGGCACGACCGCGAGCACCATCGCTGCCAGCGTCACGATGAGTCCCGTCGTGGCCAGCACGATGGCCGTCACGCGGCCACCTGGCGGGCGGATGACGTCCGCCGGCGCCGGCAGGCCCTGGACCCTGAGGGCCGCGGCAAAGGTGAACAGGTACGGCATGAAGTACGAGATCAGGCTCATGCTGATCAGGATCCGATAGGTTCCCGCGACGGTCGCGCCAGCCTGGCTCAGCAGCAGGAAGGCGGTTGCCAGCACGGCCTGCCAATAGAACGCGACGTGCGGTGTGCCCCAGCGCGGATGGATGCGGCCGAATCGTTCCGGCAGGTAGCGATCTATTCCGGCGAGGAAGGGCAGCCGCGCCGATGCCGTGAGCCACGCGCCCACCGCGCCCACGTTGGCGAATACCAGCAGCGCCGCCATCAGCGGCACCAGCCCGGTCCAGCCCACGCGCTGCGTCGCGGCGACCACCGCCTCCATGATGCCGCCCAGGCTCGAGACCTGTTGCGCCGGCAGCAGGAACAGGATCGCGATCGTGCCCAGGACATAGCCGCTCACGCACAGCGCGCCGCCGAGCAGCAGCGCCTTGGGAAAGACGCGACGGAAGTCCTTCACTTCGCTGCGCAGGAAGGCCGAGGCTTCGAGGCCGGCAAGCGCGAACACCAGGCTGGTCCAGAAGATCATTTCCTTGAGGTTCGCGCGTGGCACGAAGGAAGCCGGCGTCCATGTCGTCGCGCTGCCATGGCGCATCCAGGCCACGCCAGCCAGCACGCCGAGGATCAGCACCGGCAACCAGTTGCCGAGCGCGCCCAGGTTGTGCAGCCACTTGCCGATATGCAGGCCGCGCACGTTGACCCCCGTCGCGATCCACATCGCCGCGACCGAAAAGCCGAGCACGTAGGCGGAATTCGCCGCGAGCGTGGCGGGATCGTCGCTCAGCAGGTACGCCGCGGCGCCGGCGGCGAACACCAGGATCGAGGGATAGAACGGAAGGTTGCAGGTCCAGTAGGTCCAGCCGGTCATGAACCCGGCCCAGTCGCCGAGCGCGCGCTGGCTCCAGTGGTAGATGCCGCCGTCGCTGTCGGCGTAGCGCGTGGACAGCTCCAGCACGGAGGCCAGCAGCGGCAGGTAGAACACCAGCCACGCAGCCACCCAGATCGTGATCGCGGAGGGCCCCGCGGCCGCCGCGGTGCCGATCCAGCGCACGCTGATCCCGGTGACCACGCAGAACAGCACGAGGTCGCGGAAGCCCATCGTGGGACGCGCGGCAAGCAGGCCCGGCGCATGGCCGGGCCCTGGCACTTCGGAGTGGCGATCGGCGGCGCTCAAGCTAGACCATGTAGCTGACCGGCGGATCGGCCATCTGCAACAGCGGCCGACCGAAGCCGAAAGCGCCCAGGTCCGACGGCGTCGCGCCGTCGATTGCGAGCTCGGACAGGATGCGCCCGATCACCGAGGCGAACTTGTAGGCGTGCCCGGCGCCGATGGCGATGCTTGCGCCCGCATGGCCGGGTAGGGCATCGATCACGAAATCACGGTCGGGCGTGAGCGTGTAGAGGCAGGTCTTGATGCTGTGGACGGGACCGAGCGCGTCGGGCAGGTGGCGCGCGAGGAAGCGCTCGACGCCGGCCGCGTTGTCGGCATCGGGTTCGAAATCGCGGGTGTCGGCGCTGGTGGGCTGGCCACCGGCGTCCTGCGCCGCCTTGGTCGCCGCCTCGCCGAACACCGGGAAGCCGTAGTAGCAGGGATCGTCCATCCAGATCCACACCGGGAATCGATCCGGGGCGAAGCGTTCGAGATGCGGCGTGCGGAAGTAACTCACCTGTTCGCGCGTGACCACCAGCGGCAGGTGCAGGTCGAAGTGCGCCAGCGCTGCGTTCGACCACGGGCCCGCGGCGATCACCAGGCGCCGGCACCCGTAACGCACGCCGCCGGCGGTGACCGAGAAGCCACCATCGGATTGCGCGTCGATGCGTTCGACACCCGTGCGGTCCTTGAGCGTCGCGCCATGCTCGCGCGCCAGGCGCTGGTGCGCCGTGTTGCCGCGCGCGGCCATCGCGATGCCGCCCATGGCCTGGTAGAGGCCGTGGATGTCGTCGCCGAGCCGGAACGCGGGCCAGCGATGCATGATCTCGGCCGCATCCATGCGCTCGAAGGGCACGCCGGCCGCGGTCATGCTGTCGGCGTAGGTCTCGAGCGGAATCGCGCTGTCGCGTGGACCGAGGTCCAGGCCACCCGTCACCAGCACTAGCGGCTCGCCGTTCTCGCGCGCAACCTCGTCCCAGCACGCATAGGCGCGCTTGGCCAGTTCGACGTAGCCGGGTGTGTGGTACGAGAGCCGGATGATGCGCGAATGGTCCTGCGATTCGCCGCGCACGTGCCCCAGTTCGAACTGTTCCAGTCCCAGTACGTCCGCGCCCGCGCGGCGGGCCAGCCAGTACGCGGCGGCGCTGCCCAGTCCGCCGAGGCCCAGCACGATGTATTCGTGGTCGGTGCGCATCAGCCAGCGGCCGGCGCTTGCGGATCCGGAACCTCGAGCAGGTCGCCCATGCGTTCGGCCACGTAGCGACGGATGTCGAGGCTCGCGCTCTCCATCGGCGCGTACCAGCCATGTGCGAAGCGACGCGAACCCATGCCGCGTTGCACGCCCGCGCACACCGCCCAGTCCTGCTGGTTCACGAGGTCCCAGAAACCCACCGCGTCCATCGGATCGAAGCCGGGCCGCGCGATCGCGTCCGGGTGGAACAGGAAATCGCACACCACGGTGGTGTGGCCGGGATCGCGTGGGAACAGGGTGAAGACCGCGATGTGGTCCATCGAGGCCGAGAGCATGCAGTTGGGGTAGATGAGTTCGCCCTTGTGCCTGGTGCGCTCATCTTCATCGAGGCCGGGGAAGGCCGCGCGCGAGGTCTGGCCGCTGGCGGTGAAGGTCACCGCGCCTTCGCGATGCGGCACGCCCGCCTCCCAGTCGAGCCCGACGCCGCCGTTGCGGCGGAAGGCCGGTACCAGATCGCACAGCTCCGGATGCACGCCGGCGCAGTGGTAGCACTCGTTGTAGTTTTCCAGGATCACCTTCCAGTTGGCGGCCACCTCGTAGACGATGCGCCGCGCCATCCGCAGTTGATCCAGTGGATAGTTGCGCAGGCGCTGCATGGCCGCGCCGAACTGGCGCTCGAGCGTATGGCCGCGTGCCGCCGCGTCCTGCGGATCGAGGTGCAGGAAGATGAAGCCGCCCCAGGTCGAAAGGCCGGCGCGATGCAGCCCGAAGTCCTGCTTGCGCCCTGCCAGCGCCGGCTCGAGGTGCGGCGCGGAGCGCAGCGAGCCGTCGAGCGCGTAGGTCCACGCGTGGTAGGGACAGCGGATCGAGCGGCCCGCGTGGCCCGTGATCGGTGCGCCGGCATCGGCACTTGCAGCGTCCGCGCGCAGGAACAAGGCACAGCCGCGATGGCGGCACACGTTGAAGAAGGCGCGCAACTCGCCGCCCTCGCCGCGCACCACCAGCAGCGACTCGCCCAGCACCTCGACGTCCAGATAGTCGCCGGCTGCCGGGACCGACTCCTCGCGTCCCACCAGTACCCACTCGCGGGCGTAGATCCGTTCGCGTTCGGCATCGAAGATCGTGGTCGCGATGTAGGCCTTGCGCGGCAAGGTCGGCTCGAGCGCTGGCGCGCGCGTCGCGCCGGGCGTGCTTTCGGTCATGGCGTCCGGGCTGCCGGGCCTGGATCCATCGCGCGGCTCAACCGAAGGGCGCCACGCCGATCCAGCGTGCGTGCAGGTAGAACGCGAATCCGGCCCATGCCGCCGCGCCGATCGCCACCGTGAGCAGCGTGTTGGCGACGCTGGCCGGCGCGCGGCTCGCCGGTTCGCGCCGGCGCGCGGCGCGGAAGCTCAGGATTGCCCACGCCAGCAGACTGCCGAACAACACGATGGCATGCAGCCAGCCATTGACCAGCAGGTGCGCCAGCGCCCACAACTTCACCGCCAGCACCATCGGGTGGCCGAGCCGGGTCCTGAACCCGTTGCGCGGCACGTAGGCCGCGACCAGCAGGATGAACGCGGGCAGCGTGAGCAGCGCCGCCGCGTGTCGCAGCCCCACCGGCGGCAGCCACACCAGCACCGGCGCCTGCCGCGCCTGGCCGTAGCCGTAGATGATGAGCACGAAGCCCACGATCGAGAGCACGCTGGCGACGCCCTTCCACGCGTTCACGCCCCAGGCCGAGATACGCGCCTCGCGCCAGCCGGGCGCAAGGATGCGCAGCGAATGCGCGCCGATGAAAACCGCAAGGCCGATCAGGAGCAGGGTCATGGTTCACACCCACGCGGAGGTGCGTGCAGTGTAAGCCGCTGGCGGCCATGCCGTAGTCCGGCGCCGGATCGGGACCCTAGTTGCCGATACCCTGGCCGGGAAACTGGACGCCATGGCGACCCGGGTTCAACATCCGCGCACGGCAGCGGTTGCCGGTGGATTCAAGGGGGAGCCTATGCAGCGGTTGATCGTGGGGCTGGCGGCGGCGGGCCTGCTCTTCGCCGCGGCACTTGCGCTGGGCTCGCGGCAGCCGGTCGCGCCGCCCGCCCGCCAACCAGCGCCCATGGGCGACGCGCCCGGGGAGATCGGTGGTGGCGGTTTCTCGCAGCGTCGCCAGGCCTGGTACGAGGCCATGCACCGCGCCGCGCCCGGCGTGCAGTGGGCCGCGATGGATGCCCGCGAGCGCGAGGCTCGAGCCGGGCGACAGCGCTTCGAATGGGCCGCACTGGTGGCGCGCAACGCCCCGCCCGAGGCCTATCGCGAGATCGACACCGTCGCCATCAGCGGCAGCTGGGGCGAGCGCGGCTCTTCGAACCAGGCCGGGCGGGTGACGGCGACCCTGTACGACGCCGCCAACAATCGCCTCACCACGCTGTCGCACGGCGGCAACGTCTGGCGCGCGCCGAGGGCGACGCTGGCCTGGACTGCGCCCGGCAACACTACCTTCTTGCCCACCGGTGCCAGCGGTTTCGCCGAGCGATTGACCGGCGGCGCTTCCGGCGAACGCCTGCTGGTAGCCGGAGATCGTCCGGACACGCTCAAGTACAGCGACAATGGCGGTGCCACTTTCACCGCCGCGGCCGGCGCCACGCTCGCCAATCCCTGGTACACGATGGGCCTGGTCGCGCGCGATGAGGCCGCGAGCGAGCTGTACTTCATCCGCGTGCACTACGACTTCACCGCGCCGGCCGACTGGAAGCCGCAGCTGTTCGCCTCGGTCGATCGCGGCGCCAGTTTCAGCGCGCGCGGCTTCGTCGGCACCCGCGACCAGGTGGCGCTGTTCTCGCCGCGCTACGGTACGGGCGCGAGCACGGTCTACCTGCTGGCGGGCACCAGCCTGCGCACGATCACCACCGGCACGCACGCGCTGGTCGATGTGTCCACCGTGCCGCTCACGCCAGCGCTCGCCGCCGGCGACCGCGTGGCCTTGACTGGCGGCATCACCGCGGGTGGCCAGACCTTCCTGTATGCGTTGTACTCCCGTGGCGGTGGCGCCAACCGCACCGACGTGGTCTTTTCCGCCAATGGCGGCCTGAACTGGACCGCGCGCGTCGCCGCGCCGACCTCGATGTTCGGGCCCAACTCGGCCGAGTCCTCGACCCGCGATCCGAACCGCCTGTTCGTCGGCGGCGTCGATACCTACCGCAGCGCCGATGGCGCGGCGACGTGGACCCTGGTCAATCCCTGGGCGGACTATTACGCCGCGCCGGCCACCAAGCTGCACGCGGACGTCCCTGCGATCGACGTGTTCGTCGATGCCGGTGGCAACGAGCGCGTCTACATCGCGACCGATGGTGGCCTGTACGAATCCACCGACTATGCGCTGACGGTCAACAACCTGTCCCTGTCCGGCCTCAACGTCTCGCAGTACTACGATGTCTACACCCGGCGCACGGCGCCCAACCACATCGTGGCCGGCGCGCAGGACCAGGGTTACCAGAAGGCGACGACGCCGGGTGCCGGCGTGCTGCCCTTCACCCAGGTGATCTCCGGCGACTATGCCCACCTCACGTCTGCCGATGGCGGCAATTCGGTGTGGAGCGTGTATCCGACCTTCGCGATGTACGACCTCGCCAGCGGCACGGCCACGATGGCCGGCCTGCGCTACTACAACTTCGGCTCGAACGCGGTCACCGGCACCCTGTTCCTGCCGCCGCTGGCGGCGATCCCGGGCCAGCCCAACCGCATCCTGCTGGCCGGCGGCCGGGTCGGCGCCGGCAGCGCCCACACCATCATCGAGCTCAACTACGATGGCGGCACCAACCTGATCACCGGCGTGGCCGATGGCACCAACTTCATCGACCCGGTGACCGCCATCGCGGTCTCGCCGCACGCGGGCAACACGCGCTATGCGGTGGCCACGCCCGCCGGCGCCTTCGATCCGTCGACCCGCTTCTACCGCCGCCCCGCCGCGGGCGCCTGGACCCAGACCGTTGCGGCCTTGCCCAACGGGCAGTACTTCTACGGCAGCTGCATCCTGCCGGACCCGGCCACGCCAGGACGGGTGTATCTCGCCGGATCGGGCTACGGCAACGGCAACGGCAATTCGGTCTACGTCTCCAACGACGACGGCGTGAGCTTCCAGCCGATGGCGACCGGTCTGCCACCGACGCTGGTGACCAGCCTGGCCATCTCAACCAATGGCCAGCACCTGTTCGCGGCGGCGGAGACCGGCGCCTACTACTACGACCGCATGACCAGCACCTGGGTCGACCTCGTCGCGCTGGGCGCGCCCAACCAGCTCTACTGGGACGTCGACTACGTCGACTCCCTCGGCCTGGCGCGTTTCGCGACCTACGGTCGCGGCATCTGGGATTTCACCGTCGCCGGTCCTACGCTGATCTTCGCCAACGGCTTCGAGTAGCGGCGCCGGCTATCAATGCCGGTGCCGGCGCCGAACCGCGCTCAATGCGGCAGGTTGAGTCGCGCGAGCAGTTGCGCGAAGCGCGGGTCTGCGCGTAGCGGATCGAGGAAGGGATCGCTCAGGATCGCGACCAGCGCCGGATCGCCGACCGATTAAAAAAGGGGCCCAAAAAAGGGGCCAGAGTGAATATCCGTTTGAAACGATAATTCACTCTGGCCCCTTTTTCGGAAAGCGCGGTCCGGGCGGGCCGCCCAAGCATGGCGGCAGACGGCGGTCGGGGCAAATACCGGCTGCGGCCGGCGCAAGCTGTGATTGAACCCGCAATACCGCCACGACACCCGGACTAGCGTGGTCAAATGGTGCAGGCGCCAAAGGGGGTGTCCCATGCTCGGTCGTCCGTTGCGAATCGCCCTGGTCGGGACGCTGGGACTTGCGCCATGGGTCGCGCCGATGGCGGGCGAAACCACGATCCAGAACGATTCGGTCTCCGACTTCAGCACCGCGACCATCGTCACCGGCTTCGCCGCGAGCGAAAAGGCGGCGAGCTGGCTGACCTCGCCCTGCGCCGGCAACCTGCGTGCCGCCCAGGTGCTGTGGCGCTCGGCCTCGGGTTCGGCGCCGCCGGAGTTCGGCCGCTCGATCGAGATCCTGCGCGCCGGCACCTTCCCCAATCCGGGCGCGGTGGCCCAGACCATCCTGGGCCCGGTGCTCAGCGACGGCGTGATCAACGAGTTCCGCTACCTCGACGAGAACATGGCGGTGCCGCTGATCGTCCCGGTGGCGCAGGACGAGACCATCGTGGTGGCGCTGAGCTTCGACGTCGCGCCGCCCGCTCCGATCGGCCCCAGCGTGGTGCGCGACAACAACGGATGCCAGGCCGGGCGCAACGGCATCCTGGCCGAAGTCGGCGGCGGCAACTTTGCGTGGTTCTCCTCCTGCGCGTTCGGTCTTGCCGGAGACTTCGTCATCCGCGCGGTGATCGATTGCGGAGGTGGCGGCATGCCGATGGCGAACCTCTCGGCAACCCAGACCGCGGCGGCCCCGACCGTGGCGCCCGGCGGCACCGTCGACTACACGCTCACGATCGGCAATGCCGGGCCCGATGCGGCGGTCGGCGCCACCGTCACCGACGCCTTCCCGGCCAGTTTCGCCAGCGTGCAATGGGCCTGCGCCGCGAGCGCGGGCTCGAGCTGCACGCCGGCCACCGGCAGCGGCAGCATCAACAAGCTGGTCAGCATCGCGCCGCTGGGCTCGATCGTGTTCTCGGCGCTGGGCACCACGCGCAGCGATGCCAGCGGCACCATCACCAACAACGTCGCCGTGGTCCCGCCCACCGGCACCACCGATCCCAGCCTCACCAACAACATCGGCACGTCGGTGGTCACGGTGCTGGTCGATCGCGTTTTCGCGAGCGGATTCGAGGATCCGGGCTGAGGACGGCGGTCGGCGCCAGCGCGCTGCAGGAGCGCCTTTGGCCGCGACCGGGCCTTGTCGGCGCCGCAACACGATCCCCGCCGGCGACTGGTCCCGGTTCTTGCAACGCCCCCCGGCAGGTCTAAGATGGGCCATGGACGGGCGGAACGCGTGCAATACGCGTCGTGGTCACGCCGGCCTGCTTCTGGGCCTGGCCCTCGTGTTGTCTGCAACAACGCTCCCGGTCGCGGCCCAGGTCGGCCCCTGTCCCTTCGAGTTCGCCAATGGATTCGAGGACGGCCCCGCGCCGCCGCCCTTCGGGCCCGCCGCGCGTTGCACGCTGGTGCCGGCCGCCAGCATCGGGATGGTCGGCGTCACCTTCAATGCGGTGCAGGGCGACCTCGACGTTTCGCTACGGACGCCGACCGGCGCTTGCATGGCCGGTCGCATCGACGATGCGTGTGCGTGGACGATCCGGAACTTTGAAACCGGCGACGAGATCCTGTCGGTGCTCAACTGGCGCACCACGGACCTGCGGCAGCACTGGAACGTCGTGCCCTTCAACGGGCTCAACGTGGCGTCGTCGCGCTTCGACGCGGCGTTGGCCTACGGCGATGCCGGGCTGTGTACCGATCGCTACCCCGCCGATGCGTGCGAAGGCCGCCCCGGCGGTGTGCCGACGTTGCTGCAGTTCCCGCTCCACGACGCCACCGACCCCCATATCGGAGACGGCTTCCGCCTGCAGTCGCCGGCCAACTACCGCTGGATCCGGCTTGAACTGCTGATGCTGGTGCGCGACGCGCTGCACCGCACGCAACTGCAGTTCCCCAACACGCGGCCACTGGGCGTCGGCGACATCTGCCAGCGCGACACCATCACCCCGGGCTACGACATCGGCCAGCCACGCCACCCCGAGTTCGCGCACGACCAGGGTGGAAACATCGACCTCGCATATTTCAGCACGCTGGCCGACCAGGGCACGATCCCGTTCAACCAGCTGCGCAGCATTTGCAATGCCGCCGGCGGCGGCACCGACGGCTTCTATTGCAGCCCGGGCAGCGCGGCCACCCACGTCGTCGACTTGCCGCGGCAGGTGTACTTCATGGCGCAGCTGTACAGCTCGCCGCGCATGCGGGTCGCGGGCGTGGACCGCGAAATCGCACCGCTGCTGCGAATCGAGGCCGACCGCCAGCTCGCGATCGGGCTGATCACGCAGTCGCAGCGCAATGCCTTCTACAGCACCCTGGGATTCGGCGACGGCTGGCAGTTCACCTTTGCGTTCACCCATGTGTCCTTGCGCTATTGGGTGAACTAGCGCAGCGCAACGGTTCAGCGGGCCGCCGCGCATCCCGGCGCCGCCGGCCTAAGGCGGCGACATGGCGCCGAATTGCTGCTGCAAGCGCTTGAGTTCCGCTTCCAGTGCCGGCAGCGCGGACCTTCCCTGCGCGGTATCGATGAGGTTCGCCATCTCGTAGGGATCGGCCTCGAGGTCGTAGAGCTCGTCCATGCCGGGCAGCTCGAGGTAGTGGATGTATTTGTGGCGCTGCGTGCGCACCGCCTGGTAACCCATGTCGCGGATGCGCGGGAACACGGTGTCGGTGGTGTACTCGATCAGGACCGAATTGCGCCACGCCACGTCTTCGCCACGCAGCAGCGGCACCAGCGACATGCCCTGCCGCGGTACCGGGTCGGCGACCCGCGCCAGTTCGAGGATGGTCGGCGCGAGGTCGATCGCCTGCACCATCGCGAGCGGCGTGGCGTCCGCCGCCACCAGCGGCGGATAGCGCACGATCAGCGGAATCCGGATCGTCTCCTCGTAGGCCAGTCGACGCTCGTCGTTGAGCTGGTGCTCGCCGTAGAAGTAGCCGTGGTCGCTGGTGAGGAAGATCGCCGTGCGCTCGTATTCGCCGGCGTCCTTGAGCGCCTGCACGATGCGCGCAAGGCTCTCGTCGACCGCGAGCAGCATCTCGAGCCGGCCACGAACGTCACGATCCGGCGTCGCGGTGTCCGGGCCCAGTGGCGCAACGCCTTCGATCGCGCGCAGCAGCGCCGGCTTGCCCACTACCGGCGGGCCGGCGTTGGGACGGCGCGGCACCACGGCATCCGCATAGCGGCCAAGGTGCCGCGGCGCCGGCACGAAGCCCTCTGCTTGACCCGCCACCGCGCCAGTGCTGCCGTCGTCGCGTTGCACGATGTTGGGATGCAGGGCCTTGTGCGCGAGGACCGCCATGAACGGCTGCTCTCGCGCGCCCTCCAGGAAGGCCACCACATGATCGGTGAGCAGATCGGTGACGTAGCCGTGCTCGCGCACCCGCGTGCCATCGATATTGAACTCCGGATCGATCGCCTCGCCCTGGCCTTTCATCGCCACCCAGCGCGTGAATCCAGGTCTCGGACTGTCGTCGTTGCCCATGTGCCACTTGCCGAAGAAGCCGGTGCGCCAGCCGGCTGCGGCGAGCGGGCGCGCGAAGGTCTGGAGCTGGTGGCTGGCCGCATCGCGCGCGGTGTTGTCGCGGATGCCGTTGGTGCGGACGTACTGCCCGGTCAGGATCGAGGCGCGGCTGGGCGAGCACAGCGGCGTGGTGGCGAAGGCGTTGCGGAAGCGCGCGCCCTCGCGCGCGAGCCGGTCGATGGCCGGGGTCTCGACGAAGGGATGGCCGTCGATGCCGAGGTCGTCCCAGCGCAGGTCGTCGACCACGATGACGAGGATGTTGGTGCGCGGCGGCCCGGGTGCCCCCGGACTCCCGCACGCCGACAATGCCAGCACGACCCACGACACCAAGGGCAACAGGGTTTGCAGGGGCAAGGCAAAAACCTCCGTTCAATCAGCAGCTTCCAGCGGGCACGGCCGGTCGGGCCGGCCGATCCGGTTCGGCACCATTGTGCAGGGTCGACGCCGTTGACACGGTTCCGAATGGTCGACGTAGCGGATTCGTAACAATAGTGCAATAACCTTCGTCGCCCGACTGCACCCTACCTCGAAGGCGCGACATGAAAGCCCCCTATCGCACGCTTTGCGTTGCCGTGCTTGCGTCGGCGTCCTGCGGCGCGAACGCCGAAATCATGATCGACGTGATCGCCGGCGCCGAGGTCAGCCTCGAGGGGCTGATGCAGGCCGACGGCAACTACTTCGACAACGACGGGCTCGACCTCAATGGCGCCGATACCAACGATGGCAGCGACCAGGAGTTCGAACTGCGTCGCGCCGAGGTGATCCTCAAGGGCAAGGGCGTCCAATTCGACTGGGTACTGGGCTTCGACGGCAAGGCCAACAAGTGGCTCGACAGCTACCTGCGCTACAAGATGGGCACGGCTTACCTGCAGGCCGGCCAGTACAAGCAGTTCAACAGCCTCGAAGAGCTCACCAGCACGCGCCACAACGACTTCATCTCCAAGGCCATGGTCACCAACCTGTACGGCATCGCCCGTCGCCTGGGCGTGTCCTACGGGGTGGAGAATCCCAACTGGGGCGTCTCGGCCGGCACCTTCTGGCGCGAGCTGACCCGCAACCTCAACCATGGTGGCGGTTGGGGCGCTCGCGGCTACTGGGCGCCGATCAACGAGACCGCACATTTCCTGCATTTCGGCCTGTCCGGCGTGCGCTACGACACGCCCAACGACACCGTGCGCCTGCGCGTGCGACCGGATGCGGACCTCGCCACCGGGCGCCTGGTCGACACTGGCAACCTGCTCAACACCGAGAACCAGAGCACCATCGGGGTGGAGAGCGCGTACGTGCACGGTCCGTTCAAGCTGCAGGCCGAGTACATGATCTCGGACGTAAAGCGCTACGACACACCGTCACTCTCGCAACCCGGCGATACCTTCACCGGCAACAGCTGGTACGTGTATGGCGTCTGGAACATCACCGGCGAGACCTGGACCTACAAGGCGGGCCTGCCGGTGACCCCGTATCCGAACGAGCCGGCGAAAGGCATGTGGCAGCTGGCCCTGCGCTACGACGACGTCGACCTCAACGACGATCCGGTGTTCGGTGGTACCGAAAGCAACATCACGTTCGGCGTGAACTACTACTGGCGCAACAACTTCAAGTTCATGGCCAACTACGTCGACGTGTCCAGCGAGCGGTTCAACGCCGCGCAGCGCCGGAATGTCAGCGACGATCCCAGCATCTTCGAGATCCGCGGGCAGTTCTATTGGTAACGGCCAGATCCCAGGGCCACCGGATCGGTGCCCGGGGATCGCGACCCTGCGCCAACCACCACACCACGCACCCAGGAGCCTCCGTGCTTACCTCAATCAAGTCCCGCATTGCCGCCCTCGCTTTCGCGGTCGCACTGGTCGCACCGGTGCAGGCCGCCGACATCACCGGCGCCGGCGCCTCGTTCATCTTCCCGGTCATGACGCAGTGGGCGGCCGATTACAAGAAGGCCACCGGAACCAAGGTCAACTACCAGTCCATCGGCTCGGGTGGCGGCATCGCCCAGATCAAGGGCGGTACCGTGGACTTCGGTTCCTCCGATGCGCCGCTGACGCCGGAGGACCTCGCTGCTGCCGGCCTCGGCCAGTTCCCATCCGCGATCGGCGGCGTGGTGCCGGTGGTCAACCTGCCCGGCATCGAGGCCGGCAAGCTGCGCCTGACCGGCCCGATCCTGGCCGACATCTTCCTCGGCAAGCTGACCAAGTGGAACGATCCGGCGATCGCCGCGATCAACGAGGGCCTCGCGCTGCCGGACACGCGCATCACCGTCGTGCACCGCTCCGACGGCTCGGGCACGACCTTCAATTTCGTCAATTACCTGTCGAAGGTCAGCCCCGAGTGGAAGGCCAAGGCCGGCGAAGGCACCACGGTCGTGTGGCCGACTGGCATCGGCGGCAAGGGCAATGAAGGCGTGGCCGCCTACACCAAGCAGATCAAGGGCGGCATCGGCTACGTCGAGCTTTCCTATGCGCTGCAGAGCAAGATGTCCTACGCCAGCATGCAGAACCAGGCCGGCAAGTGGGTGTTGCCCGGTCCGGAGAGCTTCCAGGCCGCCGCTGCCAGCGCCGACTGGGCCAACGCGAAGGACTTCTACCTGGTCATGACCGACGCGCCGGGCGACGCCTCCTGGCCGATCGCCGCGACCAACTTCATCCTGGTGCACAAGGTGCCCAGGAAGGATGCCGCGCGCTCCAAGTCGGTGACGGATTTCTTCTCCTGGGTCTACACCGATGGCCGCGCGCAGGCCGAGGCGCTGCACTACGTGCCACTGCCGCTGCCGCTGGTGGAGCAGGTCAAGGCGTACTGGGCCGCCAACTTCCAGTTCTGAGGACGGCTGCGCCCCGGGCATCGCGATGCGACGCCCGGGGTGCGACACGAACTTCCTACTCGGGTATCCGGCACGGGATCGCAGCACTTGAACGCGCAGACTTCGACCGTCGAGACCGTGCAGGCCCAACGGCGTTCCAACGCCGACGCGCGCAACGATCGGCTGTTCGGGGGCGTCGTCGCCGGCGCGGGCTGGTTCGTCCTGATCGCACTGGCCGGCGCGGCGCTCTCGATGCTGTGGGGCGGGCGCGAGGCGATCGCCACCTTCGGCTGGGACTTCTTCACCAGCAGCAAATGGGACGTGGGCAAGGGCCAGTTCGGTGCCCTGGTCGCGATCTACGGTACGGTGGTCACCGCGGCGATCGCGCTCATCATCGCGGTTCCGATCAGCTTCGGCATCGCCTTGTTCCTGACCGAGGTGGCGCCACCCTGGCTGCGCACGCCGGTGGCGGCGGCGATCGAACTGCTGGCGGGCATCCCCTCGATCATCTATGGCATGTGGGGCCTGTTCGTGCTCGCGCCTTACCTCGGCGAGCACATCTACCCGTGGGTCAACGACAACCTTGGTGCGATCCCGTTGGTGGGCGGCCTGTTCCAGGGGCCGCCCCTGGGCATCGGCCTTCTGACCGCCGGCCTGGTGCTGGCCGTGATGGTCATTCCGTTCGTGTCCTCGGTCATGCGCGAGGTGTTCCTGACCGTGCCGTCGCGGCTCAAGGAGTCGGCCTACGCGCTGGGCTCTTCGACCTGGGAAGTGGTGTGGGACATCGTGCTGCCGTACACGCGTTCGGCCGTGATCGGCGGCGTGTTCCTCGGACTGGGGCGCGCGCTGGGCGAAACCATGGCGGTGACCTTCGTCATCGGCAACGCCTACAACATCTCGACCTCGCTGCTCGAGCCCGGCACCTCGATCGCCTCGTCGATCGCCAACGAGTTCGCCGAAGCGATCGACCCGCTGCACAAGTCGGCGCTGCTGGCCCTGGGCTTCGTCCTGTTCGTGATCACCTTCATCGTGCTGGCGCTGGCGCGCCTGATGCTGCAGCGCCTGGCCCTGCGCGAGGGCGCGGCATGAACGCCGTGGCGGGCACCAACGCCGCCGCCGCCGTGGCCGCCACCGCAAGGCTGCACCAGTGGCGCGCGATCAAGAGCAAGTTGGCGATGGTACTCGGCGGTGGCGCCGCGCTGTTCGGCCTGTTCTGGCTGGCCTGGATCCTGCTGACCACCTTCGTACGCGGCCTGGAAGCGTTCAACCTCGCGCTGTTCACGCAGATGACGCCACCGCCCAACACCGAGGGCGGCCTGCTCAATGCCTTCGTCGGCAGCGCGATGATGTGCCTGATGGCGATCGCCTTCGGTACGCCCATTGGCGTGGCGGCGGGCACCTACCTGGCGGAGTACGCCAACGCGCGCAGGATCGGCCACGTCATCCGCTTCGTCAACGACATCCTGCTCTCGGCGCCGTCGATCGTGCTGGGCCTGTTCGTCTACACGCTGGTGGTCGCGACCACCGGCCATTTCTCCGCCCTCGCCGGCTCCATCGCCCTGGCCTTCATCGTGTTGCCGGTGGTGGTGCGAACCACCGACGACATGCTGCGCCTGGTCCCGAGCCAGATGCGCGAAGCGGCCCTGTCGCTGGGCATCCCGCAGTGGAAGGTCACGATCCAGATCCTCTATCGGGGCGCCCTGGGCGGCATCGTCACCGGGGTGCTGCTGGCGCTGGCGCGGATCAGCGGCGAGACCGCACCGCTGCTGTTCACCGCATTCAGCAGCCAGTACTGGAGCCTCGACCCGACCCAGCCGATGGCCAACGTGCCGGTGGTGATTTTCCAGTACGCCGCCAGCCCCTACGAATCGTGGCAGGCACTGGCCTGGGCCGGCGCCTTCGTCCTCACCCTGTTCGTGCTGCTGCTGGGCGTGACCGCACGGCTCATACTCCTGCGCAATCGGATCACCAATGAATGACCTACGCGTCGCAGTGAACCCCAAGGCCGTTGCCCACGGCACGTTGGAACCAAGGCGCAACAAGCTGGTTGCGCGCAAGGTCGGCTTTCGCTACGGCAGCTCGCAGGCCTTGCGCGACGTCAGCATGGACATACCCGAATGCAGGGTCACGGCCTTGATCGGCCCCTCGGGCTGCGGCAAGTCGACCTTGCTGCGGGTCTTCAACCGCATCTATGCGATCTATCCCAAGCAGGTCGCCGATGGCGAGGTCCTGCTCGACGGCGAGAACATCCTGGGATCGGATTTTCCACTCGGCCGCTTGCGCAGCAAGGTCGGGATGGTGTTCCAGAAGCCGGTGCCGTTCCCGATGTCGATCTACGAGAACGTGGCCTATGCGATCCGCCACCATGAATCGCTGTCGCGCGCGCAGATGGACGAGCGCGTCGAAAGCGCGCTGCAGCAGAGCGCGCTATGGTCCGAAGTCAAGGACAAGCTCAAGCAGAGCGCGCTGGGCTTGTCCGGCGGCCAGCAGCAGCGCTTGTGCATCGCGCGCGCGATCGCCCTGCGGCCGGAGGTACTCCTGCTCGACGAACCGACCTCGGCGCTGGATCCGATCGCCACCGGCAAGATCGAGCAGCTGGTCGCGGAACTGAAGAAGAACTACACCATCGTCATCGTCACCCACAACATGCAGCAGGCCGCGCGCTGCTCCGATTTCACCGGCTTCTTGTATCTGGGCGAACTGATCGAGCATGGTGAGACCGGGAAGATGTTCACCAACCCCGACAAGCAGCAGACCGAGGACTACATCACCGGCCGTTTCGGCTGAGGAATCCCATGCCTGAGAGCCACGTTCACATCGTCAAGGAATACGACGACGAGCTGCACCGCCTCACCAGCGAAATCATCCGCATGGGCGAGATCGCGATCTCGCAGCTCGGCGGCGCCATGGACGTGCTGCAGCGGCGCGATTCCCACGCCGCGCGGCGCGTGATCGACAACGACGTCGCGATCGACTCGCTCGAGCACGAGGTCGGCCAGGACGTGGTCCGCCTGCTGGCCCTGCGCCAGCCGGTGGCGCGCGACCTGCGCGAGGTGATGGCCGCGCTGCGCATCGCCTCGGACATCGAGCGCATCGGCGACTATGCCGCCAATGCGGCCAAGCGTTCGATCGCGCTCAACGAATCGCCGGCCATCGCCACCGTACCGGGACTCAACGCGCTGGCCCGCATCGCCACCGACATGCTGCGCGAGGTGCTGCTGGCATACCGCGACCGCGACGACGTTCGCGCCGCGATCGTGCGCGCGCGCGACGCCGAGCTCGACCGCATGTACACATCGCTGTTCCGCGAACTCCTCACCTACATGGCCGAGGATCCGCGCAGCATCTCGTCGTCGATCCACGTGATGTTCATCGCCAAGAACCTCGAGCGCGTCGGCGACCACGCCACCAACATCG
>Ga0209254_10000130_pt1 | contig 49913 bp, 47 predicted proteins | sample FrelakmetDIP11DI_FD_187148 | JGI IMG/M metagenome (GOLD analysis project Ga0209254, IMG submission 187148) | Freshwater lake sediment microbial communities from the University of Notre Dame, USA, for methane emissions studies - DIP11 DI (SPAdes)... | ecosystem: Environmental > Aquatic >...
CGGCCTCTTCCGGCGGCGGATTCGCCTTGCGATCGGCCTCGATCACTTTGCTAACAATGGCCTGCGAACTAATGTCGCCCGCGCCGATCTTCTCGAAAAAATCGTCCGCCTTGTCGAAGCTAAACAACTTCGCGATGGAGTCGTGCGACGTGGCATCCAGGCTCAAGCGGTGCAGTTCGCGCTCCACCACCTCGCGCCCCTGCGCGATGTTCTGCTCGCGATCTTGCTTTTTGAACCACTGCTTGATCTTGGTGCGCGCGCGCTGCGTCTTGACGTAGCCCAGATTGGGATTGAGCCAGTCACGGCTGGGGCCGCCGCGCTTGGCCGTGATGATCTCCACCCGATCGCCCGTCTGCAGTTGATAGTCCAGCGAGACCAGCGCGCCATTCACGCGGGCGCCTCGGCAGCGGTCGCCGATGTCGGTGTGGATGTGATACGCAAAGTCGATCGGCGTGCTGCCGGTGGACATGTCCACCAGCTTGCCTTTGGGGGTGAAGACATAGACGCGGTCCTGGAACACGTCGGAGCGCAGCGAATCGACGAACTCGCGCGCATCGCCCACGTCATGCCGCCAGTCCATCAGCGAGCGCAGCCACGTGATCTTTTCCTCGTACTTCGGATCGCGCTTGCCGCCTTCCTTGTAGCGCCAGTGCGCGGCGATGCCCAGCTCGGCGCTTTCGTGCATCTCGCGTGTGCGAATCTGCACTTCCAGCGTTCTACCTTCGTCGGCCACCACCGCCGTGTGCAAGCTTTGATACAGGTTGTCTTTGGGATTGGCGATGTAATCGTCGAACTCACCACGGATGGGCCGCCATATGGAATGCACGATGCCCAGCGCCGCATAACACTGCGCCATCGTATCCACCAGCACGCGAATGGCCCGCACGTCATATACCTGATCGAAAGAACCTTTGCGTTCCATCTTCTTCCAGATACTGTAGATGTGCTTGGGCCGTCCGGAAATTTCGGCGTCAATGCCTTCCGCTTTCAGGCGTTCCTGCAGATTGCAGCCGACCCGATTGAGATACTCTTCCCGATCGGGCCGCCGCTCGTCGATGAGCTGCGCGATCTCCTTGTATTTTTCAGGATACTGGTAGCGGAAGCCCAGATCTTCCAATTCCCATTTGATTTGCCAGATGCCCAACCGATTGGCCAGCGGCGCGAACAATTCCAGCGTTTCCCGCGCGATGCGCTGGCGGCGCTCGTCGGGCAGCACGCCCAGCGTGCGCATGTTATGCAGTCGATCCGCCAGCTTGATTAAGATCACACGCGGATCGTCCACCATAGCCAGGAACATCTTGCGCAGCGATTCGAGTTCGCGCTCGTCGTACGATCGCGTCGCTTGTGAATCCAGGTGATCGAACTGTCCCAACTTAGTCACACCTTCAACCAAGCTGAGCACTTCTTTCCCGAACTCTTTTTCCATTTGCGCGCGCGTGTAGCTGGTGTCTTCCAGCACATCGTGCAGCAAGCCGGCGGTCAGCGTGGGCGCGTCCAGTCCCAGATCGGCCAGATTATTGCTGACGGCCAGACAGTGCTGCACATACGGCTCGCCCGAGGCGCGCTTCTGGCCTTCGTGCGCCTGGTCGGCTACCTGATAGGCGTGTAAGACCAGATCATGACCCGCTTTGCTGCGCAGCGCCGGAATATCGTGCTGAAGCAGTGTTTCGATGCTAAGCGTGGGATACTTGGGCATGACGGAAATTGTAGCACAGAGAGTTGATTCGATGTTAATCCATTGCCCACCGTTGGTCAACCGATCGCCGCTGTGGTAGGATTGGACGATTAACAATCCCTCTCCGCTGCGCTGCGGGGACTTCGTGAGCAATAACTATGCGCGTGATTTCGGGTTCGGCTAAAGGCCGTAATTTACAGGCAGTTCCCGGCGATTCGACCCGCCCCATCACCGATCGGGTGAAGGAGGCGCTGTTCAATATTCTCGGCACGGATATCGTCGACGCACGCTTTCTCGATCTGTTCGGCGGCACGGGTGGCGTGGGCATTGAAGCACTCAGCCGCGGCGCAGCGCAGGCCGTGTTTATCGAGAAGAATCGCAAGGCGCAAGAGACGATCAAGGCGAATCTGCTGCACACGAAGTTGAACGATCGGGCCGAGATCGTGCGTGGCGATGCGTTCATGTTCCTGCGGGGTGTGCCGCAGCCGTTCCACTACATCTACATCGCGCCGCCGCAATATCAGCGCCTGTGGATCGACGCGCTGCAGTTGATCGACGGGCAGCCCGGCTGGCTGGCCGACGACGGCGAGATTGTCGTGCAGATTCATCCCAAGGAATACGAAACCGTAACGTTGGATCACTTTGAAGAGATCGAGCAGCGCAAGTACAGCAGCACACTGCTGGTGTTTTACGAGCATAAGCAGACATCAGACGAAGTCCAGGAGTAAGTAGTGAAGAGGTTCGTTCGCGCGTTGATCAATGTCGCAAACATTTCTGGAATCGAGGCTTCAGCCGGTTTCGACGAGCATCTTCTGTTCCGGCTAAAGCCTCGACTCCAGGCCAACAGGTTATTGCTTATCGCGGCTCTAAGTTGTGTTGTGGTGCTTGTGCTCGCCGCGTGTGCGCCGGCCAGCGCGGCCTCATCGCCTCTGCCGACATTGGCCGCGCCACCTTTGTCCACGCGCACCCCGCTGCCGACGATCGCACCAACTCCCACGGGGATTCCTCCAACACCGAAACCGTCGCCGACCTTGATGCCTACCGTCGCGCCGATCACGGCCGATGGGTGGCAGCCGATCCGATCGGGCGTCTTCCTGCGAGAAATGCTGGCCGATCCCATCCTGAAGACCGGGCGCGTGAATGTCGTCAAGATCGATCCATCACAGGTCGATTTTCATGTGCGCTATCAGCCGGAGTCGCCGTTGAAAGTGCGCGAATGGTACAGCACCACGCAAGCCCTCGTCGTGATCAACAGCAGTTTTTTCGACAACTCGCACAACGCCGTGGGGCAGCTCACCAGCAACGGTCAGAGCGGCGGGCAGTCGCATGACCGCATGGAGGGCGCGTTTTACCTCACAGGTGTGGGCGCGGCGGTATGGCCCTTGCGTGGCTGGACCAAACCGGCGGGCTTGCAGATCATCGAATCGATCGAATCGTTTCCGATGCTGCTGCTGCCCGGCGGCCTTCTCAACCCCGAAATTCCCAACGACGCCCGCACGGCGCGGCGCACCGTAGTTGCCGTGGATCGATCGGGCAATCTGTTGTTCATCGTCACGCCCACCAGTTCGTTTACGCTGCATGGCATGGCCGTGTGGCTGGCCAACAGCGATCTCGACATCGACACCGCGTTGAATTTTGACGGCGGCAGTTCGTCGGGCATCGCCGCGTGGACACCCACCGGCGCGTGGGGCTTCGATTCGGTGGGGCGTGTGCCCGCCGTGGTCACGGTGGAGGTGAAAGTGCTGGGCACGATCGGGGCGGGCGGCGGCGAATGGCCCTAAAGAAGCGCTGGCTGCTCATGGCGATTGGCTTGCTGGTTTTGTGCGCCTGCTCGATCGCAGAACTTACCCCAACGGTTGTCACCGCGCCCACGATTGCACCGCACCCCACCGCTACGCTTGTGCCGCGCGATACGGGTTGGCGACCGATCGGGCCGGGCGTGGAATATCGCGAACTCAAGATCGATCAGGGGGATCGATCGGATCGCTTGCGGATCGCGCGCATCGATCCAGTGCAGACTCGCCTGCGCGTGCTCTATGACCCCGATCAGCCCCGGCGCGTCAGCGAGTGGCTGTCTGAGTCCAACGCGCTCGTCGCTGTCAACGGCAACTTCTTCGATCCGCAGAATCATGCGCTGGGTCTGGTGATTCAAGACGGGCAGCGGCGCGACGGCGTGGTGTATGAAGGCTTCGGCGGCATGTTCGCGGTGAACGGCGCTGAAGCGCGCGTGCGCTGGAATGTGGATGACCCGTACAACGGCGAGCCGTTAACGTACGCGCTGCAAAATTTTCCCATGCTGGTGCTGCCAGGCGGAGCGCCGAACCCGGACATCGACGACAATGGACGCAGGTCACTGCGCACGGCTGTGGGGCAAGATCGATCGGGGCGTATCATCTTCGTCGTGAGTCCTGCGCCCACGTTCACGCTGACAGAGTTTGGTCAATGGCTGGCGGCCAGCGATCTCGATCTGAATGTGGCGTTAAACCTGGATGGCGGCACGTCGTCGGGGCTGGTGCTGCGATCGGGCCAGCGCAATCTCGGCATTGACTCGTGGGTGCAAGTGCCGAATGTGATTGTGGTGAAGCAGCGTTGAGTGATCGTTGTTGTAGAATGCTTCAGCGCTCTAGCCGCCGTCCTCGGCGGCGATCGGTGTCAGCCGCGGCGCTGGAACACATGAGTTTCTGATTCACTCAAACCCCGCAATCCGCAGCACGAAGCGCCGCTCTTCCGTAATCGGCTGATCCAACGGGCCGATCTCCTTCTCTGTCCACGCGGTGATCTCGTTGAACGTCACGTCGAACACGTCATCGGCTATGTCCCACGCGTCGGAACACACCCGGCTGTGAATCTGATCCAACCGTTCGCGCGGCGTGGCGGTGGCTGAGTAACGCAGCACTTCCACTTCTACGATCTGCGCGCCCCAGGCTTTCAGCTCCGCGTTCAGCTCAACGTAGCTTTGCACGCCGGGTCGCCGCCACTGCGCGCCCTGCGCCTCGATCAGTTCGCGCCAGTGATCGCGGATGCGCGTTAAGTGTGACGACGTATCGTGCCACTGTGTGCTGTCGATGTAGACGCCGCCCGGCTTGAGCACGCGCCGGTACTCGCGCAGCGCCTCGCGCCACGGGCCGATGAGGTGCATGACGTGCGTAGTCAACACCGCGTCGAAGCGCTGCGCCGCAAACGGCAGGCGCGAAGCATCGGCCTGTGCCAGACGCGCGGCGGGATACTTCTCGCGCAGCTTGCCCATCATGTTCAGCGAGAGATCGACGCCGATCACGTCTGCGCCCAGGCGCAGCAGCGGCACACTGATCCGCCCGGTGCCGGTGCCCACGTCTAGAATCTTGCCGTGCGGCGCGATGTGCTGCAACAGCGCGGGAATGCCCTGTGTGGCAATGGGTTCCGGCAGTTCACGGGTTTGATCGTAGTAGTCGGCAGCGCGATCGAAGGAGCGGCTGGGGGCTGGCACGGTCATTATTTGAAATCACCCAGAAAGCGGACCGTATTCCTCATCTCCTCGGCGGAAACAATTGTCAATAGTTTGAGCACACGGCGCAGCAACTCTCCGCGGTCAATTTGATTCGAAATGATCAGCCCGGCGAAGGAACGGCCTGCCAGAAACCATTCTGCAGCCAAGTTGACAAAGCGCCCGCCGCTCTTGTCGAATGTCAGCAATGCGCGGCCTTCCTGAGCTGCATACTCCCACTGCGCTTCATCGGATAACTCGTCGCGTTGGGCCTCGTAGACGTGGACGGCATCAAAACCCTGTTCTCGAAGTTGAGCAGCAAGGTTACGCCAGATGTGCTCGTCAAGGTAGAGGCGAATGAAGAGAAGAGACTCTGCTTGATCGCTCATGGGCTAGCCGGGCAGTCCCGAAATCCTGGCGTAGTCTTCATCTGAAAGCACCAGAGCGCGCAGCTGCTGCCGGGTTGTCTCTTCCGTGGCAGCAGAGATCTCTCGTTCAATTTCTTCGCGGTGATCGAAGTAGTAACTCAATGCATCATGGACATGAGCCGGCGTCAGGGCCGGGTGCACTTCCCCAGCAAAGTCTTCTGGTTTCAGACCTAGACGGATATAGCCCACAATGATGCTGACGGGGGTACGCGTATCAGCAATGATCGCCCGCTCGCCCCAGCGTGATCTCTCGCTGATAATGTATGGATGTACCGGTTGGAGTTCACGCTGCAACATTTCGTCGGCCACCGCATCTAGCGTGCGGCTGACTTGCCGCGCACGCCGCTCGAGCAAATCGTAAGTACGCGCTGAAAGTCGGATTGTGCGTTCTGCCGTCGCATTCGCTACGGCATAGGCGGCACTTGGCTCTTTGGTTTTTTTGCTTTCGCTCATGGCAACCCTCACTGCTGGGAGTATATCATCAAAGATAGCGGCTTACCACTTCCGCCACCTGACGGCGAACCGGATCGGCACGCCATTGTTTCAGAATGGGATTCACCACTTCCGGCCTGGCCTTGCCTAACTTCGCTGCTGCCGACGCAACCGCGCGCCACACGAAGCGGCGTTCATCCGCGGCGAGATCGGTCAGGATTTCCATACCTTGCTCGGCATACTTGCGGCCGCCGACGGCGCTCCACACCATCGCCACGTTCCAGCGCGCGAATTCGTTCTGGCTGCGCGCATGTTTACGCAGCCACTTCAAGGTGAGGTCGGGGTAGTTCTTCAACAACGCCAGGCTGATGGCAAACGGGCCGAGATTGACGCGCACGTAACGCGCCTCGTCGCGCATCAACGGATCGAGCAGCTTGAGCAATTTCGCGCCGCGCTGGGGATGGTTAGCTTTGGCCGCTTCCATCGTGGCGATGACGACGACACGCCGCACATTCTCCGACTGGTGCTGCGACCACGCTTGCATCACCGGATAGACTTCCGCGAAATGCTGATCGAGCATGCGCCCGGCGCAGGTACCCGCATATTCGCGCACGACCCAGTTGTCGCTGTTGGCATGGCGCTGCAGCAGCTGCAGCACGGTCTTCGGTTTCTGATCGTACACATCGGACAGCATGACCAGGCCCAGCTGATGCCCGTTGAAATCCGGTTGCGTCAACAACTGCTTGATCCATTGAAATCGATCTGCTGGGGCGGTGGCATGCGATCGGATCAACTTGGCTGCCCGCAGAATATCCGGCACTTTGGCTGTGCCCGGATCGGCGCCCACGGCAAACGCGCCCGATCCACGTTTGGCTAAAGCCACGATGACAGCTTCAAGGTTTTCGTGTTCGACAGCGGTGGTGAGCTCACGCTCGAAGGTGTTCATGGCGATTAACCCTCATTGAAATTGATGATGAGCCGCTCTTGTTCATCGTAGTGATAATGTGCAAAGAAGGGCGGGGCATTGGGCGGTAAATCAAGGGCGCGCGGCAGGATCGTTGGTAGGTCTTCCACGAGATCGATTTGTGCCAGTTGATCGCGGGCGATCCATTCGGGTGTTCCTTCCTCCGACGAGATAGGATCACCCGATCGAGATTCTGCCGTAAAGACGAAGAGCATGATGCCCGTCGTCTGATCGCCATCGATGTTGATCAGCCCGACGAGGCGCAGCTCATCGACCTCAAGACCGGTTTCTTCATGAATTTCACGCAGAGCGGCGGAGTAAATGTCTTCGTCGCGTTCGATGTGCCCGCCGATGCCGTTGTACTTGTTGGCCCAGATGCGTTTTTGTGCAGAGCCGCGCAGCAACAGGACGCGATCGCCGCGCGTGATGAAGATCAACGTGCGGGGAATGACAGTGAAACGCCGGCGTTTGAGGCTGACGTCGATGCCTTGATCTTGTTTGGGCATGAGTGAATGTTTAGTGCTGACTGCCGAGTGCTGAATTGGCACAACTTGCATTAGTTGTCCAGGTCCAGGACATCGCTAACACTCTTTTTTCAGAAATCTCCGAGAATATCGCAAATTTTCTGTTAGCGATGTGTTGGACCCTGACATTAGTGACTATCTGTGAGCGATTGCAACCCCTTCATGACTTCGCCGGCCACGCGGCGATTTCCCTCCGCATTATAATGCAGCGAGGTATTGGAAAAGTCTTCAGGGGGCAGCATATTCCACAGATCGAGATAAGGCAGATCGTGCTGCGCGACGAACTCCGCCAGGGCCGTGCGGAACCGATCGTAGAGGCCACGCTCGTAAAACGAATTATAGTTGATGTCGCTATTTTCTCCACTGCCGACATAGATCGGTTCGTTGACGATCAACAGCGGCACGTTCGCTTCACGCGCCATTTGCCGACCGGCGCGCAGCAGTTCCCATTGGCGATTCGGCATCACATCGTAGCCGGGCAAGGAACTGTTGATCTCCGCGCTTGCGCGAATGGACTGTGACGTAACCGGTGGACCGGGAAAGAGATAATCTCCCGTCAGGTCTTTACCCGGCTGAATCAGCGCGCTGCGCAGGGTGCGCGCCATCAGCACCAGCCAATCGCGCAGGCGTCCGCCGTGCGTCCAGAGCGATTGCTGATACCACGCATCGGCATTGGCGTAACGGCGCGTCTCCCACGTGTCCAGGTTGTACTCGCTCGCCAGCGCCGGAAGCTCAGCTGCATTGATGCGCGTGATAAGATGCGCTTCCGGTTCCTGCGGCAGAGGTTGATCACCGCTGCCTTTGGCCGTGACTAACCACACGATCGCGTCCGGTTCGTATTTCAGCGCATGCTGCAGAATCAGAATATCTTTCAGCCAGTCGGAACCGGGATAGGCCAGATTGTAAGCGCGCACCTGTTTGCCGTCGATCGCCGCGCCGAGGTCGGTGAACGCCTGCGAAATAGATTCGCGCGCCGGGCAGTACAGGCAAAACGTAGCCGAATCACCCAAGAAGATCACGCGATATTCATCCGGCGCTTTGGGCTGCGCGATTTCGTGTGCCTCCAACAGCGGATCGAGCGTCCACCACGCCGGATCGCCAATTTGCAGAGCTAATCCCAATCGTGATGTAGGCGGCGTGAAGACGCGATAGATCGACCAGCGATCCATCGCGTCTGGCACGCGCAGCGCGATCAGTAGTGCATCGCAGATGATCAACAGCACGATCGCTTTGATCATCACCCGGCCGAACTGGCGCGGCGACGCAAATGGATTCCAGCGGCGCGGTTCGTTCATCACTTGATTCCGAATAAGCGCCCGATCGACGTCAGGGCGATGGATAGATCACTCGTTTGAAAGAACACCCAGCCCAACGTGACGAAGTTGAAAGTAAGGAACCAGGCAGGCAGCAGACCCCAACTCGATCGATTAGTATTAGCCCGACGGGCGCGCGGACGACGCCAATCGCCCCACACCTTGACGATGAACAGACCCACGCCGTGCCACACGCCCCACGCGACGAAGGTCCACGCGAAGCCGTGCCACAGACCGATGACGAGCATGGTGGTTAAGTGGCAAATGAGCGCGGCGCCGTCGGCGGGCAGCCACTCCGCGCGCAGGCGCAAGGTGCGCGCCAGCGGCAGAAACACGTAATCGCGCGCCCAGGACGACAGCGTGATATGCCATGACTGCCAGAAGCGCGCCAGATTCGTTTTGAGATAAGGCGCGTTGAAATTCTCCGGCAGATGAAATCCAATCAGGCGCGCCGCGCCGATCGCCATGTCCGTGTAACCGGAAAAATCGAAGTACAACAAGAAGCCGTAGCCATACAACGCCAGCCAGAGATAAGGCACGGGCGTGCTGTTGGGATATTGAGCGAGATCCAGCGGCAGCTGTGCCAGAAAATCGGCGATGACGAATTTCTTGAATGCGCCGATCAAGATCAGCCACGCGCCGTCGGCGACGAACGCGGTCTTGAAGGGTTGATCGCTATGATTGAGATCGATCTTGAAACGTGGAAACCGATCGATCGGGCCGGCGATGAACGCCGCGGGAAACAGCGCATACACGATCATCTCGCCCAGTTTCAAATCGGGCAATTGGTTTCGGCGGCTTTCCAGTAGAACATGCAGCAAGCGAAACAGTAGATAGGAAATTCCAAGCCAGGCGACGACAGGGAACCCCAGGGGCTGCAGTACAGCCTGCCAGGCTGCGGGCCACTTGGCCACGATGAATACGCCGATCAACATCACCAGCCCCGGCGCGATGAAACGCCGTTGGCCGCGCTGCGCGCGTTGCGCAATCCAGACCGTCAGTGCCACCAGCAGCAGATTGGCGATCGAAAACGCGAGGGTCGCGCTGATCCGATCGAGCGGGCGCTGATCAAACCGCGTGAGCCACTGCCACGTCATGAAGCCGGACAGCAGCACCGATCCGATCAGCAGCAATCGATAGCGAGAAAGTCGTGTGGGCAGCCGCCAGAAGCTGACAATGGCGGCCAGCACGCTGAGGAGCGCCAGCCAGTCCACCTAAAATCCTTGATAGATGAACGTGGGCGTGGCGTCGCGCAGAAAGATAATGAGTGCCAGCAGCAGCAGAAACACGACGATGGCCAGCGCATTTTCGCGTGTGAGCAAGCGCTTCAACGCCGTTACTCGCTCGTGTTATTCCAGGGCCTGGCCAGCAGCGCGTGCAGGCGCGCCTTCACGTCCGGCCACTCGTCGTTGACGATGGAGAAATACACGGAGTCGCGCAAGCGCCCGCTGTCTGTGATCATGTGATGGCGGAAGATGCCTTCCTGCTTGGCGCCGAGGCGCAGAATGGCGGCCTGTGAACGCTCGTTGAGTACGTCGGTTTTGAACTCCACGCGGATGCAGTGCCAGACTTCAAAGGCGTGCTGCAGCATCAGAAACTTGGCTTCGGTGTTGGCGGGTGTGCGCTGCCAGGGTTGGCCGATCCAGGTCCAGCCGATCTCCACGCGATGATTGGGCGCATCGATATTGCCGAAGCGCGTGCTGCCCACCACCCGATCGGTGGCCTGCTCGATCGTGACAAAGGGCAGGGCGACCCCCAATTCCTGTCCATCGAGTGCGGCGCGCACGTAAGTCCGCATCTTTTCCCCTGAATTGATCTGATACGGCGCCAGCTTCCATAGATCAGGATCCTGCCCGATGAACCAGAGCGCATCGAAGTGTTCCATCTTCAACGGCTCGAGCCGCACGACTTGTCCCTGCAGTGTGACTGGTTCAACGACCATCGGTGTGTGTTTCATGAGCGACCTCCTGCAAAAATGAAGAGTGAAAAGTGAGGAGTGAATCGCCAATGATGATGATTCGCGCTTCACTCATTATTCACTACTCATCACTCTTAACTCATCATAGTAATTGAATTCGTTCGCGCCGAGCTTGGAGAAGATCATCGTGCTGCGCAGTTCGCCGTTCACATCCACGCTGTCGTGGCGCAGGATGCCCTCCAGCAGGAAGCCGCAGCGCTTGGCCACGGCCGAACTGCGGATGTTCTGCGCATCGCAGCGAATCTCCACCCGGTTGGCGTGCAGGTGCTTGAAAGCAAAGGCCGTGATGCCATGCACCGCTTCTGTGACAAAGCCTTGCCCCATGTACTTCGTCCGAACCCAGTAGCCGATCTCGAATTTGCCGGCCTGCCAATCGATGCGGTGCAAGCCGCTGCCCATGACGAAGGTGGACGTACTCTTGAGATACACGTGCAGCAGCAAATCCTCGCGCGTGATCCATTTAGCCATGCTGTGCCGTAACCGCCCGATTGCGCCTTCCAGCATCGGCGCCTCCTTCGCCCACGGCATCCACGGGCGCAGCTCGGGCAGCGATTCGGTCACGGCGTCGATGATTTCCTGTGCATCTTCGACGCGCGGCGCGCGAATGGTCAGCCGTTCCGTATCGAATGAATCGGGAAAATCCAGCAGGAGTGGATTCACGGTCCAAAAGCCAGCCACTGAGTCACAGAGGCACGGAGATTTTTCTGATTCCTCAGTGTCTCCGTGCCTTTGTGGTTAAGGTGGTTACATATTCTTGAAGGCGCTCTTGCCGGCGTACACAGCCGCGTCGCCCAGTTCTTCCTCGATGCGGAGCAGCTGGTTGTACTTGGCGATGCGATCGCTGCGGCACGGCGCGCCGGTCTTGATCTGGCCCGCGTTCAGCGCCACGACAACGTCGGCAATCGTGCTGTCTTCGGTCTCGCCCGAGCGGTGCGAGACGACCACCGTCCAGCCCGAGCGCTGCGACATGCGCGATGCGTCGATCGCTTCGGTCAGCGTGCCAATCTGGTTGAGCTTGCACAGCAGCGAATTGCAGCTCTTCTCTTTGATGGCGCGCTCGATGTACTTGACGTTGGTCACGAGCAAATCGTCACCGACGATCTGCAGGCGGTTGCCGATCTTCTCATACAGCAAGCTCCAGCCCGCCCAATCGTCCTGCGCCATGCCGTCTTCCAGTGAGATGATCGGATACTGATTGATCGCGTTCACATACCAATCGACCATCTCAGCGCTGCTCAACGTCTTGCCTTCCTTGGCTAGCACGTACTTGCCGTCCTGATAGAACTCGCTCGACGCGGGATCCATGCCCAGGAAGATTTCTTCGCCCGGCTTGTACCCGGCTTTGGTGATGGCTTCCAGGATCACTTCAAACGCTTCGGCGTTACTCTTGAGGCTGGGCGCAAAGCCGCCTTCGTCGCCGACGCTGGTGTTGTAACCGCGCTTCTTCAGCACGCCCTTCAACGCGGCATACGTTTCGGCGCACCAGCGCACGGCTTCGTTGAAGCTGGGCGCGGCTACCGGCAGGATCATGAACTCCTGCATGTCGGTGCTGTCGGCGGCGTGCTTGCCGCCGTTGAGGATGTTCATCATCGGCACGGGCAATACGCGCGCTTCCACGCCGCCGATGTAGCGATAGAGCGGCATGCCCAGCGAGTTGGCCGCAGCCTTGGCGGTGGCGAGGCTCACGCCGAGGATCGCATTCGCGCCGAGATTGGCCTTGGTGGGCGTGCCGTCCAGATCAATCATGGCCTGATCGATCGTTACCTGGTCGTCTGCGTCCATCCCGACAACTTCTTCGGCGATGGGGCCGAGCACGTTCTGCACGGCCTTCAACGTTCCCTTGCCGCCATAGCGATTCTTGTCGCCGTCGCGCAGTTCCAACGCTTCATTGTCGCCGGTCGAAGCGCCGGACGGCACAGCCGCGCGTCCCCACGCGCCGTCGTCCAGCACGACATCGACTTCGACGGTGGGGTTGCCGCGCGAATCGAGAATCTCACGGGCATTGATGAATTCGATAACAGGCATGATGTTTCTCCTTTTGAGGTGTCACGCAGATGCGTGGAATTTCTGAGGCGTTCGCAACGGTGCGGATTATACCACTTTCACTTCACATTCCTCACCAGAAAATCTGCCCGGCCACAGCTCTTGGCTTCATCTTGTTGGAGTTCCTTGCTGCACGCGATCGGCTTTCCCTCACGCGAGAAGCAGACGTACAGTTCTTTCAAGAATCTTCCCGAGCCGGAGCACTGCGCCGCCAGCGCGTCTTCACCCAACGTTGAGTTTGCGGCCACGAAGGCGGTCTTCAGATCGTCGATCGTGGTGCGGAACGCTTTGGCGGGGCTACGATAGGCTGTCGGGATCACGATCGATTCTTTCAGTGACTTCGACCGCGCTAGAAACTCCAACGGCTTCAAGCCAGAACAAGTGCCGTGCTTGTCCCACTCGTGCGTGTACAGCTTGGAACTGGGAGACAGATTGGGGAACTTCTGTTGTGCATCCTTGGGCAGCTTCACGATGGAACAGTCGGCGGGATAGCCGCGAGTGTATTGCGGCCACAGGCCGTGCAGCACAAAAGCCAGTTTCTTGCCAAGGCTGCACTGCTGCGCATCATTGGCATTGTTGGCGCAGTAATCAGGCGACCATGACAGTGCCAGCACGAAGAAATCGAAATCGCCTGGTGTGTTTTTGACGCGCTTGCCCGGTGTGGGCGAGAGGGAAGCGGTAACCGATGAAGGGCGTCGCGCGCTGTCGGTAGGCCTGGCACGCGGCGTAAACGGCGTCTGGGCGCTAGGTGGTGCGAGAACCTCTTCAACGATAGCGACAGCATCCTGTGGCTGACATGCCACCAGACCCAGCGCCAAAAGCAGCAACAAGATTCGAGTCAGACTCTTGCGTCTCAAATCGATCACTGTGCACTCTCTCCAGCGCAAGCACCGAGCTGGCTAACGGTGTCACCCCGAGCGGAGCGAGGGGTCTTTACGCCTTTGTGATGAGATTCCTCGCTTCGCTCGGAATGACACTTTCAAGCATGTCAGCGCGCATTACGCCTCACGCACTATGCGCTACGCTCAAAAACATGCGTCACCACATTCGAGCCGCTGCCGCCGATGTTCTGCACCATGCCGATGGCCGCATCGTTGACCTGATTCTTGCCCGCTGCGCCGCGCAGCTGCATCATCGCTTCGACGATCTGGTACATGCCCGTCGCGCCGACGGGATGCCCGCGCGCTTTCAGGCCGCCCATCGTGCAGAGGGGCAGCTTGCCGCCAATACCGATCTCGCCGTCGAGGCCCAGGCGTACGCCCTGGCCCGGTTCCGCAAAGCCGCTCGCCTCCAGGCTCATCACCGCCGTGATCGAGAAGGCGTCGTGTACTTCGAAGAAATCGATGTCGGCGGGTGTCAACTTCGCTTGCTCGAACGCCTTCCTGGCTGAGCCTGCCACCGCTTCCAATCCCAGCAAGTTGTGCCGATCGTGCAGCGCCAGACTATCGGTGGCTACCGCACTGCCGCGCACCTTGATCTGGAACGGGCTGAATTGCCGCGCAATCTCGGTCGGGCATAAAACGACCGCTGCGGCGCCATCGCACACCGGCGAGCAGTCCAGCAAGTTGATCGGATCCGCGATCATGCGCGCCTTGTTAAATTGCTCCTGACTCAATTCGTAACGCAGCATGGCGTTGGGATTGTTGACCGCGTTGCGATGCGCATTGATCGGGAACGGCGCGAAGTCTTCGTGCTTGATGCCGTGTTCGTGCATGTAGCGCTGCATCAGGCGTGCGTTGATGGCGACGAAGGTATCGCCCATCGCCGATTCCCAATCGGCATCCGACGCGCTGACCAACCCTTCGGTGATTTCTTCGCCTGGATGGTCGAGCATCTTTTCGACGCCGCACAGTAGCGCGAAGTTGATCTGCCCGCTCGCTACTGCCAGATAACCTTCCCGAAAAGCGATACCGCCTGACGAGCAGGCTGCTTCGACCTTGACGGCTTCCACGCCCGTCAAGCCCACTTGATCGGCGGCGAGTGTGGCTAGCAAGTCCTGTCCAGCCAGCGTGCTGGAGAGCATGTTGCCGATGTACACACTATCGATTTGTTCAACCTTGGAGTCATGGATGGCCGCCAACATTGCTTCCACCGCCAGGATGTAGATAGGCTTCTCCCACAGATCACCAACGGGCACTTGCCCGATTCCGATGATGCTCACGTCACGCATGTTCTTGTCCTTGAATGCCGCGCCATATGGCACGGATGCTTAACGCTGCCTGGCCTGCTGCACTATCGCACTAAATCACTACGAAGTCGTCTCAAAACTATGAAAGACCCTTTAGAAACGGCCTACTATCAATCTACAAATTCAAGTTCGCGACGAAAGTCAAATCAACGTTGACCATATTTTCTCTTTGCTGAACACCAAGGCTTTTTCAATTTGCCTTGTTTTTAGGCGTTTTGGTAGTTGTTGTCCGGCTTATAGTCGCGCAACGAGCACCAATGCCCAATGAATTTCGTCACGAACTGAACTTTTCATTTTCTGAATAGTGCCTTTTTATCGGCGGTTTTTGAGTATTGAGACAACTTCTACGACACTTCCTTCCACCAGATACCGGTACATTCTGGCGTAATGATCCAGTTATTGCGGCGGGCCGTTTCGCCGAATTCATCATCCCAGAAGAAACTCAGCAGTTCCACGGCTTCAGCCAGCGAAGCGAACTGATAATCGGTGCGCACCCATGTGGAAGAAAAGCCCAGATCGTTTTCCAGAAAAGCATAGTAAGCGGCAAACCAATCCGCCGGCGGGGTGGGTTCGGTGAAGCCCGTGCCCAACGTTTCGACGATGATGATGGTGCCACCGGGGCGCAGCACGCGCTGCATCTGATCGATCGCCTGGGTGAGCTGTTGTTGCCAGGTTTTGCCGCAAAACTTGCTGGCGAGATAGCACAGCGTCCAACCGGCCAGCGCCACGTCAGCCACCCGATCGGGCAGCGGCACCCGACGGTGATCGGCGGCCACCAACTGCCAGCGCAAATGCCGGAACCGGCGATAGTGCCCGGCGGCGGCGTGCAGCATGGGTGGATTGAGATCGCAGGCGATGATCGATCGGGCTTGTGGGGCGACGAGCGCCGAAAGCCAGCCGGTACCGGCGCCCCACTCGACGATATCGGCATGATCAAACGATCGGATGGCCGAGAGCGCAGGACGAAGGCGCTGTTGGTAATCCTCGCGCGCCTTGAGCCGATCGTAGCGATCAGCCTGTTGTCGATAGATGGTCAATTGATCAGGCATGGGCGCAGTATAACATGCTTCGCGAGGGACATCCCTTGCGATGCCTGACGCGCCATGTTAGAATCAGCGCAGATTCGATGTGAAGGGGCGCAGTATGAAGGTTTCGTTCCGGCGTATCGCCGGTTTTTTGTTGATTGGCTTGCTGGTCGAGTTGGCTTTCTTTGCCGGCATCATGCTGGGTCCGCAATTGACGGGAGTGCTGGCCGGTCGATCGGGCGATGGACACGCGCCGCTGCTTGACGAAGCCTGGGAGATTGCCGAAGGCCAGTTCTACGGCCAGCTGCCCAGCGATCAGGTTCGCACTTACGGCGCGGTGCGCGGCATGATGGAGTCCTTCAAGGACCCGTATTCGGTTTTTGTTGAACCGCCGCAGACGGAATTGCAGAGCCAGCAGCTCAGCGGCAAATTCGGCGGCATCGGCGCGAGTGTGCGGCGCGAGAACGACGGGCGTTATGCCTTGTCGCCGTTTCCCGATCGACCTGCGGCCCAAGCGGGTGTGCAGGAAGGTGATGTGTTGGTCAAAGTGGACGAAACCGCGATTACGTCCGAGATGATTCTGGACGACATCACTTCGTTGCTGCGCGGCGAGGTGGGCACCCGGGTCAAGATCGAGATTGATCGAGTTGGACGGCAGCTGGCCTTTGACATTACGCGCGGCGAAATCAGCACACCGTCGGTGACGTGGCGCATCCTGTCGCAAGTGCCCGCGGTAGGCTACATCAAACTCAATATCTTCACCCAGACTTCCAAGGATGAATTGATCAAGGCGATTGACGATCTGAAGAAGCAAGGAGCTACGCAGCTGATTTTCGATTTACGCGACAATGGCGGTGGTTTGCTGGATGCCTCGATCGATATTGCCAGCCAGTTTGTGGAGGGGAAGGTGGTCAGCGAAAAGCGGCGTGAGGGCGGCTCGCGCGACTTCACGGCGGAGGCCAGCGGTGCGGCACGCGACCTGCCGCTGGTAGTGCTGGTCAATGGCGGCACGGCCAGTGCCTCAGAGATCGTGGCTGGCGCGATCCAGGATACAGGCCGCGGTGTGCTGGTCGGCGTGAAAACTTACGGCAAAGGTTCGGTGCAGAACGTGATTCCCTTGTCGGATGGATCGTCGCTGCATGTCACGGTGGCCGAATGGCTGACGCCGAACGGGCGGCAGATCACCGGGCAGGGCTTGCAGCCCGAGGTGGTGGTGGAGCTGTCCGGCGATGATGCCGCCAACGGGCGTGATCCCCAACTCGATCGAGCGATCACGTCCTTCCGCTAGCTGGCGGCAAATCTTCATGAGACGTTAAGCGCGGCTTAAGGCAGGACAGGGACAATTGAAGAAATTACGTTTCGGGAAAGTGACCAAGCTATGAAAACCAATCGCATTCTCATCGGCATTTTGGCGTTTGTCCTGGTGGCGGTGATCGCCACCGGCGGCTACATGCTGGGCTTTGCCAGCGGGCAAACCGCTCAGCCGACAGCCGCGGCAATCGAACTGGAAACGAAGGCGCCTGCCCCAATTCTACCGGCAACAAGCACGCCCGAGAAATCGGCATCGAGCGGCGCCAGCGACACGCAGCCTGCTGCGCCGCCGGACAAATCTTTCCAGACGTTCTGGGAAGCGTATAACTTGCTTCAGAAGCAATACTATGGGGACGATTTGGCAGGGGGCAAGGAACTGGAGTATGACGCCATTCAAGGGATGATCTTCGGGCTGGATGATCAGTTCACGTCTTTCATCTCGCCGGAAGTGGCTACCAGGATGAAAGAAGATTTGACCGGTTCGTTCAGCGGCATCGGCGCCGGGGTGCAGCTGAACAAGAGCCGCGCTCTGCTGATCACGAAGATATACCCTGATTCGCCGGCCGAAGGAGCTGATTTGAAACCGGGAGATTTGATCACCGAAGTAGATGGTAAATCGATCGTGGGTCAGGACATCGATGAGCAGATCAGTCAAGTACGCGGACCCGAAGGATCGACGGCGACCTTTACGATTGTGCGAGAGGGCGAAGCAAAACCATTCAAAGTGGACATTACGCGCGCCAAGATTGAGATTAAGTTGGTTGAGTCGAAGCTGCTTGACAACGATGTGGCCTACGTGGCACTGACCAGCTTCAATTCCACGACGGCGGCTCAGCAACTCGAGGCAGCCTTGCGCGACTTGCTGGCGAAAAATCCGAAGGGCTTGATTCTCGATCTGCGAGATAATGGCGGCGGATTGCTTTCGCAGGCGGAAGAGATAGCCGATCTGTTCTTGAAAGAAGGCGTGGTGCTGTACGAGCGCACGAAAGATGGACAAGAGAAAGTCGATCGTTCGACGGACGCGGGCATTGCACAGGACGTGCCGTTGGTGGTGATGGTCAACGGCTACTCAGCTAGCGCCTCAGAGATCCTGGCGGGCGCGATTCAGGATCGAGAACGTGGGATCCTGATTGGCGAGACAACCTTTGGTAAAGGCGCAGTGCAGTTCGTCAACAACTTAAGTGACGGCTCACAATTACGCATAACGACTGAGCGCTGGTTCACACCCGACAATAGCGACATCCATGGCAAGGGCATCGAGCCGAATATCACTGTCGAGCGCGGCGATGATCCCAAGGTTGATCCGCAGCTCGATCGGGCGGTGGAGTACCTCCTGACCGGGAAGTAGCCGGCAGTTTAAGTTAGTGGTTGATATCAAAGACGTAGAGGGCTAAAATGAACTACCCTCTACGTCTTTTTTGCGTCTGGTGCTATACTTAGGTCAGGAGTTATGCCGCACTGCATCATAAGCTGATATGAATAAACCGACGAGCGACGTCAAGGTCGTGGCGACCAATCGAAAAGCAACACACGACTATTCCATCGAAGATCGTTTCGAAGCGGGTGTCGCGTTGCTGGGCACCGAGATCAAGTCGATCCGGGCGGGGCAGGCCAACCTGCGTGAGGGTTACGTGCAGCCGCGCGGCAGCGAGTTATTTCTGGTCAACGTGCACGTCTCGCCCTATGATCCGGCCGGGCGTGAGGGGCACAATCCTCTGCGGCCGCGCAAGCTGTTGTTACACCGCAAGGAAATTGCGCGCATCCTGACGAAATTGAGCGAGAAAGGTTACACCTTGATTCCGCTGCGGATTTATCTGAAGAATGGCCGGGCCAAAGTGGAGATTGCGCTGGCGCGCGGCAAGCGGCAGTACGACAAGCGGCAAAGCATTGCGGCGCGCGACGCGGCCCGCCAGATCGATCGCACGCTCAAGGGGAGACACGAATGACCGTGGCAGAACAGATTGTCACGCCGGATGGCGCCCGGTTGATTGCGCCCGATGGTTCCTTGTTGAACTCGCTGGCGACGATCAATCAGCTGCCGGAAAACATCCGCGACCAGGTCTATCAGACGCTGCTGGTCGACGAGTTGCTCCAGCAGTATGCCATCGATCGTCAGACCCTGCTCAATCCGCGCGGTGAGCGGGTGGTGACCTTTGATGCGTCGCCGAACATCGGGCTGGTGGAGTTGCGCGTGTGGCGGCAATTGGCCGATCGAGATCCGCTGCTCTACATGCAGCTGGTGGATACGACCAACAACCAGATCATGATCCTGCTGTTCATCACCAACGATCTTGATCAGCCGCGCTTCTCGGTCGATCGCGATTGGGGCGGTGAGCCGACCAAGTTCGGTACCTTGTCACGCAACATCGAAGCGGAAACCGCTGCGATGCAAGCCGGCCTCTCGCCGGGACAGGTGCGGCAGGGTCTGCGCATGGCGCGCAAGATGCTGCCCAACTTTGAGCGCTTCATTTCAAGGCTGGGACACGAACTGTTCCTGCTGGAGCCGTTGGCCTATCACTCGGCGATCCTGTTCGAAAGTTTCGGTTGTACGTATAGTCAGGGGCGGCGGCGTATGGAGCGCATTCATCAAGGATTCCAACCTGGCGGCGAGTATTTCCAACGACTCGATGGCTCAACGCCCTTTCGCCAGCCTGGCGCCGAGAAGACGGTGCGCGGGCGTTCGTGGGCCATTCACGACGGCATCCTGGGCGAACCCTACACCGATTACCACATGTACAAACACATCGGCCAGCACGCGGGCGTCAGCACATTTACGGACTACATGTGGTAGGCTACAGCACTCACTGGATTAGTCGCGTCGCCCCGATCGTGATAACGATCCAGCTCACAAACAATACCACCATATTCAACGCCAGCCAGCCGATAGCGGACCACTCAGCTGAGGCTGTGCGCCTGTGTCGCGAGAAGAGCAGATCCACCATATTTGCTGCCGGGCGCGAGCAGACGAACAAGCCAAGCAGCACGCCGCTGATTCCATCGAGCCGGGGCGTGCCGGTGATCGTGCGTTGAGTGACTATCCAGCCGCCATACAGCAGCGCCAGCGCAACGACGACGCCCAAGGTTTTGTAGTTGTGCCCATGCGGCTGTTCCATGCCTGAAGCATAACACACCACGCATCTTATCCCTCGTTGGTCAGCCACAGGTTGCGGAGGGGCAATCGCCAGCGCGGATCGGATAACAGATCAGCGTTGTCGCTGAGGAGATCGACGCCGCCGATCAACGGCCGTTCGATCCAGCGGAGCACGGCTGGATCAATGATACGGGCACAGAGGGCGCGGCTGAACTTCTCGCCCCCGATCACACGAAACGGACGACCGAAGAACGACGTGGTTTTCTCGGGTAACGGTTCAGTGATCCCCAACGCATTATGCTGTGCGGCAATGGCTTCAAAGGCTGCGGCTAGGTGCTCTTGCCGTTCCTGCCAGCTGTTGGCGGACAACGCTCGTTGCAAGATCGGTGTGAGAGTCGCTGCGGCGTCCAGTTGCTGGAAGGCTGTCCCAAACCACTTGGGGTAGGGCGCATACTGCCGCTCCATCAGAAAGCACAGGCGCATGATGTCGCGCACCAGCCGCGCGCCAATCAAGGCTGCACCAATTTCATCTCCGACATATCCGGCTCGCCCCATCAAATGTTCTTCCTGCCCGAGGCGCGCCCAACCCGCCGCCTGCACATAGAGCCATACGTCGTACGGGTAGTACGCGAATCGATCGCACACGGCCTGCAGCCCGATGTCGTCGTGAAAGACTGCGCCGGTTGTCAGCGTTCGCAATTTCTGCTCAGGGAACGTCAGCCAATCGATGGGGTCGATCGCGTGATCGATGTCGAAGTTCAGATAATCCAGCCAGAAGCCGCGCACGGTGAGCATCTCGACGCGGTGATTGATCATGCCGGACTCCGCCATCTGCAAGAGTTGCACGCCGCTGTCTTCGGGATTGGGCGGTGTGAAGTTAGTCGGATAACCGCGAAAAGTGCGTGGCAGCTGCTCGCTGAGCACCTGCCGCATGGCTTCGTGATAGCGCGCGTGATCGGCCTCACGCAAGAAGAGCATCACTCGCGGTCCCCAGTGATGATCGCTCGACATCTCCGTGTCGAAGCCCAACACTTCCGATCCACTGCCGATGAGGGCGACGCTGTAGGGCACACCCGGACAGATCGCCGCCAGGATGGGCGCGACCGCTTCTCGATAGAACTCTGCGCTCAACTGTAAACCGGGAACAAAATCAGACATGTCTATCCTGCTTTGCAACACAAAACCCGGCAGCGTCATATGACATCCACCGGGTCTTGCATCGATACCTTCGTGCTACAGGGTTCACGCACTACGCAACACGCTTCACACGACGACAATCTCATCCCTAACGTTGATCTCCCCGCCTTCAATCACCTTGAACAATGTCCCGCGCTTGCCCTCCATCGCCGCGCGCAGGCCGGGACGCTTGTCTTCGATGAACTGGCAGGGCGCGCAATCGAGCGTGGCTTCCAGCAGGGCGCGACCTGCGCGCAGCCGCGTCCCCTCGGCCATTCCCGCGAGCTGAATCCCTTGCACCGTGATATTCTCGCGCACATCGCCGACGGGCAGCTGAAACTCGTCCAGCAGTTCGCGCTCGATGATCAAGACTTGTCGCTTGCTGCGACCCGCGTTGGCATCGTCTTGCAGGCCGTAGCCCGTAATTGCCATGACGGATCGCACCGGTTTCATCGGCGCGCCTTCGGCGGGCTTGAGCTGCAAGTGAATGATGGTGGCTGACATGGACTCCTTCCCGAATTCACGAGTGATGAGTGAAAAGTGACGAGTGATGTGCGAATTGTCAGCGTTAGCTATTCACTCGTTACTCATCATTAATTCTTACGCCGTCTCCAAGTAGCGCTCCAACTCCCACTGTGACACACGGATACGATACTCGTCCCACTCTTCTTGCTTGATGCGGATGTAGTCCTCGTAGGAGTGCTCGCCCAGCACATTGCGAATGACTTCGTCCTGTTCCAGTTCCAGCAGGGCTTCTTCTAGCGTGCCCGGCAGCACGCCGATGCCGCGCTCTTTCAACTCGGCGGGCGTGAAGTGATAGACGTCAATGTTGTTGACGTTGGATGGTGGTGTTAGCTTCTTCTCGATGCCGTCCAACCCGGCGGCCAGGATCGCGGCGAAGGCGAGGTATGGATTGCACGACGGATCGGGGAAGCGCAGCTCGATGCGCGTGGCCTGATCGTTGCCCGGCGTGTAGCGCGGAATGCGAATCAATGCCGATCGATTCATCTGCGCCCAGCAGACGTACACGGGTGCTTCGTAGCCGGGAACCAGGCGCTTGTAAGAGTTGACGGTCGGCGCAACAATGGCGGCCAACGCGCGCGCGTGCTTCAATTGCCCGGCCAGGTACGCATAAGCGACAGGGCTGAGCTTGAACGCGTCGTGGGCATCGAAGAAAACGTTCTTGCCGTTCAGCGAGAACAAACTTTGATGCGTGTGCATGCCCGATCCGTTGATGCCAAAGATGGGCTTGGGCATGAACGTCGCCAGCAGATCGTGCGCATTGGCTACAGCTTTGACTACGTACTTGAACGTAATCGAATTGTCGGCGGTACGCAGCGCGTCGGCGTACTTGAAATCGATCTCGTGCTGGCCCAGCGCCACCTCGTGGTGGCTCATCTCTACTTCCAGCCCCATCTCTTCCAGCGCCAGCACGATGGCATTGCGCACGCGCTGGGCTTCGTCGCTGGCCGAGAAGTCGAAGTAGCTGCCTACGTCGTGTGGCACCGCTTGCCCTGAACCGCCGCTGGTTGGCTTCAGCAAGAAGAATTCCAACTCGGGTCCCACGTTGAAGGAGTAGCCCAGCTCTTTCGCGCGGGCCAACTGCTTCTTCAAGATGTAACGCGGATCGCCCTCGAAGGGCGTGCCATCGGTGTTGAAGATGTCGCACAACACGCGGGCGCGGCGGCGTTCCGGCGAACTCCACGGCAGAATCTGGTACGTGCTGGTGTCCAGGTGCAGGTGCATGTCGCTTTCCTGGATGCGTGCGAACCCTTCCACCGACGAGCCATCAAACCACACGCCGTGCTCCAGGGCGTCCGGTACGCGATGCGCGGGGATATCGACGCTTTTCACCGTGCCCAGCAAGTCGGTGAATTGCAGTGACAGAAACTTCACACCATCTGCTTCAATTCGTTTGATCAATTCTTGATTCTGCATGACATCATCTCCCTGAAAAAATGAACGCACCGACGATCACACAGCGAAACGCCATTCGCTGATCCGGGGGTGCGTGGCACGGATTATACCGCCGATGCAGATTTTGTGTGGGAGGAGAAGACTACCTGCGGCGTGGCCGCGTGTCGGCAACTTCCAGAACCTGCGCTGGACCGTCGAGGCCAAGCCACAAGCGATTGAGAATATCGCGGCCCAGAATAACTTCCTGTCCCCGCATATCACCAATCACGTCAATGCTAGGCAAAATCCATGCGCCGATGCTCACATCCAGGCGAATAACGAAACGAGCAAGCGCTCGCCCCAGTGAGCTTCAACAAAAGCCTGGCGTGCAACGGGAGCCTGAAGAGTCTGCACGACGCTCATGGGCACGGCACTTACATCCGTTCCAGTATCGACGAGCGCTAAGAATGGTCCAATGCGCTCACCCGTCTGCGTCGAAACGAAATTAACTTCAAGCACCGGAGCGGCTGGAAAGTAGCAGGCCGAATAAGGCTGTTTCATAACGCGCCCCGTACGAGTCGCAGGCCATGCGTCTTGATGTCAGGCAGCGGCTCAGCGGTGACCTGAATGCGCAGCATGGGCGTGTGTCCGTAGCGCGCAAAGACCTTTTTGGTCAGGCTACTCAAATCAGGCGCGTGCTCCACCACTTTGCCATTGTGGATGGCCACATACTGCCCGCGGTATTTTTTTAACAAGCCGACTCGTATCTGCTCAAAAGCGGCTTGTTCTTTCGCGACTTTCTCAAAGCTGTACTGATAAAAGAAATCGCGTATCGCCTCCTGCGTTGCTTCTTCCAGCGAAATGCCCTTCCAATCGGCGGCTTGCTGCAGCTGTGCGATGAGAGGGGCTGCCAGCCGGATCGCAGTGACCTGTGGTGCCACGTTTGTCTGATATTGAACCGCTGCTTCCTTGGCCTTTTTCATTTTTGCTTCCTGCTTCTCGCGACCTGCTTCTTGCTTTGCACAACTTGCTTCTTACTCGAACGCAGTTTGCTCTTCGTCGCGGGCAACAAGGCCCTCTCCACTACCTCATCCATATGCTCTACCAATATGCAGTTCAAATCATCCAGAATCTTCCTGGGAATCTCGACCATGTCTTTCTGGTTTTTCTTCGGCAGGATCAGTGTTTTCAACCCGGCGCGATGAGCCGCCATCACTTTTTCCTTCAGCCCCCCAATCGGCAGCACGCGGCCCCGCAGCGTGATCTCGCCGGTCATACCGACTTCGCGCCGCACCGGTCGATTGGTAAACGCGGAGATCAACGCCGTCGCTACGGTAATGCCCGCCGACGGACCGTCCTTGGGAATGCCGCCTTCAGGCACGTGGACGTGAATATCGATCTTTTCGAAATTCCTCAGATCGATCTTCAGGGACTTGGCGCGCGATCGGGTGTAGGACAGCGCCGCCTGGATCGATTCCTGCATCACTTCGCCCAGCTGACCCGTCAACGTCAAATTGCCTTTGCCTTCGAGCAACGTCACCTCGATCGGCAGGATGTCGCCGCCGGCTTCGGTGTAGGCCACGCCGGTAGCAATGCCGATCTCGTCTTGTGCTTCGGCGCGGCCAAACGAATATCTGGGCGGGCCGAGATATTTGTCGAGCGCGTCTACCGTGATCTCGCGCGTATGTCGCTTGCCCTCCGCCACTTTGCGCGCCGTCTTACGGGCGAGGTTGGCCAACTCGCGATCGAGGTTGCGCACGCCCGCTTCAAAAGTGTACTCGCGAATAATGCCGCGCACCGCTGCTTCGCCGATGTGTAATTCATCGGCGGTGAGTCCATGCTCCCGCAGCTGTTTCGGGATCAAGAACTGTTTGGCGATGGCGACCTTTTCTTCTTCGATGTAACCGCTGAACTCGATGACTTCCATGCGGTCACGCAGCGCGGGCGGCACCGGCTCCAGCGTGTTGGCAGTGGTGACGAACAAGACCTTCGATAGATCGTACGCCACTTCCAGATAATGATCGCTGAAGCCGTTGTTCTGTTCCGGGTCCAGCGCCTCCAGCAGCGCCGCCGACGGATCGCCGCGAAAGTCGTTGCCCAGCTTGTCGATCTCGTCGAGCATGAACAGCGGGTTGATCGTCTCGGCGCGGCGCATCGTCTGAATGACGCGCCCCGGCATCGCGCCGATGTAAGTGCGCCGGTGACCGCGAATCTCCGCCTCATCACGCACACCGCCCAGGCTCACGCGCACAAACTTGCGCCCCAGTGCTTCGGCGATGGATTTGCCCAGCGAGGTTTTGCCCGTGCCCGGCGGACCCACAAAGCACAAGATGGGACTGTGCATCTCGCTGCCCGCCAGTTTGCGCACCGCGATGTACTCCAGAATGCGCTCTTTGGCTTTGGGCAGGCCGTAATGCTGCGCATCCAGCACTTTGCCCGCGTGCACGACATCCAGATTATCGGGCGAAATTTCATTCCACGGCAAATCCAGCAGCCAGTCCAGATACGTGCGGATGATGCCCGACTCTGGCGCTTGCAGCGGCATCTGGTTCAGTCGTTCCAGTTCCTTCTCGGCCTTGAGGCGCGTCTCCTCGGGAAAATCCTTGGCGGCGATCTTTTCACGCAGTTCATTGATCTCGCGCGTCAACGGATCGCCTTCGCCCAACTCGGTTTGAATGGCCTTCATCTGTTCGCGCAAATAGAACTCACGTTGGCCTCGATCGACCTCGCGCTGCACACGCGAATGGATCTGGTCTTCCAACTCCAGCACATCCAATTCTTTGGCCAGCAGGATCGAGAGGCGCTGCAACCGATTCTCAGGGCTGAAGGTCTCCAGCAGTTCCTGCTTGACCGTCACATTCATCTCGATCGTCGATGAGATCAGATCGGCCAGCCAGCCTGGCTCGGGTACATTCATAGCGTAGACGTAGGCGTCTTCCGGCAAGGCCCGATTGAGCTGGATCACTTTCTCGAACAAAGCCAGCACAGCGCGCATCAACGCTTCGGTGGCCGCCGGTTTGCCGATCGGGTCGTCGCTGAGCCGCACCTTCACGCGATAGTATGGATCAGTCTGCGTGAATTCCAGAATCTCGGCGCGGCGCTGGCCCTGCGCCAGCACGCTGGTGGTGCCGTCGGGCATGCGCAGCGAGCGGCCGATGAGCACTTCGGTGCCGATCGTGTAGAAGTCTTCCGGGCGGGGGTCTTCGTTTTCGGGATCGCGCTGCGTGACGACGATCATCGATTCATGGGTTGTCTGCGCCGCTTCGATCGCTTTGATCGAGCGATCGCGGCCCACAAACAGCGGCGAGACCATGTGCGGAAACAACACGGTATCGCGCACCGGCAGCAGCGGTGCTTCGATGATGTCGCTGTGAGCGCGCGGGCGCGGCACCGGGCGGAACCAATCAGTGGATGGCTGCGTGCCAAAATCAGTGATGGCTGAGGGGTTCAGCCAGTTTTGAGTCAGCGAGCGGTTGAGCAACGTTCCTCCAGATCAGTCGTGCGACCGTGCAGCTATTCTCGCACAAGTCGCGTTAGAAGTCCAAACGCTGCGGGTCAATCTTTTTCGATCGGCTGCCCCATCCGCGCGAACCATGCCTCGCGCGCATCGGCCACGGTGAACAGCGATCCGGTGATGATGATCGGCGATCGATCGTTCAACGCAATTTCCAGCGCTTCGGTCACGCTGGCCGTTGGGGTCGGCGCCAACCCTCGATCGGTTACCTGCGTCCCGATGGTTTCCACGTCCGCCGCGCGTGAATGGCTCGCTCGTGTCACGATGAGACGCTTCGCGATGGGCAGCAATCCGTCCAGAATCGCCGGAATATCCTTGTCCGCTGAAATGCCGATGATCAATGTCCACTGATCAACGTGAAAAACTTCGTGCAATGCCGCCGCCAGCTTCTGTGCCGAATCGCCGTTGTGCGCCCCATCGACGACCACCAGAGGATCGCGGTTGAGCACTTCTAAACGTCCCGGCCATTTCACCGTTTCCAGACCTTGACGCAGCGCCTCATCACTCACAGACAGGCCGTTCTCATTCGCTACTTGCAGAGCAGTCCGTGCCACACTTGCATTGATCACTTGATGCGCGCCAAGTAGCGATAACACCCTCCCCGGTGAAACCGGGGAGGGTTGGGGTGGGGGTAATATCAACCTCGCCCCTCTCATCCTCGCCACACGCCGGATCACATCCAGGGCCTCCGGCACTTGTGGCGCACAGACCACCGGCACATGCCGCTTGATGATGCCTGCTTTCTCGAACGCGATCTGCTCGATGGTGTTGCCCAGCAGGTTCATGTGATCCATGCTCAACGATGTGATTACTGACACGATCGGCGTCACCACGTTCGTCGCATCGAAGCGCCCGCCCAGTCCCACTTCCAACACGGCCACGTCGATTTGCGATCGCGCGAAGAACAGAAAGGCCAGTGTCGTGACGATCTCAAACCAAGTTATTCCCTCGACGGCGTTGAGATGTGGCTCCAGTTCATCCACCAACTGCGCGAATTCCTCACGCGAGACGTATTCGTTGTTGATGCGCATTCGCTCGCGGAAGGCGTGCAAGTGTGGCGAGGTATAGAATCCGGTGCGATAGCCTGCGGCGCGCAAACAGGATTCGATCATCGCCGCCGTGGAGCCTTTGCCCTTAGTGCCCGCGATGTGGATCGCGCGATAAGCCCGATCGGGCCGCCCCAGCCGATCGAGCAGGCGGTTCACCCGATCGAGATTCAGCGTTTCCGGCGCATAACGTTGCGGCTGCGTACGCTCGTAATTGATGAATTGATTGAGATAGTTCAGGGCTTCTGAATAAGTGCGCATGATCCTCCCGGAGATTCCAAACCTCCAGGAAGATCATACCACTATGAAAACGGCTTGACACTTCATGATGCTTCTATTAGACTGCCGTCCACTTGAGGCTGGAAGTAGGCAATTGGATGCTGGAGGTTTGATGCAGCGCGTGATTTCAAGTGTAATTATGCTGATCGGCGTGTTAATCCTGTCCGCGTGTGGCTCGCGCGAGTTGTTGTCGAAGGCGTCCTTTGCGCCCGACACGATCTCGCCCGACGCCGATGGCGTGCAGGACGCAACCTCGATCCATTACGAGCTGGGCCGCCAGGCCAATGTCTCGATCTATGTGCAGGACGCCAGCGAGCAGCGCTACTATTTTCGCAACGATCAACCGCGCACCTCGGGTGTGTACGATGTGCTCTTCGGCGGGGTGATCGACGGCCAATTGTTGCCGGACGGCGATTACACCTGGGTGATCGAAGCGGCCGACGAGGCCGGGCAGACTCAAGCGGCGCAGGGGAAGTTCGCCGTACAGAATGGCGAGAAGACGCCGCCGCAGATCACGAAGATGTCGATTCAGCCCCGTGAGTTCACGCCGAATCGCGACGGCATTTCGGATCGTGCGACGATCAACGTCGATCTGAACAAGCCTGCAACGCTCTTTGCCTCACTGCAAAACAGTCTGTGCAACGGATCGGCTACACCGCCGCTTGATCAACCCACGCTCGACTGTACGCCGTTCTCGTTAACTGAAAAGGAAGGCGCAGGCCGCAAACCCGGTGAAGCAGGCCTGCACGAATATGATTACGATGCTGGGGTCGATCTGGGCGCAGAACCGCCGCCCGATGGCGCGTACGTCGTCACGGTGCGCGCTGAAGACAACGTAGGTCAGGTGACAGTTGCCACCGATACGCTCAAGATTGTAGATGGCGGCGTGCCACGCGCGGAGCTTGTTGACGGCGCGGTACAATTCTCCGCCCGCTCGCTGGTACTTGGTCAAACCTTGTACTTCACGCTCACGGTTGAGAACTATAGCGCGGTGCCAATTCGCACCAGCGGCCCGCAGTCCGGCTACGTGTATACGAATACTGACCTTACCTTTAACTGGCCGGGGTTCGCCGAAGAATCAGGCGTGTGGCGCGTGGCGATTGGCAGTGAGACAATGAAGACCAATTATCCGTTCCGCTGGGCGGTAGGCGGCCCGCAGGATTTGATTGTAAAGGAAATCGACGGCAAGCAATACTCCTATCTGCCGCCGGGCGCGCGCGCGGTCATTACCGGTGGCGTCACGCTGACCGAGATCCCGCAGCGTAATCCGGTTAACTTCTTTGCCGCGCTGATTCACGAAGATGTTGAAATCGCACCCATTAACCAGCGGGTTGATCCGCAGCCAGTGCTGGTCTTGAAATAGGCGAGACACTCGCAATGACATTACCCCTGGGCGTCGTCATCGTTTCGTGGAACGTCCGCGATCTGCTGACGCGCTGCCTCTATTCGCTTTATGCAGAACTCGATCGTAGCCAGATCCCAGCGCGCGTCGTGGTCGTCGATAACGCCTCGTTCGACAACTCGCCGGACATGGTCCGCGCACAATTTTCACAGGTCGAACTCATCGCGCGTGAGGACAATCTGGGCTTTGCGCGAGGCAATAACGCTGGCCTGCGTTCCCTGGGTTTCGATCAAGACGATCCGGATTTGCATCCTGCAACCTGCATCCTGTTACTCAACCCCGACACCGAAGTCCAACCCGGCGCGATTAGGACCCTGTTAGACGTGATGCATTCCCGCCCCGACGCTGCCATCGTGACGTCGTGCCTGTCCTACGGGCACGGCGCGTTTCAGCACAGCGCTTTTCATTTCCCGGGCTTGGGGCAGTTGTACATTGATCTGTTTCCCGTGCCGGGACGCTTCTACGAATCGCGACTGAACGGACGCTATCCGCGCAAGTTGTATGAGGGCAAGCAACCGTTTGAGATCGACACACCGTTGGGTGCGGTGATGCTGCTGCGGCGCGAGGTGTTGGAGCAAGTGGGTCTCTTTGACGAAGACTTCGCGTTGTACTGCGAAGAGATTGATTGGGCGGCGCGCTTCAAAGAGGCCGGCTGGAAAAACCTGTGCGCTCCGGCGGCGCGGATTGTCCACCATGAAGGCAAGAGTACCTCGCAAGTGCGCGTCGAATCATTTGTCAAACTATGGACATCGCGCTACCGGCTGCACACCAAACATCCGCAATTTGCGCCGATGGGACTCGCGCGGCGGATCGTGATCTCTGGGATGAAGCGCAGGATGCGGGATGCCTCGCCGGAGATGAAGGCGGCATGCGAGAAGATTATTCATCTCTGGAATGGGCAGTGATTGACAGATGGTCAAACTGGCGGCAATTGTCCTGACGAAAAACGAAGAACAGCATATCGGCGAGTGTCTCGTTTCACTGGCGTGGGTCGAGCGGCGCGTAGTGTTCGATTCGTTTAGCACCGATCGGACATGCGAGATTGCGCGCGAGCACGGCGCGGAGGTCATGCAGCACCCGTTCACCGATTATGCCTCGCAGCGCAATGCGGCCCTGCAAGCCATGGACGCCGAGTGGATTTTCTTCGTCGATGCCGACGAACGCGCTACCCCAGAGTTGGCCGAAGAAATCAAACACATCGTCGGAGTTGAGGCTTTAGCCGGACCCGGTGCGGGAGAACCGGCTAAAGCCTCGACTCCAGAAAAACATTCGGGCGAAATCGTCGGCTGGCATGTGGCGCGCCACAACTATCTCTTTGGCCAGCTCACGCGCGGTGCCGGCTACTGGCCCGACTATCAGATGCGGCTGCTCAAGCGCGGCCTGGCACATTACGATCGACCCGCGTCGGAGATTGTCGAGCTGGAAGGCCGATCGGGTTATTTGCAGAACGCGCTGCTGCACTATAACTACGAATCGATCGTGCAGTTTCATCGGAAGCAGACCTTTCGCATCGACTTCGAGGCGACGAATCTTTATCGACGCGGCGAGAAGTACAAGTTCTACTCACCGTACTACATGGCCGTGCGCCATTTCTGGTGGCGTTACGTGACGCTGAAGGGCTATCAAGACGGGCTGCATGGCCTTCGGCTGTGCCTGCTGCTGGCCGATTACTTCGGTTATCGCTATTACAAACGATTGGGCCAGCTCTATCGATCGGGCGTGCCGCGCGCTTCGCGCGATTGACAGCCCTAGTACGCGGTGGTATACTCTCGCGCGCATTCACGCTCGACATCCTTGCGTGGCCATCACGAAAACGGAGGGATGGCCGAGTGGTTTAAGGCGGCGGTCTTGAAAACCGCTGTAGCCCTTGTGGTTACCGGGGGTTCGAATCCCTCTCCCTCCGCCTTGAAGGCAGATCGTTCGGGGAGATGCCGGAGTGGACGATCGGAGCCGCCTGCTAAGCGGTTGTGCGGGTAAAACTGCACCCAGGGTTCGAATCCCTGTCTCCCCGCCTGAAGATGTGGTACCTACCCCTGTAGCTCAGCGGATAGAGCGCGGCCCTGCGGAGGCTGAGGCTTGGGTTCAATTCCCAACAGGGGTACTTCTTTCGAGAAACCGGGTTTCTGCCGAGAAACCCGGTTTCTGCGTTCTCTGTCACCGATTGGTCTTTCTTGCCCTTTCGTATGACAATTAAGCTAGGAGGATGATCATGCGACGACTGGCCTTGTTGTTGCTCTGTTGCTTGATGTTGACGGCGTGCAGCTTGTCCTCGCCTGCGCTCGCTACGCCCACCCGCGTTCCTTTGCTGCCCACCACTGCGAGTGTCACGAAACCCACGCGCCCACCAGTCGGAGCACAGTCGTTGCCCACTGAAACGCCGGTTACCGACAAACCCTTAGCGACATTGGAATCATCATCGTCAGCCACGCTCGATGGACTGTTGGATGATTTCAGCAATCCGAGTAGCGGCTGGGACGTCAACTCCGGCGCCGAAGGTTCAGTCGGCTACGAGGATGGCGCGTATGTGATCCGGGTGGACAAAGTCGATTACTCGCTGTGGGCCAATCCGGGGGAGATGTTCGATGATGTGGTTGTAGAGGTCACTGCCCAACTCACCCCGGACAGCGCCTCCGCCGATATGGGCGTGCTTTGCCGCTATCAAGATGCTGGCAACTTCATCTACGGCGGAATCACGTCCGATGGATTCTATGGTATCGCCCAGATGAAAAATGGTCAGTTAAGCGTGCTGACGAGCGGCGGGAAGCTGCGGCCCAGCGACATCATCGAGCAGGGCACACAGGCCAATGAGCTCCGGTTCTTGTGCGAGGGCAATCAATTCACACTCGTGGTCAACGATCAAGTCGTTGACGCGATCGAGGCTGAGGCTCCCGCTCGGGGAGACGTGGGTTTGCTGGCAGGCACCTTCGAGAAACCCGGCGCGCGGGTGCGCTTCGATGATTTTGTCGTGAACCGCCCGCCCGCCGACTCCTCCTCGGCCGGCTTGCCACCGGTCAAGCGGATGCTATATGCCGACGATTTCAGCGATCCGAACAGCGGCTGGGACGTGCGCAGCACCGATAACGGCTCATCAGGTTATCGCGCCGGCCGTTATTTCATTCGCATCGAGTCGCCCACGTATCAGCTGTGGTCGACGACGGGACAAAACCTTGAAGGTGATGTCGTGGTGGACGTGGTCGCCGGTGTGGTCGACGGGCCGGAAGAAAACGAAATGGGTGTGATGTGTCGCTATCAAGACAAGCAGAACTTTGTGTATGGCAGCGTCGGTTCGGATGGTTTCTATGCCATCGTGGAGGTCGCCGACAACGACAGCACCATTCTGACTGGCGAAGGTAAGTTCCAACAATCGACTGCGATTCCGCGCGGGAGTGAGACTTACTTTATCCAGCTGGCCTGCGTGGGCGATCAATATACGCTCTTTGTCAATGGCGAGGAGATCGACTCGGCGACCGGCAGCGTCTTCTCCAGCGGCGAGGTCGGCTTGCTGGCGGGCGCATTTGAGAAAGGCGGAGTGGAGATTCTCTTTGACGATTTCAGCGTAAGCGGGCCGTAGCGCCTCTCACCTCCCGCAAAGCAAAACGCGCTCCGATCGTTCGATCGGAGCGCGCGGTTATCTAGCGGCTGCCAACGACCAATTACTCGATCACCAGCACGGTCACCATGCCAAACATGCCCTTGGCCGATTCGGCGTGCGTGAGGATGTGGCAGTGATAAGCCCACAGGCCCGGCTCGTTGCAGTCCACCAGCACGTCGTAGCGCTCGCCGGGGGCGATATTGAGCGTATCGACCAGGTACGGCGACGCCAGGTTGTAACCGTCTTTCGAAAAGACCAGCTGCGGAATGCCGTGCAAGTGCATTGGGTGGATCAACAGCCCTTCGTTCATGTAGCGGATGCGCAGCTTCTGCCCCAGCTTGGCCGTCAGCGGCTGCGTGTAAGGGAAGCTCTTGCCATTGATGGTCAGGCCGATGCCGGTATCGTTGAGTACCATGATGTACTCTTTGTCATAGGCTGGGTCCTTGGACTTGTCTTTCGGCTCAATAATAAACGCCGCCATCATGCCCTTGGTCACCTGCTCGGCGGCGTCGTGGTGCGAGTGATACATGTGCGAGCCGGGATTCTTGGCGACGAATTCATAGGTGTAGGTTGAGCCGGGGATGATGGGGTCCTGTGTGACGTAGCCCACGCCATCCACTTTGTTGGGAGCAAGCACGCCGTGCCAGTGGATGGTCGTACTGACCTTCATGTCGTTCGTGACGTTGATGCGGACCTTGTCGCCTTCCGTGATGCGGATGACCGGCCCAGGGACAATGCCGTTGTACGTGTAGGCGTTCTTGATCACCTTGCCGGGTTCCACTTCCCAATCCACATTCCGGCAGGTGATCTCAAACACCTTCGTGTCACCGTCCATCGTGAACTCTAGTTCTTTGCCCCAGAAAACATCGTCCTTGCCGATGTGAGCCAGGAACTTGTCGACCTTGTCCTTGTGCAGCGCGTCGATCTCTTGGTAATCGGGTTCAGCCTGCGCCACCGGGGCCGCCATCTCCATGCCCATCTCATCGGTCATGCCAGTTGATGCCTCTGGCGCGGGCGTCGGCGTCGTCAGCGTGGCACAGGCGGCGGTCAAACCGGCGCCTGCTCCGACAACCCCCGCGGTGCGGATGAACTGGCGGCGCGTGAAGCGCAGCTGGTTGACACGATCGTCCATGATCAGTTTCTCCTCTTGTTGGTGTGATGACAAATAGTTTACTCGAATAACATAGACTGTCAATAGCAAAAATATTCACGAGGGTCCAGCCCGGCGCGGTGGAGCCGTCATACCCTGTCGGCGTTTGACGCACTTCGTGTCTGGCGGTAGACTTACCCTCAACCCAATCCTAGGAGCCACGTGTGACGACCTTTCCGCAAACTCGCTGGAGCCTGACCGATTTGCTCGATGCCCCCGATGGCCCGCGCTTTAACGATTATCAATCTCAGCTGACCGAATTGCTTAACGAATTTGAAACTGCCCGATCGATCCTCTCGCCCGAAATTCCGCTCCCTGATTTTGTGCGCGTGTTGGATGTCTACGAAGCCATCGGCGTCGCCATGCGGCATCTGGTAGGCTACGCCTCGTTGTGGTTCACCGAAGACACGCAGAAGCAGGAAGCGCTGATCTACAAGGCGCGCATGGATCAGCTGTCCGCCGATGTGCAGAACCGCACGCTGTTCTTCAGCCTGTGGTTCAAAAGTCTAGATGACGCCCAGGCCGGTCGGCTGATCGCGACCAGCGGCGATCGCCGCTACTATCTGGAAGCGATGCGTCATTTCAAGCCTTACACGCTCAGTGAAGTCGAAGAGAAACTGATCAACCTCAAAGATGTGAATGGCATCGACGCCCTGGTGCAGTTGTACGACATGATCACAAGCAAGTTCGAATTCACGCTGGAGATCGACGGCGAGCAGAAGACCATGACGCGCGACGAGCTCGGCTCGTACGTGCGTCATCCTTCGCCGGAAGTACGAGCCGCGGTGTATCAGGAACTCTATCGGGTCTACGGTGATCAGCGTCTGGTGTTGGCGCAGATCTACAGCAACCGGGTGCGCGATTGGCACAACGAATCGATTCAACTGCGCGGCTATCACGAGCCGATCTCGGTGCGCAACCTGGCCAACGACATTCCCGACACCGTGACGGATACGCTGTTGTCGGTGGCGCAGCGGAACAACCACCTCTATCAACGCTATTTCAAGCTCAAGGCCAAGTGGTTGGGCATGCCGAAGCTGCGCCGCTATGACGTGTACGCGCCGTTGCTCCAAGCGGAGAAGCGTTATGAATTTGGTGCGGCCGCCGATCTGGTGCTGGCCAGCTATCGCGACTTCTCGCCGACGCTGGCCGATCATGCCCGGCGCGTGTTTGCGGAGAATCACATCGATTCAGAACTGCGGACCGGCAAGCGGGGCGGGGCGTTCTGTTACAGCGCGCTGCCGCAGATGGCGCCATGGGTGCTGATCAACTTTGCGGGCCGCGCGCGCGACGTGGCGACGCTGGCGCACGAGCTGGGCCACGCGGTGCACGCGTCGATGGCGCAGGAGCATTCCGTGCTCACCTTCCACTCGTCCCTGCCGCTGGCCGAGACCGCGTCGACGTTCGGCGAAATGCTGTTGACTGATCGGTTGTTGAAAAACGAAACGGATGCGGCCGTGCGCCGTGATCTGCTGGCCGACAAGATCGACGATACGTATGCCACGATCCAACGTCAAGCCTACTTCACCCTCTTCGAGCGGGATGCGCATCGCCTGGTGATGGATAACAAATCGGCGGATGAGATCGCCGCGCATTACCTGACCAATTTGCAGGAGCAGTTTGGCGATGCCCTGGACATCGACGACGAATTCAAGTGGGAATGGATTTCGATCCCGCATTTCTATCAAGTGCCTTTTTATACCTACGCCTACAGCTTCGGCCAACTCTTTGCGCTGGCGCTGTACCAAATGTATCGCCAGGAAGGCAGATCGTTCGAGCCGAAGTACCTGAAGATTCTAGCCAGCGGTGGATCGGAAGAACCGGCCAAGATTCTGGCGAGTGTCGGCATCGACATGGCTTCGCCCGCTTTCTGGCAGGGTGGCTTCGACTTCATCACCGGCCTGGTGGATGATCTGGAAGCGCTGGAATCCGCAGCATGACCGATGTGATCTACCATCTCGTTCCGATCGATTACTGGGAAGCGCAGCCAGCCGATCGGCCCTACGTGCCCGCCGATTACGAGCATGAGGGTTTCATTCACTGCACCAAGGGTGATGAACTTATCGCAGTCGTCGCCAATCGTTATTACCGGGACGATCCGCGCGAGTGGTTGGTACTGGTTCTCGACGAACAGGCGTTAACCTCGGAGATGAAGTATGAGTTGGCAGCGGACGGTCTGTTGTATCCGCACATCTATGGTTCGCTCAATCGTGATGCAATTCGTGAAGTGCGGCGCATGCCGCGCGATCCCGACGGGTCTTTCAGATCGTTGAGTCACAGTTAATCGATCGAGGCAGGCCAACAACCTGCCTCGTTTTTTTGAGATTTGTTGGATCGTTGGCGTCAGATTTTTAAGGTGATCAGTTTTGGAAAGATAGTACTTTCGATCATTGTCTTGTATGGGGGTCTTGTGTTATCAAAGAAGTACCTCGCGTAGGGGGACGCTCGATTCATCCCCGGATCGATGCGTCAAGTTGAAAGTCTAGCTATCGAAAGGAGGACGGCACACTTTGATTCTCGCAGCCGAACCACCGGAAATAGCAAGTCCGATGTTCGAGCGAGAGGCGTTCCGAGTTTCCCATATCGCCTGATGGTTGAGTCGTAGACTCCGGCATGGCGGTGCAACGGTTGGCTGTGGTTTTATCGACCTTTGTTTGTCATCCACAACCGCCCACACGGCAATGCAGCATGGATTCGTCGCAAGACGCCCCGCGTGGCGCTGACAGCCCGAACAGGAGCGCAAAATGAATAGGTGGCCGAGTTGTTTGTTCTGGAGATTGACGGCCACAAACTCAGCTGTTCAAATTGTGTGAGCTTCTGCGGCGAAAACCGTTCAGGAATCAATGTCAAATTAAACCGGACTCGCGACGCCCGCACTTGGAGGGTTGACATTTCTTAACTGCAGCCGTAGCGCAGTCAAATGTCAGAAGGCCAAGCGACATCGGATAAGCGTCAACTGAATAGTTTGGTCTGGGCCGCTCAGCCGCAAGGCAGCGGCCCCTTTTTCTGGCAAACCTCGCTGTTCGTTGCACGAATAGCAAAGGGGTGGTGTTGTGCAATGTGCCTCTTGACACACTTTTGAAAGTTGGGTATAAATGCACTTACAAAGACGTTGACGGGGAAAAGTACATCTCACCCGCCGCTGGTCAGAGAGTCGGACGGAAGGCGCTGCGAGTCCGATCCAGTTGCAGAGATGGAATGGTCCCCCGAGTCGCACGGGCCAAATCGATCGAGAGTAGCCTAAGCCGGAGCCGCCACCGTTATCAAGGCAGAGAGTATCATCACCAGATTGTACTCGCAGAGTGAGGCTGGCCCTTGTAACCTGTCGCTATCACCGACAGGTTTTTTCTTTTAGTGGCAGATCAGCCTAAGATGGGTGGCACCACGGGCGTAAAAGACGCGCTCGTCCCAATGTCCGCAGTGATGCGTGACGGGACGGGCGCTTTTTATTTGAGGGATGAAGGCGGAGGGATGAAGTCTTCGCTCCAAAGACAGCAATCATTCTGGAGGAAAACGATGAAAGCCGGGCTTGAAGTGCAATCAGAAATCCAAAATCAAAAATCAGAAATGAAGAAGGGCAGAATCCTCACCGGCGATCGACCCACCGGCCCGCTGCACCTGGGGCATTACGTCGGCACGTTGGCGAATCGCGTAAAGCTGCAAGACGAGTATGAAGTGTTCCTGCTCGTGGCCGATTATCACGCGTTGACGCGCAACGCCGAGAAGGATCACGTGGCGGCGACGGCCGAGAATACGCGCCAACTCGTGCTCGATTATCTGGCGGTGGGCATCGATCCGGAGAAGACGACGATTTACGTACAGTCCGACGTACCCAGCGTAGCTGAACTGTATCTGCTCTTTTCGATGCTGATTACCGTGCCGCGCCTCGAACGGGTGCCGACCCTGAAAGAAATCATGGACTCCGAGCACATCGAACAGCCGGCGTACGGTCTGTTGGGCTACCCGGTTCTGCAAGCCGCCGACATTTTGCACGTGCGCGCGAATCTGGTGCCGGTGGGGAAGGATCAAGCGTCGCACATCGAGGTCACCCGCGAGATCGCGCGCCGTTTCAACTTCCTCTACGGCAGCGAAGTCTTCCCCGAGCCGGACACCCTCATCGGCGATGTGCCAACGCTGGTCGGTACGGACAACAAGGCGAAGATGTCCAAGTCGCTGGGCAATGCCATCATGCTGTCGGACGATGAGGCAACGGTGCGGCAGAAGGTGATGAACATGTACACCGATCCCACGCGCATCCGTGCCGACATCCCTGGCAATCCCGATGGGAACCCGGTCTTCCAGTATCACGAGGCGTTCAACCCGAACAGGGAAGAAGTGGAAGATTTAATAAGCCGCTATCGCGCAGGCAAGGTGGGCGACGTGGAAGTGAAGAAGAAGTTGAACATCGCGCTGCAGAACTTCCTCGCGCCGATCCGCGAGCGTCGCGCACATTACGAAGCCCAGCCCGGGTTGATTGACGAAGTCCTGGCGGCAGGTTATGCGAAGGTCGCGCCGATCTCGGCGGAGACGGTGCGCATGGCAAGAGAAGCGATGGGGCTACGGCGAAAAGCATAACGAGTAACCTAATCTACAGATTGCTCGTTACTCATTAGCGCTGCATTCAAATTCTCTCGGAGGAAAATCATGTCTGACCAAGTGAAGTATCTGCTCGAAGAAAGTGAAATGCCGACCGCGTGGTACAACGTGCAGGCCGATTTCGCGGCACCGCTGCCGCCCGTGATCAACCCCGGGACGGGACAGCCAATCGGGCCGCAGGATATGGCGCCGCTGTTCCCCATGGACATCATCATGCAAGAGGCGTCCGTTGGGCCGTATGCGGCGCGGTTCATCGACATCCCCGAAGAAGTGTTTGAGATTTATCGGCTGTGGCGCCCCACACCGCTGATGCGCGCGCGACGATTGGAGAAGGCCCTCGATACTCCGGCGCACATCTACTACAAGTACGAAGGCGCGTCGCCGGTGGGATCGCATAAGCCTAACACGGCGGTGCCGCAGGCGTATTACAACCAACGCGCGGGCACCAAGCGTCTGGCGACGGAAACCGGCGCGGGGCAGTGGGGCAGCTCGGTGGCGTTTGCGGCCGGTTACTTTGGGCTGGAAGCTAAAGTGTACATGGTCAATATTTCATATCAACAGAAGCCGTATCGCCGCATGATGATGGAAGCGTATGGCGCGACGATTGTCGCTTCACCATCGAAGGATACTGCCGCAGGACGCCGCTTCCTGGCGGAGAATCCTAATCATACCGGTTCGCTGGGCATTGCGATCAGCGAAGCGATGGAGGATACCGTCACGACGCCGGACACTAAATACTCGATCGGCTCGGTGTTCAACCACGTGTTGCTGCATCAAACCATCATCGGCGAAGAGTCGTTGAAGCAGATGGAAAAGGCCGGCGAATATCCCGACATCGTGATCGGCTGCGCGGGCGGTGGATCGAATTTGGGCGGCATCATTCTGCCGTTCGTGCGCGGTAAATTGAAGGATGGCAAGACGACGCGCCTCATCGCCGTCGAGCCGTCGGCTGCGCCCTCGTTGACCAAGGGCATTTACACCTATGACTTTGGCGACACTGCGCAGACGACGCCGCTGGTGAAGATGTACACGTTAGGCTCGGCGTTTATTCCAGCGCCCATTCACGCGGGCGGTCTGCGCTATCACGGCATGTCCCCCATCATCTGCAAGTTATACAACGAGGGCGTGGTAGAGGCGGTGGCCGTGGCGCAGAATCCGGTGTTCGCGGCCGCCGTGCAGTTCACGCGCACGGAAGGCATCATCCCTGCGCCCGAATCCGCGCACGCGATTCGGACGGCCATCGACGAAGCGCTGAAGGCCAAAGAATCCGGCGAGAAGAAGGTGATTCTGTTCAACCTCAGCGGGCATGGTCACTTCGACATGGCGGGTTATCGCAGTTACTTCGCGGGTGAGCTGCAAGATTACGAATATCCGGTTGAGGAAGTGGCGAAGGCGGTGGCGGGGCTGCCGAAGGTGAATGCGTAAAACGTAAAACGGGAAGCGCAAAAGGGATCTTACGTTTTACGCTTCCCGTTTTATTCAGGGAGGAGACTTATGCTGGCTGAACCGACGACGATCGAACGAACTGATACACGAAGTGTTCCATCACTGAACGAAGTGCTGGAACTATCCTCACAGGGCAATCTCATCCCGATCTATCGTGAGCTGCCCGCCGATCTGGATACGCCCGTTTCGGTATATCTGAAACTGGCCGGACACGGCGCGTCGTATTTGTTGGAGAGCGTCGAGGGCGGCGAGCAGGTGGGGCGCTATTCGTTCATCGGGATTGAGCCTAACGCGGTGTTGAGTTTCAAGCAGCGGTCATATACCCGCCGATCGAATGGTTACACAACCACGGCCCATCTGCCTAAGGGCAAAGATCCGCTACACGTCTTGCAGGAAGAGCTGGCGCGCTTTTCGCCGGTCGCATTGCCGGGCTTGCCGCGCTTCGTCGGCGGATTGGTCGGTTATCTCGGCTATGATGTGATCCGCTTCTTTGAACCCAAACTCGATCAACCTTGCGAAGGTTCCGAACCTTCGCAAGGTTTGCCGGAAGCGCTGTACATGTTGACCGATACGCTGGTCGCGTTCGATCATGCGCGGGGGCGACTGCTGATCATCGTCAATGCGCATCTCAATGGCGATCCTGAAGCTGCGTACTACGATGCCATCGAGCGGATCGATCGCATTGCCGATCGCTTGTCGGCGCCTCTGGCCTCACACGCCACGCCGCGCGCGGCAGCAGCATCCGCAGTGTCTTCGAATTTTACGCAGGCCGGCTTCGAAGAGATCGTGCGAGCGGCCAAGGAGCACATCGCGGCAGGCGACATTTTTCAAGTGGTGTTGTCGCAGCGGCTGTCGCGCCGCACTTCCGCGCAATCGTTCGATATCTATCGCGCGCTGCGGCAGCTAAATCCTTCGCCGTACATGTTCTTCTTCGATTTCGGCACGATCGATGATCAGCCTTATCACGTGATCGGCGCATCGCCTGAAATGCTGGTGCGCTTGGAAGGCCGCACGGCTACTGTCCGCCCGATCGCGGGTACGCGGCGACGCGGCTCACATCCCGCCGAAGATGTGGCGTTGGAACACGAACTGCTGGCTGATCCGAAAGAGCGCGCCGAGCACGTGATGCTGGTCGATCTGGGCCGCAATGATCTCGGTCGGGTGTGTGAGTACGGCACCGTGCACGCGCCCGATCTGTTTGTGGTGGAACGCTACTCGCACGTGATGCACATCGTCTCGCAAGTGGAAGGCCAGTTGCGCGACGGCATCGATGCCTTCGATCTGCTGCGCGCGACGTTCCCGGCGGGCACCGTCAGCGGTGCGCCGAAGGTGCGCGCCATGGAGATCATCCACGAATTGGAGCAGCTCGATCGGGGTTTGTATGCCGGGTCGGTCGGTTACTTTTCGTACGACGGCGCGATGGATACGTGCATCGCCATTCGCACCATGCAGATGATCGGCGATGTGGTGAGCATACAGGCCGGTGCGGGCATCGTGGCGGATTCTGATCCGGCGAGTGAATATCAGGAGACGTTGAACAAGGCGAAGGCGTTAGCAGTAGCGATCGAAATGGCGGAACGTAAAGCGTAAAACGTGAAACGCAAAGGATAGCCTTACGTTTTAGGTTTCACGTTTTAGTCGGGAGGCAGACATGATTGCTGTAATTGATAACTACGACTCTTTCACTTATAACCTTGTGCAATATCTGGGCGAATTGGGCGCGGATTTGCGGGTGTTCCGCAACGATGCGATCACGATCGATGAACTGGCAGCGTTGCAGCCGGAGAAGGTTGTGATCTCGCCGGGGCCGGGCGATCCCAACGATGGCGGCATCTCCAACGAAGCGATCTTGCGCTTCAGCGGCGAGATTCCGATCCTCGGCGTGTGTCTGGGACATCAGTGCATCGGCGCGACGTTTGGCGGCGTCGTCAAGCGTGCGCCCAAGTTAATGCACGGCAAGACCTCGCAGATTTATCATAACGGGCAGGACATCTTCGATGGCATGCCCAGCCCGTTCGAGGCGACGCGCTATCATTCGCTGATGGTGGAAGAACCGGTGGCCGACTGTCTGGAAATCACGGCGTTCACAAGCGATGGTGTGGTGATGGGCGTGAAGCACAAAGCGCATCACACCTACGGCGTGCAGTTCCATCCTGAATCGATTTTGACCCAGCACGGGAAGCAGTTGTTGAAGAATTTTTTGGCGATTAAGAATTGAAAGCGTAATGCGTAAGACGTGAAACGTGAAACGTGAAAAGCGACCTTACGTTTTACGCATTACGTTTTACGGACTGGATAGGAGACTGAGCATGATCAAGGATGCTATTGCCAAAACCATCCGCCGTGAGGACCTGACGCAGGCCGAAGCCGAAGCGGCGATGATGGACATCATGACGGGCGACGCCACGCAGGCGCAGATCGGCGCGTATCTGATCGCGCTGCGGATGAAGGGCGAGACGGTGGACGAGATCACCGGCTCGGCGCGGGCGATGCGCGCGAACGTGGTGCCGGTGCCGGTGAAGACAGAGGGCACGCTGTATGACACGGCGGGCACGGGCGGCGATGGCAAGCACACTTTCAACATCAGCACGGCAGCAGCGTTTGTCATCGCGGGCGCGGGACGCAAAGTGGCGAAGCATGGCAATCGCGCCGCGTCGTCACAGTGCGGCAGCGCCGATGTATTGAACGCGCTGGGCGTCAACCTCGATCTCACGCCCGAGCAGGTGGGGCAAGCGATCGATGAGGTAGGCATCGGGTTCTTGTTCGCTCCGAAGTTCCATCCGGCGATGAAGCACGCCGTGGGGCCGCGCAAAGAAATCGGGCAGCGCACGATCTTCAACGTGCTCGGCCCGTTGACGAATCCGGCGGGCGCGGAAGTGCAGATCATCGGCGTGTTCGATCCTGATCTGACTGAAACGATGGCGCAGGTGCTGGGTGAACTCGGATCACGCGCGGCGTTTGTGGTACACGGTGCGGGCGGCATGGACGAACTCAGTACGGTCGGGCCGAATCGCGTGAGCCACCTTAGGGACGACAGAGTTACGACGACAACGCTTGACGCCGAAGCGCTGGGCCTGCCGCGCGGCGACATGGCTGACCTCGCTGGTGGCACACCCGAAGACAACGCTAAAATTTTGCGCGGGGTGTTGAGTGGATCGTTGAACGGAACGCGCAAAAATGCCGTGCTGCTCAATGCGGCAGCTGCGCTGGCGGCTGAGTCGGGCGATTTTCGCGAAGGCTTTGCGTTGGCGAAACAGGCGTTAGAGTCGGGCGCGGCGCTGGGGAAGCTCGAGGAATTGGTGAAGTTTAGTGGGAGGCTGTAAAACGTGAAGCGTAAAACGTAAAGGATACCCTTACGCATTACGTTTTACGTATTACGCACCATGATTCTCGATCGCATCCTTGCTAACAAATATCTTGAAGTCGCGCAGCGGCGCATCAACACGCCGATCGAGCCGCTGCGTGTGCGCGAACAGGCCTTGGCGCAGACTCCACCGCGAGACTTCATCGGCGCGTTGATACGAGCCGGGCGACCGGCGCTGATCGCCGAATGCAAGAAAGCGTCACCCTCGAAGGGCTTGCTGCGCCCCGATTACGATCCGGCGCAGCTGGCGCGCACCTACGCAGAGAACGGTGCAGCGGCACTCTCAGTGTTGACGGATGAGAAGTTTTTTCAAGGTTCATTGAACGATTTGAGTGCGGCACTTGAAGCGGTCGACTTGCCCGCACTACGGAAGGACTTCATTGTCGATTGCTATCAAGTTTACGAGGCGCGCGCGGCCGGAGCCGATGCGGTGCTGTTGATCGTCGCAGCGCTGCGGCTTGATCTATTGCGCGAGTTGCACCAACTGATCGGTGAATTGGGCATGACGGCGCTGGTGGAAGTTCACGACGAGGCGGAAGTGGAGATGGCGCTAAAAATTGAATCGAAGTTGATCGGCGTGAACAACCGGAATCTGCACGATTTCTCGGTCGATCTGCAGACGACGGGGCGGCTGCGAAAGAGTATACCTGCGGACATTGCTCTCGTCGCAGAGAGTGGCATCCATACAGCAGATGATGTCTCGCGCGTGCGCGACCTGGGCGTGGACGCGATCCTCGTGGGTGAGGCGCTGGTGACGGCCAGCGATGTGGGCGCAAAGGTGCGGGAATTAGTGACAAGCTGAAGAGATGAAGTGATGACAAGATGATCTCGTCAAGCAGTCATCGTGTCATCTTGTCAGGATAGTCATTGATGAGGGTCAAAATCTGCGGCATTACGAATATCGATGATGCACAGGCGGCAATTGAGGCTGGCACGGATTTGCTGGGTTTCAATTTTTATCCTAAGAGTCCACGGTACATCGCGCCGGAGCAGGCGTGCGAAATTGCCGCGCACATTCGATCGGATGAGCAGAGGCCGCTGCTGGTGGGCGTGTTCGTCAATTCGCCGCTGGAAGATGTTCGCTCGATTTTGGAGATCGCGCAGATCGATCTGGCGCAGCTGCACGGCGATGAGCCGGTGCATGTCGTGGAGCAATTGCATGGTCGCGGCTTCAAGGCGCTGCGGCCCACTTCGGAAGCGGAAGCCGAGATCGATGCGGAGTGGTTCGCGCCATACGGGCCGAATGCGCCCGTGTTGTTGATCGATGCGTATCGCAAGGATCAGTATGGCGGCACGGGGCACGTGGCCGATTGGTCGATCGCGACGAAGCTGGCCCAGCAGTATCCTATTTTGCTGGCGGGTGGCCTGACGCCCGACAATGTGGTCGAGGCGATTCGACAGGTGAGGCCGTGGGGGGTGGATGTGGCGTCCGGTGTGGAATGCGCGCCGGGGAAAAAGGATGCGGCGATGATGCGGGCGTTTGTGGAACACTGTCGCGGCGTCAACGAATAGATAGCGAATCAACGAATGAGCGAAGCAGCGGAAAAAGTCTGCAACGGATGCCTGCGGCAAAACGGATAAGCGGATGAATACTCCAATTCAGAATCAGAAACACTTGCAACGCGCTGCGGATGCAGTGCCGGTGTCAGAAATCCTAAATCATAAATTCGGCATCTATGGCGGGCAGTTTGTGCCCGAGACGTTGATGCCAGCATTGGATGATCTGGAAGCGGCGTACGTCGAAGCGGCGAATGATGCCACATTCATGGCAGAGTATCAACGCTTGTTGCGGACGTATGTGGGTCGCCCCACGGCGTTGTCGCATGCGCGACGCTTGAGCGAACATCTGGGTGGTGCACAGATCTATTTGAAGCGCGAAGATTTAGCGCATTCGGGCGCGCACAAGATCAACAATGCGCTGGGGCAGGCGCTGCTGGCGAAGTTGATGGGCAAACAGCGCGTGGTGGCCGAAACCGGTGCGGGACAGCATGGTGTCGCGTCGGCAACAGCAGCGGCGTTGTTGGGTTTGGACTGCGTGGTGTACATGGGCACCGTCGATATGGCGCGCCAGCAGCCGAATGTGTTTCGCATGAAGTTGCTCGGCGCAGAAGTGCGGCCGGTGGATGCCGGAACAAAAACCCTGAAGGACGCCATCAACGAAGCGATCCGCGACTGGGTGACCAACGTCAACACAACGCATTACCTGTTGGGCTCGGCGTTGGGGCCGCATCCTTATCCGACGATCGTGCGCGATTTTCAGGCGATCATCGGGCGTGAGGCGCGAGCGCAGATCGTCGAGATGGCGGGGCGGCTGCCGGATGCCTGCATCGCGTGCGTGGGCGGCGGCTCGAATGCGATCGGGCTGTTTCATGCGTTTCGTGATGATCGCGATGTGGAGTTGATCGGTGTGGAGGCGGGCGGCGCAGGCATTGAATCGGGCAAACACGCGGCCCGCTTTGCTGATCCGTCGATGGGGCGGTTGGGCGTGCTGCACGGCACCAAGACCTTCGTTTTGCAGAATGCCGATGGGCAGATCGCCGAGACACATTCGATCTCAGCGGGATTGGATTATGCGGCCGTGGGACCGGAGCATTCATATTTACGAGAGACAGGCCGCGCGCACTATACCTACGCGACCGACGACGAAGTGTTGAAGGCGTTCTCGCTGTTGTGCAAGTTGGAGGGCATCATCCCCGCGCTGGAGTCCTCGCATGCGGTGGCGGAAGTGATCAAACGTGCGCCGACGATGAGCAAAGATCAGATTCTGTTGGTGAATCTGTCAGGGCGGGGCGATAAAGACCTCGATACCGTGATGAAAGAACTGCAGCAATGACAAATGACGAACGAGCAAATGACAAAAACTTCACTTGATCGGATTGGAGAATTTCTTAACAATGGTCATGCGGCGTTGATGCCGTATTTCCCGCTAGGTTTCCCGGATGCGGAGACTTCGTTGGATGTGATTACGGCGATGAGCACGGCGGGTGCGGATGCGTTCGAGATTGGATTGTCGTTTTCCGATCCGCTGGCCGATGGTCCGGTGATTCAACATGCGACGCAGGTAGCCTTGGAAAAGGGCATCACGATGAAGCGATCACTCGAAATGATCGCAGAGTTGCGGTCACGCGGTGTGACGCAGCCGTTTCTGGTGATGGGCTATTTCAATCCACTGCTAGCGTACGGGCTGGAACGCTTTGTAAATGAAGCCGCTGCCGCAGGAGCCGATGGCTTTATCGTGCCCGATCTGCCGCCCGAAGAAGCGGACGATCTCGATCGGTTGTGCCGGGAACGCGGATTGGGGCTCATCTATTTCCTCGCGCCGACCTCCACCGATGATCGTCTGAAGTTGGTCGCCGAGAACGCGCGGGGTTTCATTTATCTTGTATCCATCGCCGGGGTCACTGGCGCGCGCTCGCAAGTGGCCGGTGGCTTGAGCGACTTTGTCGGGCGGATCAGAAATGCGACCTCGACGCCGGTCGCGATTGGGTTTGGCGTATCCACGCCGGAACAAGCCGGCGAGGTGAGCCAGATCGCCGATGGGGTGATCGTCGGATCGGCGTTGGTGCAGATCGTCGATCGGGCGGAGGATAAGCCGCAGGCCGCCGCGCAGTTCATCCGTGAATTGAAAACATGGATGCGTTGATCTCTCACCTCAGCCCTCTCCCCTAAGGCGAGGGAGAATTGGGCATGATTCACAATCGATCGCGTAGAGCTTTCGTGCAGGCCGGGCATTGACACGCCATACTGCGGCGTGTTAAGATGCAAACCATGCAACGTGTCTTCGGTCTGGCCTACTTTTACTTTACTTACGCGACGGTGCAACACCCGCCGCTGTTTCGGCTTGGCAGACCCTAGACAGCACGTCAAGGAATTCTGAGAGCGCGAGGCACCGGCCCCGCGCTCTTTCTTTTTGTGGAGGCGGCCTAATGGCACATGAAGTGCGGATGCGTGGCGTGCGCGGTGCGACGACTGCCGAGGAGAACACGCGTGAAGCGATTCTGGCGGCGACGCGCGAACTATTGGAGTTGATGATCGCGGCGAATGGATTGGACCTGGATGATGTGGCCTCGGCGATCTTCACCACCACAATCGATCTGAATGCCGATTATCCGGCACTGGCAGCGCGGGCGCTGGGCTGGCACGATGTAGCCTTGATGTGCATGCACGAAATGGAGGTGCCGCACGGACTGAAGCACTGTATTCGAATTTTGCTGCACTGGAACACCACCGCCGCGGCGGGCGAGGTGCAGCATATCTACATCAAAGGAGCGGTCAACCTGCGCCCCGATCGGGCCAACCGCCCCAATGGTCTCTCACACTCGCTGGCAGCTGAAGAACTTGGAGGATAGTATGGTGATTGTGATGCAGCATGGCGCGAGCGCCAAACAAATTTCGGCGATCGTAGCGCGCGTCGAGTCGATGGGCTATCGTGCGCATCTGGTGCAGGGCGAAGAGCGCACCATCATCGGCGTGATTGGCGACGATCGCCCCATTGAGCGGACGGCGTTCGAGACCCTCGACGGCGTGGACAAGACGATCCCGATTTTGAAGCCGTTCAAGATGGCCTCGCGTGATATGCACGCGCAGGATACACAGGTCGCTTTGGATGGGGTGAAAATCGGCGGCCCCACGATCGTGATCATGGCCGGACCGTGTTCGGTGGAAACGCGCGAGCAGATCATCGAGACGGCGATTGCCGTCAAGGAAGCCGGCGCGCATGCCTTGCGCGGCGGCGCTTTCAAACCTCGATCGTCGCCGTACAGCTTTCAAGGCTTGGGCGAAGAGGGATTAGAACTGCTGGCCGAAGCGCGGCAGATCACAGGTCTGCCCATTGTGACCGAAGTCATGTCGCCGGAGCAGATTCCGTTGGTGATGCGCTATGCCGATATGCTGCAGATCGGCGCACGAAATATGCAGAACTACGCGCTGCTGCAAGCGGTCGGCAAGGCGAATCATCCGGTGTTGTTGAAACGCGGCATGATGTCCACGATTGAAGAATTGCTCATGTCCGCGGAGTACATCTTGTCCAACGGCAATTCGCGCGTGGTGTTGTGCGAGCGCGGCATTCGTACCTTTGAAAAATACACGCGTAACACGACGGATATCAATGCGGTGCCGGTGCTCAAGCAGATGTCGCACCTGCCGGTCGTTCTCGATCCGTCGCACGGCACGGGCAAATGGGAGTACGTGACCGCTGTCGCGCGCGCGGGCATCGCGGCCGGCGCCGATGGCTTGATTGTTGAAGTGCATCCCCATCCCGAGGAAGCATGGTCAGATGGCGCGCAGAGTCTGAAGCCGGAAAAGTTCGCGCAGCTGGTGAGTGACGTGAAGCGCGTGGCGGAAGCAGTGGGGCGCTGCTAAACGCACGAAGCCATTCTTGTCTACCTGTTTCCTTTGCCTTGTTTCCTAAATTGGGGAGGTCAGCATGATCATTGTGATGAAGAAAGGCTCCAGTGCCAGACAGGTTTCCAGCGTCGTCGCGCGCGTGGAAGCGCTGGGTTATCGCGTGCATCTGTCGGAAGGTGAAGAGCGCACGATCATTGGCGTGATCGGCGACGATCGCCCGATCGATCGCACGCACTTCGAGATGCTCGACGGCGTCGAGAAGACCGTGCCGATCTTGAAGCCGTTCAAGATGGCCTCGCGCGATATGCATCCGCAGGACACGATCGTTTCGCTGGGCGAGGTAAAGATCGGCGGGCCGCAGATCATCATCATGGCCGGGCCGTGCTCGGTGGAAACACGCGAGCAGATCATCGAGACGGCGCAGGCCGTGAAAGAAGCGGGCGCGCATGCCTTGCGCGGCGGCGCCTTCAAGCCGCGCTCATCGCCATATAGCTTCCAGGGATTAGGCGAAGCGGGCCTCGAAATGCTGGCGGAAGCGCGGCAGATCACGGGCTTGCCCATCGTCACCGAAGTGATGTCACCGGAGCAGGTGCCGCTGGTGATGCGTTACGCGGATATGCTGCAAATCGGCGCGCGCAACATGCAGAACTACGCGCTGCTGCAAGCGGTGG
>Ga0209254_10000131_pt1 | contig 49641 bp, 45 predicted proteins | sample FrelakmetDIP11DI_FD_187148 | JGI IMG/M metagenome (GOLD analysis project Ga0209254, IMG submission 187148) | Freshwater lake sediment microbial communities from the University of Notre Dame, USA, for methane emissions studies - DIP11 DI (SPAdes)... | ecosystem: Environmental > Aquatic >...
TGAGCGTGCACGGCCGCTCCGAAGCGCTCGTCCCGCGCGCGCAGCGCGAGGGTAGTCCAGTGAGCCTCGACGCTCGCGCCGCGGCCCCCTCGCTTCCCCTCCCTCCTGGAGGGAGGGCCAGGGAGGGAGCCCACATACGGCCCCCGGGCCATCAAGACGGCGCAGCCGTCTTGATGGCGCTGTTTGTCGCCACGCTCGCCACCCTGATCGTCACCGGGCTCTTCTATCGCCAGTTCGTGCTGCTCAGGACGATCGAGAACCAGCAGCTGGTGTCGCAGAGCCGCCAGCTGCTGCGTGGCGCGCTCGACTGGGGCCGCGCCATCCTGCGGGAGGACGCGAACCGTTCCAGCTACGATGCGCTGTCCGAGCCTTGGGCCCAGCCTCTCGCGGAAACGCGCCTGGACCAGCTCGGGGAGACCGGATCCATCGCATCGCTGGCGTCCATCGCCGGTTCGATGGAAGACGCCCAAGGCCGCTTCAACCTGCACAACCTAGTGAACAACGGCGAGATCGTCGACAAGGAACTGGAGTCGCTTCGGCGCCTGGCATCCCTGCTGGAGTTGCCGAAGCAGACGGCCGACCTGATCGCGGAGCGCATGCTCGAGTCCAAGGGAGTGCCCTCGTCGTCCGACGACAAGTCGGGCGAGGCCGGGCGCGTGCCGTTGCCGCTGATGCTCCCGCGCGACATCCGAGGGGTCCAGGGCGTCGCCCCGGAAGCGGCTGACCGGCTCGCGCCTTACATCGTCGTGCTGGACGAGCGCACCGCAGTCAATGTGAACACGGCATCGGCTGAAGTGATCGCGGCACGGGTGCCCGATTTGTCGCTGGCCGAAGCGCGCTCCCTGGTCGCCGAACGCGAGCGCATCTCGTACTTCAACAGCCTCGGTGAAGTGCGAACGAGGCTGGGAGCGAAGGGCTCCGCCGTCACTGATTCCGAACTTTCGACGAACTCGCGTTTCTTCTTCGTTCGGGGGGAAGTGAAACTCGATCGAGCCGTGACCCGCATGGAGGCCCTGGTCAAGCGCGGAGCGCCGGGCCAGGGACCCGCTGCGGTCAACATCCTCTGGACCCGCGAAATCTGATGGGACAATGAAAGAGAAAAGCGCCCAACGCCTGCTCGTCTTCGTTCCGCCTCGCAGCTCGATGGCCGGACGCAGCCAGCTCGCCGCCAGCACGGTGGTCGACTACGTCGCGACGGGCGGGAGCAGCGCCCGCGGCCAGACGCCGATCGCTCTGCTTCCCAAGGCGAGTTCGGTCGATGTCGTGTTCGACGCGAGCGACGTGTTCATCACGACGATCGATCCCCCGAAGCTCGCCGAAGCGAAGCTCCGGATGGCGTTGCCGAACATCCTCGAGGAGCGCCTGCTCGCCGATCCCGCGGACTGCCACTTCGCGTTCAGGCCGATGCGCAGCGGCGGCAGCACCGTCGCCGGCGAGGCTCCGAAGATGCCGGTCGCGGTCGTCGATCGCGGACTGCTCACGCGGGCGCTCGATGCGCTGACCGAGTCCGGTTACCGCATCCGGGCGGCCTACAGCGAGATTTACACGGTTCCGCCACCCTTGGCGGGCGTGCTGTCGGCGCGCATCGACCGTGGCCGCGGAATTGCGCGCTCGGGAGTGCACGACGGCTTTGCATTCGACATCGGCGAGGAAGTTCCACCCACATTGGCGCTGGCGGTCCGGCAACTCGGCATCAAGCGCATTCACGCCTACGGCAAGGAGGCATCGCGCCTCACGGCGCTCGCCGAGGGGCTTGGCGTGCAGGTCGACGTGCACCCCGAAGAGGTCGAGCTGGGCAGCACCGACGGCGCCGTGAACCTGCTGCAAGGAGCCTTTGCTCAGGGCGGCATGATGGGTTCCTTCACGCCCGGTGGCCTGATGCCGGTGCTCACCGCGCGCGCGTTGCGCGTTCCGCTTGCGTGGGCCGCGACGGCTGTGGTCGTCGCGGTCGCCGGCATGAACATCTACTACCTGAAGCTCGACAGCGAATCGAAGGCCCTTCGCAGTCAGATGGAAGCGAGCTTCCGTTCGAACTTCCCGCAGATCGCCGCCGTCGTCGACCCGATCGAGCAGACGAAGCGCCAGATGTCGGAGCTGAGATCGCGGGCAGGCATTCCATCCGCGAATGACTTCTCGGTGCTCAATGCGCGCACGGCGCTGCTGTTGTCGATCGCTCCCATCGGAAGCGTTGCCGCCATGGAGTATCGCGATAACGCCCTGAGGGTGAAGTTCAAGCCGGGCGCGGGCGACAACGCCGCGCTGCAGAACTCGCTGCGCTCGGCAGCCGTGCAGCAGGGACTCGCCATCCGGTTCGAAGGCGATGGAACCGCCCGCATCACGGCGGCGGGGATGTGACATGGAAGCGCTGAAACAGTTCTGGGCCGAACGAGCGCCGCGCGAGCGCGCAGTCCTGATGCTGGGCGGCTTCCTGCTGCTGGCCGTCGTCATCTATCTCGTCGCGATCGAGCCCGCGTGGACCGGCATCGCGCGGCTCGAGAAGAGCCTGCCGCAGCAGCGTGCAAACGCGGCGGAGCTCGAAGCGCTGCTGGCCGAGGTCAAGGCACTGAAGGGGCGCCCGGCGGTGGCGACCATGTCGGCGGGGGACGCCCGCAGCGCGCTGGAGAGTTCGCTGGGCAAGGCCGGCCTGAAGGCAGCGCGCATCGTCCCGCTGTCGGACGGAGACATCCAGTTGCAGTTTTCCGACGTGCCGGTGAGCAAGTGGGCGCCGTGGCTCGCGAGCGTCGAGCGCGAGCTCGGTGCACGCTCCACCGCGGTCACCGTCACCGGCCGCGAGGCGACGCCGGGCAATGTCGATGTGGACCTTGCCTTGCGGCTCGCACGCAAGTGAAGGCGGTCGATGCGAAAGGTTCTCTTCGTCCTGGCCGCGGTGGCGGGGCTGCTGGCCACGGTGCTGGTCATGGCTCCGGCTCAGTGGGCCGCATCGGCACTGAAGAACGCGACCGGGGACCGGATCGAGCTTGCCGATGCGAGTGGCACGGCATGGAATGGCTCCGGGTTGCTGGTGCTTGCGTCGTCTCCCGATCCGGCGGCGCCGCGAGCGACATTGCCCGAGCGACTGTCCTGGCGCCTGAGTCCATGGTCGCTGGTCGTCGGGCAACTGGACCTTACGGTCACGCATCCCTCGGCGCTCACCCAGCCGCTCGCCGTGCGCGCCCCGCTCTTCGGAGCCGGCGCGGCAACGTTGAGCGCAACGACACTGAGGCTGCCGGCATCTCTGCTGGTCGGTGTTGGCGCACCGTGGAACACGATTCGGCCCGGCGGCATCCTGCTGGTGAACTGGGATCGCCTGCAGATAGGCCGCGACCGGATCCAGGGAAACATCGGCGCCGAGTGGCAATACGCCTCCAGCGCACTGACGCCGGTGTCTCCAATGGGCCACTACCGCCTGCAGACCAATGGCATCTGGCCGGGAACTCAGTTGGAGTTGTTGACCATTTCGGGGCCACTCGAGCTGAAGGGCAGTGGCACAATCGCTGCGGGCGGGCGCTTGCGCTTCACCGGCCGGGCACAGGCCATGGCGGGCACCGACCCGGGCGTGAAGGCGCAGCTCACGGGCCTGATTTCTCTGCTGGGCCGGCGCGACGGAGAGGGAGCCCTCTTGAATTTCGGTGGTTGACATGACAAGCGAGCGCACTTCAAAACGCGCTGGCGAGTGGTCCCTGTCCCGTTCGATCGCGCTCGCCTGTGCGCTGTCGATGACAGTGACCTCGCTGGCTCCCATCGCCGCGGCCCAGGGCACCCGCACCAAGCGCCCCGGAGCAGCCGCGCCGGTCGCGGCCGCGAACCCGGCGAACCCGGCCGCAACCACCGAGCCGGTGATGCTGAACTTCGTGAACGCGGACATCGACGCCGTCGTCCGCGCCATCGGCCAGTACACCAGCCGGACTTTCGTGGTCGACCCGCGCGTCAAGGGAACGCTGTCGCTCGTCACCGAGCGGCCGGTCACGCGCGAGCAGGCGTACGAGCAACTGCTGACCGCGCTGCGCCTGCAGGGCTTCACGATCGTGCAGACCGGTAACGTCGCACGGGTGTTGCCGGAAGCGGACGCCAAGCTGCAGGGTGGCGCCGTCGTCAGCCCGCAGGGAAGCGCTCCGCGCGGCGACCAGCTCGTCACTCAGGTGTTCCGCCTGCAGTACGAATCAGCGACGGCGATGGTGCCGATCCTGCGCCCGCTCATCGCGCCGAACAACACGATCTCGGCCTATCCGCAGAACAACACCCTCGTCATCACCGACTACGCCGACAACCTGCGGCGCATCCAGCGGATCATCGAGTCGATCGATACACCGGCCACGTCGGATACGGAGATCATCCCGATCAGGTACGGCCTGGCGATGGAAATCGGCACTGTCGTGAACCGCTTGCTCGACGAAGGCGCCCGCGCTGCGGGACAGGCCATCGATGCCGGCCAGCGGGTCTCGGTGCTGGCGGAGCCACGGACGAACGCGCTGATCCTGCGCGCCCCGAGCGCCGCGCGGATGATGGTTGCCAGGAACCTGATCGCGAAGCTCGACCAGCCGGCGCTGACGCCGGGCAACATCAACGTTGTCTACCTGCGCAATGCCGAGGCGGCGAAGATCGCGCCGCTGTTGCGCGCCATCATCAGCGCCGATCCGTCGTTCGTTCCGCAGACCACCGGCAGCGGGCTGTCGCCCTCCACCGGCACGACCGGCGGGGCGGGCCTGACGACTCAGCAGCCGGCGCTCGGCGGCGCCGCGGCCGGCCAGCAGCCGACCGCCGGTGCCGGCGGAACCGGACCGCTCTCGGGGATGATCCAGGCCGACCCGGCGACGAACTCGCTGATCATCACGGCGCCCGAACCCCTGTACCGGAACATCCGGCAGATCATCGACAAGCTGGACGTGCGCCGCGCGCAGGTGGTCATCGAGTCGCTGATCGCCGAGGTTTCGGCGGAGAAGGCCGCCGAGTTCGGCATCCAGTGGCAGTCGCTGGGCAACATCAACGATTCGGGCACGAACTTCATCGGCGGCACGAACTTCGGCGGGTCCGGGCAGAACATCATTGGAATCGCGCAGAACGTCGGCAGTGCCGGCCAGGGCCTGAACATCGGCCTCGTCCGAGGCGTGGTCAACATTCCTGGCATCGGCGAAATCCTCAACCTCGGCGTCCTGGCCCGCGCGCTGGAGACCAAGGCGGATGCCAACATCCTGTCGACGCCCACCATCCAGACACTTGACAACGAGGAAGCGAAGTTCCTCGTCGGCCAGAACATCCCGCTGATCACCGGCTCTTACGCCAACACGGGCGCGGGCGGCACAGCCGCCGGCGTGAACCCGTTCCAGACCTTCGAACGCCGCGACATCGGCCTGCAGTTGCGGGTTCGGCCACAGATTTCCGAGGGCGGCGTGGTCCGCCTGGCGATCTACCAGGAACTGTCGTCGATCCAGAACACGCTCACGGCGGCGCAGGGCGGCATCATCACCAACAAGCGCAGCTTCGAGTCGATGGTGCTGGTCGAGGACGGCAACATCGTCGTGCTCGGCGGCCTGATCGAGGACAAGACGGACAACAGCAGGAGCCAGGTGCCCATCCTCGGCAGCATTCCGTTCATCGGCGAACTGTTCAAGTACGAGAGCCGCAAGCGGACCAAGACCAACCTGCTCGTGTTCCTGCGGCCGTACGTCGTGCGTGACGAGGCGACCTCGTCGGCGCTGGCGATGGATCGCTACGACTACATCCGCGGCCAGGTCGCCAACAGCACCGTCGCCGACAACATCATCTTCCGCGACCTGCAGAGCCGCCAGATTCCGGAGAGGCCGCCGGTTCCGCCGTCGATCAAGCGTTCTGAAAGCGGGCCGCGGACGCAGGCGAACGACCTCGCCCCGGGCATTCCGGCGCAGGTCCCGCCCGGAACATCGCCCGCACCCGTCATCGACGCCGCGCCGGGAACGGTGGCCCCCGGTGCCGTGGCGCCGTCGAGCGGCGCGTTTGCGGCGCAGGGACCGGCGCCGAACAGCGGCATCCAGCTGGTGCAGGTAACGTCCGTCAACGAGATCGCGCGCGGCCGCGAACTGCAGCGCCAGTTGCGAGACGCCGGCTTCGACGCCTACTGGGAAAGCGTGAAGACCGGGAGTGGCGAAATGGTGCGGGTGCGCGTCTCGGTCAACCAGGCAACGCAGAGCGTCGCCGACACCATCGCGAAGCTGAAGGCGATGGGGTTCGACCCGGTCATCGTGAGCCCGTGACGGACAGGATCCGGCAGTGACACAGGCCAGCCGCTACGTCCCCTACGCCTTCGCGCGGGACAACGCGATCCTGCTCGTCCCCAAGACCGAGCGCGACGCCGAGGCATGGATCAGCAACGCGACTCCGCTGGCCGCGCTCAACGAAGTGATGCGCGTGTTCCCGGGCAAGGTCCGCCCGGTGGTGGTCGAGACCGTCAAGCTGACCGAGGCGATCTCCAAGACGTACGGCGACCAGGGTGGGTCGGCGCAGCAGATCGTCGGCGACATCGAAGGCGAATTCGACATCACGCGGATGATGCAGGAGGTCCCCGACGTCGAGGACCTGCTGGAAACGGAAGACGACGCGCCGATCATCCGCATGATCAACGCGCTGCTGACGCAGGCCGCGCGCGACGGCGCCTCGGACATCCACATCGAGCCGTTCGAGAGCTATTCGATGGTGCGGTTCCGGGTCGACGGCACGCTGCGCGACGTCGTGCGGCCCAAGCGCGCGCTGCACGCCGCGCTGGTCTCGCGCATCAAGATCATGGCGGCGCTCGACATCGCCGAGAAGCGCCTGCCGCAGGACGGCCGGATCACGCTGCGCGTCGGCGGCCGCCCGGTCGACGTCCGCGTGTCCACGCTGCCAACCGGCCACGGCGAGCGCGTCGTGCTGCGCCTGCTCGAGAAGGACCTGTCGAAGCTGGAGCTCACCAACCTCGGCATGGCGCAGGGGGCGCTCGCGCGCTTCGACCACCTGATCCACCAGCCGCACGGGATCATCCTGGTCACCGGCCCGACCGGTTCCGGCAAGTCGACGACGCTGTACGCGGCGATCCGCCGTCTCGACAAGAACACCACGAACATCATGACGGTCGAGGACCCGATCGAATACGACATCGAGGGCATCGGCCAGACGCAGGTCAATCCGAAGATCGACATGACCTTCGCGAAGGCGCTGCGCGCGATCCTGCGCCAGGACCCGGACATCGTGATGATCGGCGAGATCCGCGACCTCGAGACCGCGCAGATCGCGGTGCAGGCATCGCTGACCGGCCACCTCGTGCTGGCCACGCTGCACACCAACGACTCGGCGTCGGCGGTCACGCGATTGATCGACATGGGGATCGAACCCTTCCTGCTGTCGTCGTCGCTGCTCGGCGTGCTCGGGCAGCGCCTCGTCCGGAAGCTCTGCCCGCGCTGCCGGCAGCCGGATGCAGCCACCGGCGGCTTCCGCGCCGTCGGCTGCGAACACTGCGGCAACACCGGGTACCTGGGTCGCACCGGCATCTACGAGCTGCTGACGGTCGACGACGAGATGCGACTGCTGGTCCACCGGGGTGCGAACGACACCGACGTCCGCCGCCTCGCCGAGAAGGGCGGGATGATCAACATGCGGGCCGATGCCCAGCGCTGGATCAAGTCCGGCGTCACTTCACAGGAAGAAGCCCTCCGGGTGACTCGCGAGGGCTAGGGCATGGCTGCATTTCGTTTCGCTGCTGCGGACGCGTCCGGCAAGGAACAGTCCGGCGTCCTCGAGGCCGACAGCGCGCGGCTTGCACGCCAGTTGCTTCGCGGCCGCGGCCTGATCCCGCTTTCCGTCGAACCGGTGTCGCACCAGGCGAGCGGGGGAGGCCGGGGCGGGCTGTCGATCGGCCGCCGCCTGGGACAGACCGAACTCGCCGTGATCACGCGGCAGCTCGCCTCGCTGCTCGGCGCGCAGTTGCCGGTTGCCGACGCCCTCACCGTGATGGTCGAGCAGAGCGAGAAGCAGCAGGTGCGCGAGCTGATGGCGTCGATCCGCACCGACGTGCTGGGCGGCAGTTCGCTGTCCGATGCGCTCGCCCGGCACCCGCGCCAGTTTCCCGAGATCTACCGCGCCCTCATCGCCGCCGGCGAGGAGTCGGGCAAGCTCGGCTCGGTGCTCGGCAGCCTTGCCGACTACGTCGAGGAACGGGCGAAGCTGCAGCAGAAGATCACGCTCGCATTTGTCTATCCGGCGATCGTCACCTTCGTGGCGCTCGGTGTCGTGATCGGCCTGCTGACCTACGTCGTGCCGCAGGTGGTGCAGGTGTTCGCCAACACCAAGCAGGCCCTGCCGTGGCTCACCGTGGCGCTGATCGCGCTGTCGGATTTCGTGCGCGGCTACGGCTGGATCGTCGCCGTGGTGCTGGTGGTGATCGGCTTCCTGGTCCAGCGTTCGCTGCGCGTCGAGGCGGTGCGTCGGCGCTGGCACAAGCGCATCCTGACGCTGCCGGTCATGGGCGTGCTGTCGCGCTCGATCAACACCGCTCGCTTCTCGTCGACGCTGGCGATCCTCGTCGGGTCCGGCGTGCCGATGCTCCGCTCGCTGCAGGCCGCCGGCGAAACGGTCACGAACCTCGCGATGCGCAGCCGCGTGATGGAAGCCGTGCAGCGCGTGCGCGAAGGCTTTTCTCTGGCAAAGGCGTTGCGGGCCGACAGCGACGAGGAGCGCCGGCCCGGCCACGTGAAGCTCTTCCCGCCGGTGCTGATCCACCTGATTGCCTCCGGCGAAGCCACCGGCAAGCTGCCGGAGATGCTCGACCGGGCGGCCGACATACACGCGCGCGAAGCCGAGCGCCGCGCGCTCTTCTTCACCTCGCTGCTCGAGCCGATCCTGATCCTGGCGATGGGTGTCGTCGTCATGCTGATCGTTCTGGCCGTTCTGCTGCCGATCATCGAGATCAACCAGCTGGTCAGATAGGCGAGCGAGGTGTACGCGATCGCTGCGCGATCGCACGTGCACCTCGCTCGGACCAGTCAGTGAGCCGGGCTTCGGAGCGGCCGGGCGCCCGGCTCAATTTCAAAGGCAAGGAAAGGGCGGGCCATAATCCTTCCATGATCCGACCCTTGATCGAATCCCTGCCCGCCTCCCGCATCCGCGAGGTGGCCAACGCCGGCATCGGCCGCGCAGACGTCCTGAAGTTCTGGTTCGGCGAAGGCGACCAGGTCACGCCCGCCTTCATCCGCGAGGCGGCCAAGGCGGCGCTCGACGCCGGGCAGACGTTCTACAACCACAACCTCGGGATCGAGGAGCTGCGGGCAGCCCTGGCGGCGTACGCGAACCGGCTGCACGCTCCGGCGCGGCCTGTCACGGTCGACCGCATCGCCGTGACCAGCGCCGGCGTGCACGCGCTGTCGCTGATCGACCAGACGCTGATCGATCCGGGCGACCGCGTCGCGATCGTCACGCCGGTCTGGCCGAACCTGACCGCGATGCCGCGCATCATGAGCGCCGACGTCGTGCGCGTGCCGCTGGCGTGCCACGCCGGCCGCTGGTCGCTCGACCTGCAGCGGCTGCTCGACGCGGCGACCCCAGGGACCCGGATGGTGCTGGTCAACGCACCGAACAACCCGACCGGTTGGACCATGCCGCGGGCCGACTGGGTCGCGTTGCTCGCGCATTGCCGCCGGCACGGCATCTGGCTCGTCTCCGACGATGCCTACGAGCGGATCGTGTTCGACCCGGCGCTGACGGCGAACGGCCATGCGCCGAGCGTCCTCGACCTCGTCGAAGCCGACGATCGCTACATCAGCGCCAACACGTTCTCGAAGAGCTGGACGATGACGGGCTGGCGGCTCGGCTGGATGGTTGCGCCGCGCGCGTTCATCGCTCAGGTCGGCAAGGTGATCGAGTTCAACACCTCGTGCGCGCCGCCCTTCGTGCAGCAGGCCGGCATCGTCGCCGTGCGGGATGGCGAGCCGCTGGTGGCCGACACGGTGGCTCGCCTGCGCGCGTCGCGCGACCTGCTGGTCCGCGAGCTCGCCGCGCTTCCCGGGGTCGAGGTCGCGCCGCCGCCGGGCGCGATGTACCTGTTCTTCAAGGTCGCCGGGTTCAGCGGCGACAGCCTCGCTTTCGCGAAGCGCCTGGTAGCGGAAGCCGGCCTCGGCATCGCCCCCGGTGTGGCCTTCGGGCCCGAGGGCGAGGGTTACCTGCGCTGGTGCTTTGCCGCGTCGGACGCGCTGTTGCTGCAGGGCGCCGAGCGCCTGTGCACGTTCCTGAAGAGCGCGCAGGCCGCCTAGGCCGACGCGCCCTCGCCGACCAGCCCGCGCTTGGCGAGCATCGGCTCGACGGCCGCATCGCGTCCGCGGAACGCCCGGTAGGCGGCGCGCGGCTCGACCCGGTTGCCGGCCGAATACACGTGCTTCAGCAGCCGCGACGCAACGGCGGGATCGAATGGATCGCCCGCCTCGGAGAAGGCGCCGTAGCCGTCGGCGTCGAGGACCTCGGCCCACATGTACACGTAGTAACCGGCGGCGTAACCCGAGCTGGCGAACAGGTGCTGGAAGTGCGCCAGCCGGTGATAGGCGTACGTGCCCGGGGGCATTCCGATTCTGTCCAGCTCGGCGCGCTCGAACTCGGTGATGTCGACACCATCCGCGTCCGTCCTGGCGTGCAGCGCCATGTCGAGCAGCGCGCTGGCGGTGTAGCCGACCGTCTCGAATCCCTGGTTGAAGCGCCGCGCCCGCTTGATGCGCTCGATCAGGTCGTCCGGGATCGGCTCGCCGGTCCCGACGTGGCGCGCGTGCTTCTTAAGCACCGCCGGCTCGAGGATCCAGTGCTCGAACAGCTGCGACGGCAGCTCGACGAAGTCGCGCAGCACCTTGGTGCCCGACAGCCGCTCGTAGGTCACGTCCGACAGCATGCCGTGCAGGCCGTGGCCGAACTCGTGGAAAAGCGTGCGCACGTCGTCGAGCGACAGCAAGGTCGGTTCGCCACGCGGGGCCTTGGCGAAATTGTTGTTGTTGACGACGATCGGAATGACCTCGCCGTCGACGCGCGACTGCCAGCGGTACGCGCTCATCCACGCGCCGCTGCGCTTGGTGGAGCGCGCGAAGTTATCGTGCAGGAAGACGGCGACGGTGCGTTCGCCGCGCCGGACTTCGTAGACGCGCACGTCCGGGTGATACGCCTTCAGGTCGGGGCGCGCGACGAACTGCACGCCGAACAGCCGGTGCGCGCAGTCGAATGCGGCTTCCGCGACGCGGTCCAGCGAGAAGTACGGCTTCACGTTCGCATCGTCGACGTCGTAACGCGCCTGGCGAACTTTCTCGGCGTAGTAGCGCCAGTCCCATGGCTCGAGGACCGTCGGCTGGCCGATCGCCGCGGCCTGGGCCTGCAGCGCCGAATACTCCTCGCGCGCCCGCGCCTTCGCGGGCTCCCACACACGCTGGAGCAGCTGCTGCACGGAAGCCGGGGTCCCGGCCATGCGATCGACCAGCGCGAAGTCGGCGTAGCTCGGATACCCCATCAGCCGCGCCTGCTCGGTGCGCAGCTTCAGGATCTCACGCGCAATGGGACGGTTGTCGTGCTCGCCGTCGTGCTCGCCGCGCGCCTTCCAGGCCCGGTACGCCTGTTCGCGCAAGTCGCGGCGGTCCGAGAACGTCAGGAACGGGACGACGAGCGACCGGCTGGTCGTGATCGCCCAGGCCTCCGGATCGCCCCGCTCGACGGCTACGCCCTTCGCGGCATCGCGCACCGACGGCGACAGCCCGGCGAGATCCTGCTCGGCGCGCAGCCACAGCACCCACTTCGATTCGTCGGCGAGGACGTTCTGCGAAAAGGCAGTGTGCAACTGGGCCAGCCGCTCGACGATCTGCGCAAGCCGGGCCTTGGCCTCGTCGCCGAGCCGTGCGCCGGCAAGCACGAAGTCGAGATGGATCCGTTCGAGCAGGCGCTGCTGCTCGTCGTCGAGCCCGAGCGCCTCGCGCCGAGCGTGCAATTCATCGACCCGGGCGAACAGCTTCGCATCGAGATAGATCGCGCTTTCGTGCGCCGCGAGCTTCGGCGCCACATCGCGCTCGACAGCCTGCAGAGCGGGCGAAGTCTCGGATGACGCGAGGTTGAAGAACACCTGCTCGATCCTCGCAAGGCGCCGGCCGCTGCGGTCGAACGCGACCACCGTGTTCTCGAAGGTCGGCACATCCGCGTTCGCGGCGATCGCCGCAACCTCCGCGACGTGCTCGCGCACCGCGGTCTCGAACGCCGGCGCGAAATGTCCGGCCTGGATGCGGTCGAAGGGCGGAAGCTGGAACGGCGTATCCCAGGGCTGCAGCAGCGGATTGGCGGCAGGGACCATCGTCGAAGCCTGTCGAAGGCTAAAGGCTCGGAGGATACCGTGCAGCCGCCAGGGCGCGACGCCACCCATCGGACGGATGGATGAGTTCGCGGACGGCGTTCGTCGGGCACCATCGCCATGCGTCGTTGTAACGGATTGCAACGCCGCTTGAGGCGCGGGCGGCATCGCAAGATTGTCTCCACGCTGCCTGGCAAAGGGAGAACCGCATGAACAACGACAGGAAGACCGCCCCGTCGAGGAGTCGTATGCCGTGGGTCGCCGCCATGGCGGCGGCCACGCTGGCGATTTCCGCCTGCGGCGGTGGCGACAGCGGGTCGCCCGCCGCCCCGAGCCCCGCGCCGCCGCCGACCACCGCGCCGCCTCCGACCACCGCCCCGCCTCCGACCACCGCCCCGCCTCCGACCACCGCGCCGCCACCGGCGGTCGCGCCGACCGCGAGCGAAGCCGGGCGCTTCCTGACGCAGTCGACCTTCGGTCCCACCGACGCGTCGATCGAGCGCGTTCGCAGCGTGGGCTATTCCGCCTGGATCGACGAGCAGTTCGCCGTGCCCGCCAGTCCGCACCTCGCCTACGTGCGGGCGAACTACGACCCGGCCATCTTCGGGGCGAACTTCAACTGGCTGCAGGACAGCTTCTGGCAGCAGGCGCTGGCCGCCCCGGACCAGTTGCGACAGCGCGTCAAGTTCGCGCTGTCGCAGATCCTCGTGGTGTCGGCCGAGAACGGAACGATCGCCAGCCTCGCCGACAGCCATGCGAGCTACGTGGACCTTCTCGGCGAGCACGCCTTCGGCAACTACCGCCAGCTGCTGGAGGCGGTGGCCACGCACCCGGCGATGGGGATCTACCTCTCGCACCTCCGGAACCGCAAGGGCGACCCCGCCACGGGCCGTGTGCCCGACGAGAACTTCGCGCGCGAGGTCATGCAGCTCTTCTCGATCGGGCTGCTCGAACTGAACCAGGACGGCACGCCGCGCCTCGTCAACGGGGCGCCGGTCGAGACCTACACGAACGCGGACACGAGCGGCATCGCCCGCGTCTTCACCGGCTGGAGCTGGGCCGCACCGACGACGACCGACACGGCGTTCAACGGCTCGACGACCGCGACCTACCCTGACCGCAACGTGCGGCCCATGCAGGCGTATCCGCAGTTCCACGAGACGGGCGCGAAGGCCTTCCTGGGCGTGACGATCCCGCCCAACACGTCGGCGCAGGCGAGCATGAAGATCGCCATGGACACCCTGTTCAACCATCCCAACATGTGCCCGTTCATCGGCCGGCAGCTCGTGCAGCGGCTGGTGACGAGCAACCCGGGCCCGGCGTACGTGGGTCGCGTCGCGGCCGCGTGCGCGAACAACGGCTCGGGCGTGCGCGGCGACATGAAGGCGATCATCCGCGCCATCCTGCTCGACGCCGAAGCGCGCGACGCGGGCAAGCTGGCCGATCCGCAGTGGGGCAAGGTGCGCGAACCGGTGCTGCGCCTGTCGAACTGGGCGCGCTGCTTCAACGCGGCTTCGGCGTCCGGCAACTGGACGATCCGCGGCCTCGACAGCGCGTCCACGTCGCTCGGGCAGCAGCCGCTGCGCCCGCCGTCGGTCTTCAACTTCTACCGGCCGGGCTACACGCCGCCGAACACGGCCATCGCGACAGCCGGGCTGGTCGCCCCCGAGTTCCAGATCGTCGGCGAGACGTCGGTCGTCGGGTACGTCAACTTCATGCAGGGCGTGATCTCCGCCGGCACTGGAGTCGCGGTCAACGGCGTGCGCGACGTGCGCGCGAGCTATGCGGCGGAGCAGGCCATCGCCGACGACGCGGATGCGCTCCTCGGCCGGATCGACCGCTGCCTCACCAATGGCGCGATGCCGACAGCGATGCGGCAGGAAATCCGCAACGCGGTGAACGCGATCAGCCTGACCACCACCAACGGACGCGCAAACCGCGTCTACACGGCCATCCTGCTGACGATGGCATCCCCCGAGTACCTGGTGCAGAAGTGAGGAGACGGCCATGACCACGCAAGCTTCCCGTCGACAGTTCCTGCGGGCCGCGTCGGCGCTGTCGGTCGCCGGTGCCGCGACGCCGTTCGCGCTGAACCTGGCGTCGATCGCCGCCGCCTCCGCACAGACCGCGCCCGACTACCGGGCCCTCGTCTGCGTCTTCCTGTACGGCGGCAACGATGCGCACAACACGGTCGTCCCGTACGACAGTGCCTCGTACCAGACTTATGCGAGCGCCCGTGCGACGCTCGCGTGGGATCGCGCGACCGAGCTGACCCCGCTCACGACCGCCGTCCCGGCGACCGACGGCCGCCAGGTCGCGCTGCCGCAACCGCTCGCGCCGCTGGCGACGCTGTTCGATGCCGGCCAATGCGCGGTGGTCGCGAACGTCGGCCCGCTCGTGGCGCCAACCAACCGAGCGAGCTACTCCGGCCGCACCGTTCCGCTGCCGCCGAAGCTCTTCTCGCACAACGACCAGCAGTCGGTGTGGCAGGCGTCGGTGCCGGAGGGCGCGAAGTACGGATGGGGCGGCCGCATCGGCGACCTGCTCGCCGCGCAGAACGCGAACGCGCTGTTCACCTGCCTGACGCCGAGCAGCAACGCGGTGCTCCTCAGCGGCCAGCAGGTCCGACCGTTTCAGCTCGACGCCAACCAGGGGTCGATCGCGTTCTCCGCCCTCAATTCCAATTCGCTCTACGGATCGGCGGCCGGCGCGACGGCGCTGCGCGCGCGCCTGAACGCGGCCAGCGGGCACCTGCTCGAGAACGAGCTGGGGCGCGTGAACCAGCGCTCGATCGAAGGCAACGGCGCGCTCCGGGTCGCGCTGCAGAGCGCTCCGACGCTCACGCCGCCACCGGGCAACGGGCTCGCGAGCCAGCTCGCGCTCGTCGCGCGCGTGATCAGCTCGCGCTCGCAGCTCGGCGCGAAGCGCCAGGTGTTCCTGGTCTCGCTCGGCGGGTTCGACACGCACTCCAACCAGCAGACCGCCCACACGGCGCTGCTGACGCAGCTCGCGGACGCGATCGGGTTCTTCCAGGCGACGATGGCCCAGCTCGGCACGGCCAACAACGTCACCCTCTTCACCGCATCGGACTTCGGCCGGGCGCTGCTCTCCAACGGCGACGGCTGCGATCACGGCTGGGGCGCGCACCACTTCGTGGTCGGCGGGGCCGTGAAGGGCAGGCAGGTCTACGGAAGCTTCCCAGACCTCACGGCGAACGCGCCGACCGACGCCGGCAACGGCCGCCTGATCCCGACGACATCCGTCGAGCAGTACGCGGCGACGATGGCGAGCTGGATGGGGGTGGGCGCGAGCGACCTGCGGCTGATCCTGCCGAACCTTCCCAACTTCGCGGCGGACACCCTCGGCTTCATGACCTGAGCCCGGCGCGGTCGCGGCACGGGCTATGCTCGGCGCCTGAACAATCCGGAGCGAATCCGGAGCCAAAGCAGGAGCCGCCCATGAGTGCACCGCTGCCGCCCGCCAGTGCCACCCCGTCCGACTCGCTCGTCACGACGACCCACGTCGTCTACGCGCTCCACACGCTCGGACTCGTGATCGGCGCGTTCGGCACCGCTTCGGTCATCGGCGCGTTCCTGTTCGGCTGGCCGTCCATCATCGCGGTCATCATCAACTACGTGAAGCGATCCGACGTGCGCGGCACGTGGCTCGACTCGCACTTCTCCTGGCAGATCCGCACGTTCTGGTGGGCCCTGTTGTGGGCGCTCGTGATCGGACTCGTCGGAACCGTGTTCGCCATTGTCCTCGTCGGTTTCGCGATCTGGATCATCGGGTTCTTCGCACTCGGCATCTGGGCGATCTACCGGATCGCGCGCGGCTGGCTTCGCCTGAAAGACCGGCAGCCGATGCCCTCGTAAGTAGCGATGCAGCGCCCCTCGTCGTCGTCCGGGCATGGCGGATGCACTGCCGCACTGCATGATTGAGAAGCGGGTGGACGCGGTGCTACTCTCGCGCCCACTCAAGCGCCCGGACTGACCGGGCGATCGCCGGGCGGGCCCACAAGGCGCGCTCCGGCCGCCGGCAGCAGCGAACCGCGCTCGACTGCCGCGCTCCCAAGAACACGATTTTTGGCAGGAGCCCCATGAACGCCCCTCTCTCCGATGCCGTCCGCCGTGCGCTGACGGAGGTCACCCTCGACGACAAGTGGACCCTGGACCGCGGCCGCGCGTACATGAGCGGCACGCAGGCCCTGCTGCGCCTCGCGATGCTGCAGCACCAGCGCGACCAGCTGGCCGGCCTGAACACGGCCGGCTTCATCAGCGGCTACCGCGGATCACCGCTCGGGGCCGTCGACCAGACCGCGTGGAAGGCCCGCAAGCATCTCGAACGCCACAACGTCCGCTTCCAGGCCGGGCTCAACGAAGACCTCGCCGCCACCTCGGTGTGGGGCACGCAGCAGCTCAACCTGTTCGAGGGCGCCAAGGTCGATGGCGTCTTTTCGATGTGGTACGGCAAGGGCCCGGGCGTCGACCGCTGCGGCGACGTGTTCAAGCACGCGAACGCGGCCGGCACCAGCCGGCACGGCGGCGTGCTGGCGCTCGCGGGCGACGACCACGGCGCCAAGTCGTCGACGCTGCCGCACCAGTCGGACCACATCTTCAAGGCCTGCATGATGCCGGTGCTGTTCCCGGCCACCGTCCAGGAGTATCTCGATCTCGGCCTGCACGGCTTCGCGATGAGCCGCTACGCAGGCGTCTGGGTCGCCATGAAGACCGTGACGGAAGTCGTCGAAGCGTCGGCCTCGGTCGTCGTCGATCCCGAGCGCGTGGACATCCAGCTGCCGGCGGACTTCCGCATGCCCCCCGCCGGGCTGAACATCCGCTGGCCGGACGCCGCGCTTGAAATGGAAGCGCGGCTGCTCGACTACAAGCTGTACGCGGCGCTCGCGTACTGCCGCGCCAACAAGCTCAACCACACGGTGATCGATTCGCCGCACGCGCGCTTCGGCATCGTCGCCAGCGGCAAGGCGTTCCTCGACACGCGGCAGGCGCTCGCGGACCTCGGACTCGACGACGCGACCTGCGCCGACATCGGCATCCGCCTCTTCAAGTGCGGGATGGTGTGGCCGCTCGAAGCGACGGCGATCCGCGGCTTCGCCGAAGGGCTCGAGGAGATCCTGGTCGTCGAGGAGAAGCGGCAGCTGCTCGAATACCAGCTGAAGGAAGAACTGTTCTCGTGGATCGGCACCGGCAAGCGCATCCCGCGCGTGATCGGCAAGTTCGACGAGAAGGACGGCGGCGAGTGGGCGGTGCCGCAGGGCAACTGGATCCTGCCCGCGCACTACGAGTTTTCGCCCGCGATCGTCGCGAAAGCGATCGCCCAGCGGATCGGCAAGCTGGAGCTTCCCGCGGACATCCGCGCGCGCATGCAGGCCAGGCTCGCCATCATCGAGGCGAAGGAGAAGGCGCTGGCGCGGCCGCGCGTGGTCTCCGAGCGCAAGCCCTGGTTCTGCTCGGGCTGCCCGCACAACACGTCGACCAACCTGCCGGAAGGGTCGCGCGGCGTCGCGGGCATCGGCTGCCACTACATGGTCGTGTGGATGGACCGCAACACGGCGACCTACACCCAGATGGGCGGCGAAGGCGTGCCGTGGATCGGCCAGGCGCCGTTCACGAACGAGAAGCACATCTTCGCGAACCTCGGCGACGGCACCTACTTCCACTCGGGATCGCTCGCCGTGCGCGCCGCGGTCGCGGCCGGCGTCCGCATCACCTACAAGATCCTGTTCAACGACGCCGTCGCGATGACGGGCGGGCAGCCCACCGATGGCCAGATCACCGCGCCGCTGATCACGCAGCAGATGGCGGCCGAGGGCGTGCGGAAGATCGTCATCGTCACGGACGAACCGGAGAAGTACGACGCGACCAGCGAGCTCGTCCACACCGCCGTGAACGCGCACGGCGCCACCGGCGATGCGTGGAAGCTCGCCCCCGGCGTGACCGTGCATCACCGCGACGAGCTCGAGCGCATCCAGCGCGAGCTGCGCGAGTACCCCGGCGTGTCGGTGCTGATCTACGACCAGACCTGTGCGTCCGAGAAGCGGCGCCGGCGCAAGAAGAACACGCCCGAGAAGGTCGCCTTCCCGGATCCCGCGCGCCGGGTCGTCATCAACGACCTCGTGTGCGAGGGCTGCGGCGACTGCAGCGTGAAGTCGAACTGCCTGTCGGTGGAGCCGCTCGAGACCGAGTTCGGCCGCAAGCGCCAGATCAACCAGTCCTCCTGCAACAAGGACTACTCGTGCCTGAAGGGCTTCTGCCCGAGCTTCGTCACCGTCGAAGGCGGCAAGCTGCGCAAGGGCAAGGCCTCGGCGGCAGGAACCGTGCCCGACCTGCCGCGGCCGACCGTGGCGTCGCTGCGCGAGCGCGGCTCGTACGGCATCGTCATCACCGGGGTCGGCGGCACGGGCGTGGTCACGATCGGCCAGTTGCTCGGGATGGCCGCGCACCTCGAGGGAAAGGGAGTGTCGGTGCTCGACATGGCGGGCCTCGCGCAGAAGGGCGGCGCGGTCTTCTCGCACGTGCAGATCGCCCCGCGGCAGCAGGACCTGTTCGCGACGCGCATCGCGATGGGTGACGCCGACGTCCTGCTGGGCTGCGACCTGGTCGTGACGTCGTCGAACGAAGCGCTGTCCAAGGTCCACACGCACCGCACCCGCGCGCTGGTCAATACGTCGGAGTCGCCGACCGCGGACTTCGTCCGCAACCCCGACTGGCAGTTCGGCAGCCCCAGCCTCGCCCAGCAGGTGCGCGAAGCGGTCGGCGACGGCGAGTGCGCGTTCGTCGATGCCAACGCGCTCGCGACCGCGCTGATGGGCGACGCGATCTACACCAACCCGTTCATGCTGGGCTACGCATGGCAGAAGGGCTGGCTGCCGCTCGCGTACGAAACGATGGTGCGCGCGATCGAGATCAACGGCATCGCGGTCGACAACAACCGCAAGGCGTTCGAGTGGGGGCGCTATGCCGCGCACGACGTCGATGCCGTCCGGCGGACCGCGTTCCCGGACAACGTGGTCGAACTCAAGCGGTTCTCCAGTTCGCTGGAGGAACTCGTGGCGCGCCGCGTCGAGTTCCTGACCGGCTACCAGGACGCGAAGTACGCGCAGCGCTATGCGGACCTGGTGGAGCGGGTGCGCAAGGTCGAGTCGGACCGGCTGCAGTCGAGCAAGCTCGCGGAGGCGGTCGCTCGCAACTACTTCCGCCTGCTTGCGTACAAGGACGAGTACGAAGTGGCGCGCCTGCACTCGGACCCGGCGTTCCGCGCGAGGATCGCCGCGCGGTTCGAGGGCGACTACTCGCTGAACTTCCACCTGGCGCCGCCGCTGCTCTCGAAGATCGATCCGGACACCGGTCACCCGCGGAAGAAGCGCTACGGGCCGCGAATGATGACGGCGTTCTCGATCCTCGCGAAGCTGAAGGGACTGCGTGGAACGCCGCTCGACATCTTCGGCCGCACCGCCGAGCGACGCACCGAGCGGCAATTGATCGCCGAGTACGAAGCGCTGGTCGACGAGCTGCTCGCCAAGCTCGACCGCGACAACCACGCCGTCGCTCTGCAACTCGCCGCACTGCCCGAGGAGATCCGTGGCTTCGGGCACGTCAAGGAGAGCAACCTTCGAACCGCGCGGGCCAGGTGGACCGAGTTGATCGCGCGGTTCCGCGGCCAGCAGGTCGCGCAGGTGATCCGGATGCCGTCCAGAGCCGCCTGACACGCAGGCACCGGGAACCAAAAGACCTGCAAGCGGCAGGGGCGCCACTGGCGCCCCTTTTTCAATCATGGAAGACTAGACGCGAATCGTGCGGTCACTCCTTCACAATCGCGGAAACTCCAGCCGGCGGGCGGCGACACATGGGAGCCAGGACAATGAGTCACAAGGGCGGCTGTTGCGGAGGCAATGTGTTCACGGATCTCGAGCCGGCGCGGCAGGCCGAGTATCTCGCGATGCTCGCGCAGGAAGCGCGGTTGCTGGAGTTCTCCCTCGAAGGCGAAGACTCCGAGTCCAGGCGCATCGGCGACCTCCTGCAGCGCGCGCTGGAAAGCGCGCTCGACGCCGACGGGCCGGACGAGACCGAAAGTGCGCGCGATGAACTCGAGGAAGTGCTGACCGGCGCCCGCGATGCGGGCCTGCGCCTGTCGGCGCGCCTGAGCGAGGTCGACGTCGACGGCATCCTCGGCACGATGAAGATGCGCGTGCTCAGCACCGTGCTTGCGCCGCCGGCGCAGGCGATGAACGCCTGAGGACCAGCCCTCAGGGCTTCACGATCTCCTGCTGGATCGGTTCGCGCGGCTGCTTCTCCCCGGGCAGGGCGGCGAGCACGCTGTCCCACACCTCGTCGTTCGTGTCGGTGAAGCGCAGCCGCACCGGCAGCCACTGGTACTCGGGCGCCATCCAGATCTCGACCCGCCGCGTGGCCTTCGGTCCCCGCGCCCGATCGAGCTTCAGCGCGCGCACGTCCCGGTCGCCGATGCGGACCTGCTCGAATGCCTCCGCGCGAAAGACGTAGGTCTCGACGCCGCGTCGAGCCACCTGGAAGCTGATGTCGGCGCCCGGGATGAAGCGCGCGGGGTACGCCTGGGCGAGCAGCGGCAGGTGGAACTGGAGCGACAACGGATCCTGCACGCCCTCGAGGAATCCCGCCGGCTGGCCGGCCCCGCGGCCGGCGAACTGGACGACGCGGGCCGTCCAGTCGAACTCGGCGCGGAGCTCGCGGTTGGCGATCTCCACGCGCTCGACGTACTTCTCCGGCGCAATGCCGAAGGCCTGCAACGAACCGCTGGACTTCAGGTCGAGCAGGCCGGATGGATCGACGGTGCGCAGCCAGAGTTCATACCGGCCGCGCGCCGCGTCGACGTTCCAGTCGACGAAAGTCATCGCCTCGATTCCACGCATCCGCGTGTAAGTGGTGCGATAGGCGATGCGGCCGGTCTTCGGCACTTCTTCCGCGCCGGGAGGCAGGCGCGGCTGCTCCGGCGCCGGCGGCGCGGGTGGCGCCGGCGGGTCCGCCGGAAGCTGTGGAACCGGATCTTCCCGCGGCGGCGGAGGCGGCTCCGGTTCGACCGGCGCGGGCGCCGGCGTTGAAGCGGACGGCAGCGACGGCGCGTTCGCGGCCCGCGGGCGCGGCGGCCGCGGCGGGGCGGCGGCCGGCGCTGCCGCTGAAGGAGGCGCAGGCAGCGTGATCAGGGACACCGCGAGCGTTCTCTGCGTCGTGTCCTCGGGCTTCAGCGTGTTGAGGCCGGCGGCCACCTCGTACAGTCCGCAAGCGTGCAGGCCGAAGACCGCGGCGAGCACGATCGCGATGCGCCACGCGGTCGCGGGTCGCAAGGGCTGGCCGAGGAAGGTGAGCGGCATCGAAGGCAAGCGGGCCGGTCAGGAAGTGGACGCAGGAATGCGAGGGCCCGGCCGCTAAGATACAGAGATCCCGACGGGCCCGGATCACGAGGAACGATGAAACTCGCAACGCTGAAGGACGGGTCTCGCGACGGACAACTCGTCGTCGTTTCGCGCGACCTGTCGCTCGCGCATCACGCGGCCGGCATCGCGCCCCGCCTGCAGGCGGTGCTCGACGACTGGAACTTCCTGGCGCCGCAGCTCGACGACCTCTACCAGACGCTGAACGAGGGACGCGCACGCCACGCCTTTCCCTTCGACCAACGGCTGGCCATGGCGCCCTTGCCGCGCGCCTATCAGTGGGCCGACGGTTCCGCCTACGTGAATCACGTCGAACTTGTCCGCAAGGCGCGCGGGGCGGAGATGCCGGAATCGTTCTGGAAGGATCCGCTGATGTACCAGGGCGCCAGCGACGAACTGCTGGGCCCGCGCGACGACATCGTCTGCCCCAGCGAGGAGTTCGGCATCGACTTCGAGGCGGAGGTCGCGGTCGTCACCGACGACGTGCCGATGGGAACGAAGCGCGCGGACGCCGGGGCCCACGTCCGGCTGCTGATGCTGGTGAACGACGTCAGCCTGCGCAACCTGATCCCGGCGGAGCTGGCAAAGGGCTTCGGCTTCTTCCAGAGCAAGCCCGCCACCGGATGCTCGCCCGTGGCGGTGACTCCGGACGAACTCGGCGATGCGTGGAAGGACGGCAAGGTCCATCTCCCGCTGGTGGTGCACTGGAACCAGGTGAAGGTCGGCGCACCGAACGCCGGCGAGGACATGACCTTCGACTTCGCGCAGCTGATCGCGCACGTCGCGAAGACGCGCAACGCGCGGGCCGGCTCGATCATCGGCTCGGGCACCGTTTCCAACCTCGATCGCAGCCGCGGCTACTGCTGCATTGCGGAGAAGCGCAGTCTCGAGATGATCGAGTCGGGCGCCGCGTCGACCTCGTTCATGAAGTTCGGGGACACAGTGCGGATCGAGATGTTCGACGATCGGGGCAGTTCGATCTTCGGGGCGATCGAACAAAGGGTTGCGCCGCTCGCCCGGCGCTAGCAGACTCCCGTAAAGGAGGAGTCACCCATGAAGAACAAGGGACCAGGCACAGGGCTGCCTTTCGCCAACACGATGGGCGACAGCATGGACCTGATGCGCAAGATGTGGGGCATGGCCGGGCTGCCCGGCATCCCCAACCCGGCGAACTTCGCGTCGATGGCGATGCGCCTGCCGCAGCAGCTGCCGAGCATGATTGCGCCGACGTTCGACGTGAACGAACTCGACAAGCGCATCGCCGACCTGCGCGCGGTGGAGCAGTGGCTCGAACTGAATGGAAGCATGCTGCGCACGACGATCCAGACGCTCGAAGTGCAGCGCGCGACGATCGCCACGCTGAAGGGCATCAGCGGGGCCATGCTGGCGCCGCTCACGAAGTCCGGCCAGAGAGCGGACATCAGCAGCATGGCGATGCCACCCTTCCCCATGCCGCCGCCCGAGCCGGAAGCCGAGCCCGCAGCCCAGCCCGCGAGGAAGAGCAGTCAAAGGCGCCACAAGGCGAAGGCCCCCCACGCGCCGACGGTCACCGAGGCTCCGCTGAATCCCACCGCGTGGTGGAACACGCTGCAGGATCAGTTCACCAAGATCGCGGCGAGTGCTGCCGCGGGTGCCGCCGCCGGTGCCGCGCAGGCGCCTGCGAAGAAGCCTTCGAAGACTGCGGGCACCCGGCGCGCGCGCAAGGCCGGCAAAAGCGGCTGAGGTCCGCCCGGGCAAGACCGTCTGCAGGCTGCCCCGCCGTCGTCTCAGACGGTGTAGTTGAGCCCGAGGCGACCGCCGTCGGCGTAGACCGTCGTTCCAGTCACGTAGGACGCATCGTCGCTCGCGAGGAAGACGGCGATCCGAGCGATTTCGTCCGGCTCGCCGAGCCGCTTCAGCGGCGTGCGCGACAGGATGCGGTCGCGCGCCGCCTCGCTCGTCATCACGGCGGTCTTCAGCATTTCGGTCGCGATCGAACCCGGGCCGATCGCGACCGCGCGGATGCCCAGTGGCGCGAGGGCGAGCGCCATCACCTTCGTCAGCTGGTTGATGCCGCCCTTGCTCACCGTATAGGGCACCTGGTTCGCAATCGCGAGCACCGCGTTGACGCTCGACATGTTGACGATGACGCCACGCTCGCCGCTGGCGCGCGGCGCCTGCTTCGCCATCTGCCGCGCGGCGGCCTGCGCGCACAGGAAGGCGCCCTTCAGGTTGACCCGCAGGACCCGGTCGAAGTCCTCTTCGGCCAGGTCGAGGAACTCGGCCGCGTGGACGATGCCGGCGTTGTTGACGAGGATGTCGACGCGGCCGAAGTGCGTGACGGCGAAATCGACCAGCGCCTCGCACGCGGACCGGTCGCCGACGTCGGCCTGCTTGTGGAGCGCATAGCCGCCGGCGGCCGCGATCGACTTCACGACGGCGCTGCCGCCGACTTCGTTCACATCAGCGACGACGACACGCGCGCCGGCCTCGGCGAAGGCGCGGGCGCAGGCCGCACCGATGCCCTGCGCTGCGCCGGTCACGATGGCCACGCGATCAGCAAGCTTCATGATTGGCTCCGCGTAAGGGTCCGCGGGATTGTCCGGCAAAGACGATGCGCCGTGCTCAGGCCGGCCGGTGCTCGGCGCGCCAACCCGCCACCGCCGGCCCCACGTCGTCCAGCTTGCCGAGCACGTGCACTCCGGCCGGAGGGCGCCGCTGCAGCACGGGACTGGATCCCCCGGCCCAGAGTTCCGTCGCCGCGGGGAGTTGCGCCCGCAATTCCTTGAGGCTCTCGATCACCTGGTATGGATTGACGACCGCCGAAAACGAGAGCGCCACGATGTCGATCTGCTGGCTCTCCGCTCCGCGCACGATCTCCATCACCGGGGTGCGAACGCCGAGGGAAACGCACCGGGCGCCCTCGAGCGCGAACATCGCCTCCGCCATGAGAACGCCCAGCCCGTGCGGTTCCTGGGGAACGGTCGTCAACAGGACGCGCGGCGAGTTGCCCGGGTGCGGAATCGAGGTGATGGCATTGCGGAGCACGCCCTGCACGGACTCCGTGAACAGGTGCTCCTCGAAGATCGCCAGTTCCCCCCGGGCCCACGCTTCGCCGACCAGCGTCGTCAGCGGCGCGATCACGTCCGAGACGAAGCGGGCGAGACCGGCCTTGACGGCCAGCAGTGCGAGTTCGCGGCGCAGGTCGTCCACGCGGTGGTCGGTGATCAGCTGGACGAATGGGCGGAGCGCGCCGTCGGGCGGGCTCTCCATCGACGCCGGCCCGGACCGCCCGTTGCCTGCCTCGGCCAGCGCCTGCAACTGCTCGACGGGCCGCTCGGCGATCTTGCCCGGACGGTGACCCTGGTCCATCAGGCGCTTGAGCAGGCGGAGCTTGTCGACCTGCTCCGACGGGTACACGCGCTCCCCGTTGGCATCCCGGGTCGGCTGCGGAAAACCGTAGCGGCGCTCCCAGACCCTGAGCGTGTCTTTCGACAGGCCGGTGTCCCGCTCCACGGCGGCGATCGGAAGCCCGGGGGCGGACGAGGGGGTCGAGGTCATCGGGATGTTCCTGTGCGCATCCCGCATTTTGTCCTAGACAAACGCTCGACTCAAGCACAAAATGCAGCCTTCGCCCGCAGATCAACCGAGTTCCAGCCGATCGCGCAGGGCCCGATTTGTCCGTGCCCACTTTCGCCACAGCTCTCATGTCATCCAACTCTATGCACGTGATTGGACACGCTTTCGCCGCCGTTCTGATGGTCGCGGCAGTGTCCATCAGCCCTCCGCTCGCCGCGCAGGAGTGTCCGGCCCTGCTGACGCACACCTTTCCGAAGCTGCAGGACGACTCCCCGCAGAACCTCTGCCAGTACAAGGGCAAGGTCGTGCTGGCGGTCAACACCGCCAGCTACTGCGGCTTCACCCCCCAGTACGAGGGGCTGGAGAAGCTGCATGAGCGGTACGCGTCCAGGGGGCTTGTGATCCTGGGCTTTCCGTCAGGGGACTTCGGCAACCAGGAAAAGGCCAGCAGCAAGGAGATCGCGGAGTTCTGCTTCAACACCTACGGGGTCAAGTTCCCGATGTTCGGCAAGACCTCGGTGCGGGGCGACAAGGCGAACCCGTTCTTCGCCGCGCTCGCCGGCGCGACCGGGCAGCCGCCCAAGTGGAACTTCCACAAGTACCTGATCGACCGCCAGGGCCGCGTGGTCAAGTCGTTCCCGAGCCAGGTCGAGCCGCTCGATGCCCGGCTGACGAAGGAGATCGAGGCCGCCCTCGGCGCCAGCTGACGGCCCCCGACCGAAGTTGCGCGACAATGCGCGCTCGACCATGAACGCACCCGACAACATGTACCTGCCGGATGTCCAGGCGAGCGCCGACCGGCGCAACCTGGCGATTCAGCGCGTGGGCGTCAAGTCGCTCGCTCATCCCGTGATGGTGGCGACCGTCCGCGGCCCCCAACCGTCGGTCGCGTCGATCGACATGTACGTCGGCCTGCCGGCCCACCAGAAGGGCACGCACATGTCGCGCTTCATCGACGTGCTGCAGACCCACCAGCAGCCGCTTGCGATGGCCTCCGCGACGTCGCTGCTCGACCGCATGCTGGCGCGGCTCGACGCGACGACCGGCATGATCGAATTCCGCCTGCCGTTCTTCGTGCTGAAGACCGCGCCGGTGTCGGGCGTCGAAAGCCTGATGGACTACCAGCTCACGCTGCTGGCCGAACGCACCGACGGCGGCACGCGCTTCGTCCAGAAGGTGGTCGTGCCGGTGACGAGCCTGTGCCCGTGCAGCAAGAAGGTCGCGGATTTCGGCGCGCACAACCAGCGCGCGCACATCTCGATCACCGCCGAGCTGACCTCGGAGCTGCCCGTGGAGCAGCAGGTCCGGATCGCGGAGGAAGCATCGTCGTGCGAGCTGTGGGGCCTGCTGAAGCGGCCCGACGAGAAGTTCGTCACGGAGCGCGCGTACTCGAACCCGAAGTTCGTCGAGGACGTGGTGCGCGATGTCGCGCTCGCGCTCCAGGCGGACGACCGCGTTGCAGGCTACATCGTCGAAGCCGAGAACTTCGAGTCGATCCACAACCATTCGGCCTACGCGCTGATCGAACACGACAAGCGCAAGGCGCGCTGACTCGACAAGAGCAGCGCGGCGGGGAGGAGAGCCCCGCGCCAACCGCCACCGGGCCTGCCCGGAAAAAAACCACGGCGGACATTCATGAGGGAGCTGGCCGGACGGCGCAGTGCGCGCTCGTCCGCTGCAACTCGAACTGGTCTCGCAAATGAAGATTGCCATCATCGGTTCCGGCATCTCCGGACTCGGCGCCGCCCACGCACTGCGTGACGACGCCCGCATCACGCTCTACGAAAGCGGCCCGCGCCTCGGCGGGCACACGAACACGGTCGACGTCACGCTCGACGGCGTCACGGCGGGGGTCGACACCGGCTTCCTCGTCTACAACGAGCGCACCTACCCCAACCTGATCCGGCTGTTCGACGAACTGTCGATCCCGGTCGCGAAAAGCGACATGTCGTTCGGCGTCAGCGTCGCGCGCGGCGGTGGCCGCCGCCTCGAGTGGGCGGGCTCCGACCTGAACGCCGTGTTCGCGCAGCGGCGCAACCTGCTGTCGCCGGTCTTCCTCGGCATGCTGCGCGACATCCTGCGCTTCAACCGCGAAGCGACGCGGATCGCGCAGGAGCCCGCCCGCCACGACGGCCTGTCGCTCGGCGAGTTCCTCGACCGCGGCGGCTATGGCGACGCCTTCCGGCGCTGGTACCTGCTGCCGATGGCCGCGGCGATCTGGTCGTGCCCGATGGCGACGATGCTCGCCTACCCGCTCGCGACCTTCGCCCGTTTCTGCCACAACCACGGGCTGCTGCAGGTCGAGAACCGGCCCCAGTGGTTCACGGTGAGCGGCGGCGCGCGCCAGTATGTGCGTCGCATCGCGAGCCGCATTCCGGATGTGCGGCTCGACGACGAGGTCGTCTCCGTGAGGCGCGACACCGTCAGCGGCCAGGTCATCGTGAAGAGCCGGAGCGCGAGCGAGCGCTACGACCACGTGGTGCTCGCGTGCCACAGCGACCAGTCGCTCGCGGTGCTGTCAGACGCCGACGCGGCCGAACGCGAAATCCTCGAGGCTGTGAAGTACCAGCCGAATCGCGCGGTGCTTCACACCGACACCGCGCTGATGCCGACGCTCAGGAGCGTCTGGTCGTCGTGGAACTACATGAGCGACGGCGGCCAGGAGCCGAACGTGTCCGTCACGTACCTGCTGAACAAGCTGCAGCCCCTGCCGTTCGCCACGCCGGTGCTGCTCACATTGAACCCGATCGCCGAGCCGCAGAAGGACAAGGTGATCGCCGAGTTCGACTACGCGCACCCGATCTTCGACGGTGCCGCGATCACCGCGCAGCGCCGCCTCGCGGATGTGCAGGGACGCCGGCAGGTGTGGTTCGCCGGCGCCTGGACCGGTTACGGATTCCACGAGGATGGCCTGAAGTCGGGCCTGGCGGTCGCGCACGCGATCCTCGGCCTGGCGGCCACGCACCTGCTCGCCGCGTAGGCAAGCGGCCGTGCGACGCGTGCGTTCAGCCGCGGCGCGCGGCCAGTCCGTCGAAGCAGGTGGCCGTGACCAGTTCGACGATCTCGTCGTCGCTGTAGCTGCCGGACAGCTTGAGGTAGTCCGACACCGGGTCGCACGCGCGCGCGAACACCGTGTACAGCACGACTTCCGGCGGCAGGCGCGGCGCGATCGCCTTGCCGCGCTGCGCCTCCTCGATCCAGGCCCCGAGCCGTTCGCTGACCTCGATCAGGACGTCGACGTAGCCGGGATGCCTGGCCAGCGACTCGCGCAGCGCCGGGCTTGTGGACGGCAGCGACGGCATCCGGCCGTCGAGGTGCTCGCGAAGCGCCCAGCGGACGACACCCTTGAGCTTGTCGAGCGCCGGTGCCCCCGCCGGCTGCGCTTCGATGGCGTCCCGCGTGCGCTCGAGCAGGCGCACCAGCGCGGCGGCCGCAAGCGCTTCCTTCGACTCGAAGTGCTTGTAAAGGCTCGGCTTCGCGATGCCGACGCGCGCGGCCACCTCGTCGACCGTCATCAGGTCGTAGCCCTTCTCGGCAAGCAGCGAGTTCACCTCGCGCAGGATCACGTCCTCGCGCAGCTTCAGCTGCTGCTCGCGCAGAGTCGGTCGAACGTCGGCCTGGGTCGTCATGGGGGCTCCTTGGATCCGGGAATGTACCACTCAGTTTCTTCTTGTACGAGTTAGTAGTTTTCTGTACTGTTGCGTTAACCGCAATCCGCCCCATGCTCTCCACGCCATCCGCCCCCCTCATCGGCTTCGGCCAGGTACGCCATGCGCGCCTGCGGCCGGCGGTCAATCGCTTCAACTACGGCGCGTACTTCCTGCGGCTGCCGTTGCGGGCGCTCGCGAAGAGTCCCTTGCGGTCGCGCATGCTCGGCATCAATCGCGCGGCGCCAATGGCCGTGCTGGACCGCGATCACGGTGACGGTCGCCCGCTGCTCGAGTGGATCGACGCGCTGCTCGCCGACCACGGGGTTGCCGACGCCGACGGCGAGGTGTGGCTGCACACTTTCCCGCGCGTCTTCGGCTACGTCTTCAACCCGGTCAGCTTCTGGTTCGCCCACCGGAGCGACGGGTCGTTGCGTGCCGTCGTCTGCGAGGTGAACAACACCTTCGGCGAGCGCCATTGCTACCTGCTCGCACACGACGACGGCCGCCCCCTCGCGTGGGGCGAGGAGGTCAGCGCGCGCAAGGTGTTCCACGTCTCGCCGTTCTGCGCGATCGACGGCCACTATCGATTCCGCTTCATGCTGACCGGCGACGACGCCCCGCGCTTCGTCGGCCGCATCGACCACGACACGAGCGACGGTCCGCTGCTGCAGACGTCGCTGTCCGGCACGCTGGAGCCGCTGACCGACCGCGCGCTGCTGCGCGCGCTGTTCGGCTACCCCGCGTTCACCCTGGGCGTGATCGCGCGCATCCACTGGCAGGCGCTGCGGCTCGCCGCGAAGCGTGTGCCGTTCTTCCCGAAACCGGCGCCGCCGGCCCATCCCGTGACCCGTTAGACCGATGAACGAACTCGTCCTTCCCTACGACGGCGGCCTCGATGCCTCGCGCTTCCCGTCCCAGGGGCGCCTCGCGCTGCGCCTGCTGGAGAACCTGTCGCACGGCCGCCTCGACGTCCAGTTCCCGGACGGCCAGCGTGCGAGCTTCGGCAGTCGCGAAGCGCATCCGGCCGACCTGGTCCTGAACAACTGGAACGTCGTCGGCGCCTCGCTGTCCAGCGGCGACATCGGCTTCGCCGAGTCGTACATCGCCGCCGACTGGTCGACGAGCGACCTCCCGCGGCTGCTCACGTTCTTCCTTCGCAACCGCGAGGCGGCGGAGCGGCTGATCTACGGCACGTTCGTCGGCCGCCTCGTGCACCGCATCCGGCACCTTCTCAACCGGAACACGAGGGCGCAGGCGCGCCGGAACATCCACGCGCACTACGACCTCGGCAACGCCTTCTACGCGCTGTGGCTGGATCCGACGATGTCGTACTCGAGCGCGCTGCTGCCGGTGCACGCCACGCCCCACGCGCCGCTGACCGACCGCGAGCTCGTCGACGGCCAGGTCGCGAAGTACCGGCGCGTGCTCGACGAACTGCAGCTGCGCGAGCCCGGACGCATCCTCGAGATCGGCTGCGGCTGGGGCGGGTTCGCGGAGGTCGCGCTCGCCTCGGGGCACGCGGTCGACGGGCTCACCCTGTCCACCGAGCAGCTGGACCATGCGCGCGCGCGCCTGTCGCAAACCGGCGCTGGATGGAACCTGCGCCTGCAGGACTACCGCGAGGAGCACGGCCAGTACGACGCCATCGCGTCGATCGAGATGTTCGAGGCGGTCGGCGAGTCCTACTGGCCGTCGTACTTCGCGACCCTGAAGCGCTGCCTCAAGCCGGGGGGCCGCGCCTGCGTCCAGACCATCGTCATCGACGACGCGCTGTTCGATCGCTACCGCGTCGGCACCGACTTCATCCAGCAGTACATCTTCCCCGGCGGAATGCTCCCGTCCCCGGCCGCCTTCAGGCGCGAGGCGCAGCGTGCCGGCCTCGCCGTGGTCAACGAGCACGCGTTCGGCCCCGACTACGAGCGCACGCTCGCCACCTGGCGCGAACGCTTCCACGCGCGGCTCGACGCGGTGCGCGCGCTCGGCTTCGACGAGCGCTTCGTCCGCATCTGGGACTTCTATCTCGCCTATTGCGAAGCGGCGTTCGCGCGACGCTCCACCGATGTCGTCCAGTTCACGCTCGCCCGTGCGTAGCGCGCTGCTCGCGCTCGCGCTGCTCGTCGGCGGGCCCGCGCTCGCCGACGTGCCTCCCCACGTCAGCCGCGCGCTCGGCGAAGCGCGACCGGCCGGCAGCGGACGGCTGACCTGGTTCGGCCTGCACGTGTACGACGTGCAGCTCTTCGTCCCGGCGGCGGGTTTCGACGCGCGCCGCTACTTCGAGCAGCCGTTCGCGCTCGAACTGACCTACGCGCGGAAGCTGCAGGGCCGCGCGATCGCGGAGCGCAGCGACGCCGAGATCGCGAAGCTCGGCATCGGCACCGAGACGCAGCGCGCGCGCTGGCGGCAGGCGATGATCGCGCTCTTCCCCGACGTGCAGGCGGGCCAGCGGCTCGCCGGCGTGCACGTGCCCGGACAGGCCACGGAGTTCTACTTCGACGGCCGGCCGATCGGCCGCATCGACGATCCCGCCTTCGGCGCGGCGTTCTTCGGCATCTGGCTGGACGCCCGCACCACTGCCCCGGACCTGCGCGCCAGCCTCCTGAAGCAGGCGTTCTGACGTGACCGCCCTCGTCGCGGACGGCGCGCGCGTTCCGGGCCGGGCCCTGCCCGCCTCCGACCTGCTCGCCTACAGCCTGTTCGCGCTCCCGTTGACGATGATGGCGCTGCCGGTCTACGTGCTGGTGCCGCCGTTCTATGCGACGACGACCGGACTCGCCCTGTCAACGATCGGCGCGGTGCTGCTGGCCACGCGCGTGCTCGATGCCTTCATCGACCCGCTGCTCGGCGCGTGGGTGGACCGCTCGCGCGGCGTCTACCTGCGGCCGCTGCTGATCGCTGCGCCGGTGCTGGCGGCGGGCTTCGTGCTGCTGTTCTCGCCGCTCGAGGACATGTCGCCCGGAGCCGCGGCGGCCTGGCTGACCCTCACGCTGATCGCCGCCACGCTGGGCTACTCGCTGGCCACGATCGCGTACCAGGCGTGGGGCGCGCGGCTCGCGGACGACGACAGCGGCCGCGCCCGCGTGACCGCGTGGCGGGAGGGCTTCGGGCTCGTCGGCGTGATCCTCGCGTCGCTGCTGTCGACGTGGGGCCCGAACGCGCTGATCGCGCTGTTCCTCGGCACGCTGGCGATCGCCCTGGTCGCGCTCGTGAAGCGCGCGCCGCGCCTGCCCGTCGCCGCGGAGTCAGCGCGAGTCTCGCCGTGGCGCGCCATCGTCGCGCCGCTGTCCGAGCGCGGCTTCCGGTGGCTGCTCGCGATCTTCGTGGCGAACGGAATCGCGGCCGCCGTGCCGGCATCGCTCGTGCTGTTCTTCGTCGCCGACCGGCTGCAGATGGAGCATCAGTCGGGGGTGCTGCTCGCGCTGTACTTCGTCGCGGCCGCCTGCAGCATGCCGCTGTGGGCGCGGCTCGCGCACCGCTGGGGCCTGCACGCGACCTGGCTCGCCGGCATGGCGCTCTCGATCGGCACGTTCGTGTGGGCATTCGTCGTCGGCCCGGGCGACTTCGTCGCTTTCGCACTCGTCTGCGCGCTGTCCGGCATCGGCCTCGGGGCCGATCTCGCGCTGCCGCCCGCGCTTCTCGCGCGCGTGATCGGCCGGAGCGGGCACAGCGGAGCGCACGAGGGCGCGTATTTCGGCCTCTGGAATTTCGCGAACAAGATGAACCTCGCGCTGGCCGCCGGGCTGGCGCTGCCGGTGCTCGAGGCACTCGGCTACGCCCCCGGGGCCCGCGATGCGACCGCGCTCGACGCGCTGGCCTTCGCCTACGCCGTACTGCCGACCCTTCTCAAACTCGCCGCCGCCGCGCTGCTGCTCGTCGCGTGGCGCGGCCAACGCTGCTAGGACTTCCATGTTCGCCCGCCTCTTCGCACTGATCGCCGCCACCCTGGCCGCCGCCGTCCTGCTCGCCAGTTGCACGTCCGTCGACCCGCAGGTCTATCGCAATGAGCAGCCGGCGCTCGACCTCGCGCGCTACTTCGATGGCGCGCTGGAGGGCCACGGCATGGTCCTCGACCGCGGAGGCCAGGTGCAGCGGCGCTTCGTCGTGCGGATCAAGGGGACCTGGAACGGCGATGTCGGCACCCTCGACGAGGACTTCACGTGGTCGGACGGCAAGAAGGAACGGCGCGTGTGGACCCTGCGCCGCGCGGCGGCGGACGGCTCGCGCTGGATCGGCACCGCCCCCGATGTCATCGGCGAGGCGCAGGGCGTCGTCGCCGGCAATGCGTTGAACTGGACCTACACGCTCGACCTCGCCACCGACAGCGGCCGCTACAACATCGCGTTCGACGACTGGATGTTCCTGATCGACGAGCGCGTGATGCTGAACCGCGCGGTGATGTCGTTCTACGGCGTGCGCGTCGGCGAGGTGCTGATCTCGTTCCGGAAGCTGCCGTGAGCCTGAACCCGAAGATTCCCGCCTGGCGCGGCCAGCGCGTCTGGGTGATCGGGGCATCGACCGGCATCGGCGCCGCCGTTGCGCGCGACCTCATCAACGCCGGCGCGCGCGTCGTGCTGTCGGCCCGCTCGCGCAACCGGCTCGATGCGATCGCCAAGGGCACCGACGCCGTCGTCGCGCCCCTCGACATCACCGACCGGGCCGCCGTGCTCGCGACGGCGACGAAGGTGCGCGACGCGCTCGGAACGCTCGACCTGGTCATCGTCGTCGCCGGCACCCACAGCGCGATGCGCGCCGACCAGTTCGATCGGGTCAAGGCCGACCAGTTGCTGGCGGTGAACCTGGTCGGGCCGCTGAACTGCCTGGAGGCGGTGCTGCCCACGCTGCTGAAGCAGCGCCGGGGCGGCATTGCGCTGGTCGCGTCGGTGGCGGGCTATCGCGGCCTGCCGCAGGCGCTGATCTACGGGCCGACCAAGGCCGCGCTGATCCACCTGGCCGAAGGCCTGTACCTCGACCTGCGCCGGCACGGCATCGGCGTCTACCTGGTCAACCCGGGCTTTGTCGACACGCCGCTCACCCAGCGCAACGACTTCGCCATGCCCGCGCTAATGACCGCGGAAAAGGCCGCGCGGCGTACGCTGGACGGCATCGCCGCGGGCCGCTTTGAAACCCACTATCCACGCCGCTTCACCGGCTGGCTGAAGCTCCTGCGCATCCTGCCGTACCCCGCCTACTTCTGGGCGGTGCGGCGCTTCACGGGAGCGGGACTGTGACGGACGACCCGCGCATCACACGGCTGAAAGGGTTCTTCGAGTCGCTGACGCCCGCGACGCTGGCGCGCCTGGACCAGTACTACGCGCCCGATGCCCGCTTCAAGGATCCGTTCAACGAAGTCACCGGCGTGCCGGCCATCCGGGCGATCTTCGACGGGATGTACCGGCAGGTCGACCGCCCGCGCTTCGTGGTCACCCGCGGCTTCGGCCAGGGCGACGAGGCCTTCCTGGCGTGGGACTTCGTTTTCTGCTTCAAAGGCGACGCAAATCGGGAACAGACCATCCGGGGAGCGACTCATATACAGTTCTCGCTTGACGGTCGCGTCGCCCTGCACCGGGATTACTGGGACGCGGCCGAAGAGCTGTATGAAAAGCTGCCGGTAGTTGGCTCCCTGATGCGCTGGCTGAAGCGTCGCGCCCGGCACTAACGAAGGAATCCTTCATGGCCTCGCTTCTGTACCCGGACCTGTTCCGGTCACTCGAATCCGTCCGCTGGAACATGGAAAGGGACGTTCCATGGGACCAGTTCGACACCAGCCTGCTCAGCGACGACCAGGCGCGCACGATAAAGATGAACGCCATCACCGAGTGGTCGGCCCTGCCGGCCACGGAAATGTTCCTCCGGGACAACCGCGGCGACTCGGACTTCTCGGCGTTCATGTCCGTGTGGTTCTTCGAGGAGCAGAAGCACGCGCTGGTGCTGATGGAGTACCTGCGGCGCTTCCGGCCGGAGCTGGTGCCGACCGAGGAGGAACTGCACGCCGTCCGCTTCGAGTTCGACCCGGCGCCGCGGCTCGAGACCCTGATGCTGCACTTCTGCGGCGAGATCCGCCTGAACCACTGGTACCGCCGGGCCGCCGAGTGGCACACGGAACCGGTGATCAAGGCCATCTACCGGCTCCTGTCGCAGGACGAGGCCCGCCACGGCGGCGCCTACCTGCGCTACATGAAGAAGTACCTGGGAGAGGCTGGCGACCAGGCCCGGGCCGCGTTCGCGAAGATCGGCGTCCTGATGGCCTCGGCCCGCCGCACGGACAAGGCGCTGCACCCGACCAATCTCCACGTCAACCAGTCGCTTTTCCCGAACGACACCGTACAATCGCGCCTCCCCGATCCGGGCTGGCTGGAGCGCTGGCTCGACGAACAAATACGGTTCGACAAAGAATGGGAGACCAAGGTCGTCGAGCGGATCCTGCACAACCTGTCGCTGCTGTTCGAGCGCACCTTCAATTCGGTCCAGGATCTGAATCGGTATCGCAAGGAGATTGCCGCGCGCCTGCAGTCCGGGGGCGCCGCGCCGCAGTCGGCTTGAGCGCGCGCGGCCGCTCCGAAGCGCTCAGCCCGGAGCGCGCAGCGCGGAGGGTCGTCCAGTGAACTCGCCCGCTCCGCCGCGCGGAGTCGCCCCATGATTCCGCGCCACGTCCCGCTGGTCGAAACCACCCGCGGCGGCGCCACGGAGTGCGTGCACTACGGATCGATCGCCGTCACCGACCCGTCCGGCCGGCTCATCACCGCGGTCGGGGATCCCGACTCGCTCAATTTCACCCGCTCGGCGTTGAAGCCTCTCCAGGCGCTGCCGTTCGTCGATGACGGCGGCATGGAGCGCTACGGTTTCACGTCGCACGAACTGGCGCTGATGTGCTCGAGCCACAGCGGCGAGGCGATGCACGTTGCCATCGTCCAGCGCATTCTGGAAAAGGCCGACGCCGACGTGTCGCAGCTGCAGTGCGGCTGCCACGCGCCGAGCTTCTTCACGGCGACGGAAACGACGCCGCCGGCTGGTGCCCGGTGGTCCGCCCTGCATCACAACTGCTCCGGCAAGCACGCGGGCTTCCTCGCGTACTGCCGGATGCACGATCAGCCGTTCGAGACCTACCTCGACCCCGGGCATCCGCTCCAGCAGCGCATCCGGACAACTGTCGCACGCTTCACCAACGGCGACTCCGTTGCGTGGGGCATCGACGGCTGCAGCGCGCCGAACTGCGCGATGCCCCTGAAGCGGCTGGCGCAGACGTACGCCCGGATCGCAACGGGCGACACGCCCGAGCTGCGCGCGCTCTTCTTCGCGATGTCGCGCCACCCCGACCTCGTGTCGGGCACGCGCCGGATGGACCTCGCGATCATGCAGACGGGCGAGGGCGACTGGGTCAGCAAGGCGGGCGCCGACGGCATGCAGGCGATCGGCGTGCAATCCAAGGGCATGGGAATCGCGATCCGCATCGCCGACGGCAACCCGCGCGCGCTGCACGCCGCGACCGTGGCCGCGCTGGAGCAGCTCGGCCTGCTCGACGACCCGAGCGGCACTCCGCTCGCCGCCTACGACTGCCCGCCGATCCGAAACTACCGGGGCATCGAAACCGGCGGCGTGGTGCCCGTGTTCAAGCTGCGCAGCGCCTGACGCGCGGGGTCAGCCGAGCGCCACCCCGCCGCGCGGCGAGCGGATCACGGCGGCGAGGCTCTTCGGTCCCGACTTCAGGTCAACCGGCCCCGCGATCCTCAGCTCGCGGAACAGCTCGACGATGCCGCTCGTTCCGAGCACGGCCGCCGGATGCGACAGCTGGAGCGACACGAGTTCGCAGCCGCTCTCCGGCAGCACGTCGCACGGGTGACGGACGACGCCGTCGTCGCCTTCCTCCCACTGGATCGCCGTCGGCAGGATGCCGCCCCACGCGAGGGACCCGCTGTCGGGCACCGAGATCTTCCAGCGGAACGCGTTGCGCGTCATCGGCATGATCTCGCCGAGGTCGGGCACCCGCGCGCACGCGGACGCGAGCGAAGGCGTGCGGATGACCCACGTGATCAGCGCGGGGGCGACCGCGAGGCGGGCCTGCATCCCGGGCTCGTCGAGCGAGAACCAGCGCGGACGCGCGGGCGGCGGCCCGGCGGGGTCGATCGCGATCACCTCCAGGTAGCAGCGCGGCCCGAGGCGGAGCAGCGCGTTGTGCGTGCCCATCGCGACGTGCTGTCCGCCAGGGACCGGCCTCGCGCCAAGTCGTTCCTCCACCCACGCGACACCGGCGTCGAGCGACGGGGCCGCGATGACGATGTGATCGAGTTCGCTGCGTTCCATCACGCTATCCGTGCAGGCGGGGCTCCGGGCCGGCGCGCTGCTCCAGGGTGAAAGCCGGCCCGATCACCGCCCGAGGATGCCGCGCAGGATGTTGACCGGATCGGGCAACTTGTCCTCCTGCTTCTTCTCCGCGGCCGGCGCGGCCGGGTCCTGCGCCTGGGGCTGCGAACGGCCGCCGGGGCCGCGCTGCATCTCCCTCATGTCCATGCCGAGCATCGCGTTCGCAACGCTCTTCACGCGCACCTTCGCCGCCCACTGCGGCTCCCACGCGATCTTCGGATCCGTGGGCCGCGGCGGATGCACGAGGTTGAGTTCGCTCCCGTAGGCGATCATCCGCAGCATCGCGCCGCCGCCCTCGCCGAACATGCCTTTGGGCACGGCGCAGCGGGTGACTGTGGGCGCGAGCAGCACCTTCTCCTGCAGCCAGCGATCGACCGCGGGATTGGTCTGGTAGTCAACCAGGCCCGAACCGGTCTCCGGAACCTCGCTGGAGGTCCAGAACACCATCTCCGGGTCCGAGCCGCCGCCCATGCCGCCCTTCGCCCCCATCGCGGCGATGAAGTACGCGCGCGCCGTGGGCAACGCCATCCACTCGAGCTGCGTGGACCCACCCGCGTCGGTCTGCTTCAGCGCGATCTCCGGCATGATGTCCTGCGCGGCGGGGATGCCGAACTTGAAGCCTTCCGGCACGCCCTGCCCGCTGAACGCGTGCTCGCCGACGAGCGAGGCGTTCGGCGGGACCATGCGCGCGTCCGGTTCGTTCGGCCACAGCGGCCGGCCCGCGGCGCTGTGCGCGCCACGCTGGGTCGCGCGCCGGGACACGAAGAACTTGCCGTATTCCTCCAGCTTCGCGGTCGCCATGTCCAGCACGCGCGGCTGGCCCGCGCGCACCGTTTCGCCGCAACCCCAGTACAGGTATATCTTGCCCTTGGGCCGCTCGTACTCGTGCGGCACGACCTCGTCGGTCGGCGCCGGCGCCGGCTTGTCGATCTTCGGCGAGACCAGTTTCAACGTCGGCGCCAGTTGCGTGCCCGCCGGCACGGCCTGCAGCGCCTCGGCCAGCGACGGGTTGCGGCTGGTGTACAGAGTGACGTCGACCCAGCGCCCGGCCGAGCTCGTCTGCGTGTTGCCGAATGCGTTCTTCGCGCCCTGCCCGGCGCCGAACATGCCGCCCATCATCGACATCGGGCTGGCTCCCGGGCCACCGCCCATGCCCGGCATGCCGAACCCGGAGAACGTCGCGACGTCGATCCACGCCTGCGACACCGGCGGCTTGACGATCTGGGTCGGGCCCTTGCCCGCCTGCGCGCCTGCCACGCCGGCCGCGAGTGCCATGCCCATTCCAAGCAACGAGCGGTTCCGGTTGTTCATGTTTCCCTCCGAGGACTCGATACGGGTGACGACACCAACCTGGCCATTCTCGACCGCCCGCGGCCGCTTTCAGTAGCGCCAAGAGGGGTCATGGTCCCCTTTGACCGCGGTCAGTGCAACAGCCGCCGCACTTCCTAGCCTGAATCTACCAGCGCCAGAGAGCCGAGGAGACCCTCCCATGAGATCGCAGAGCCTGAAGGTCAGGGACGTCGCAGTGCACCAGCCGGTGACGGCACGCGTGAACGAGTCGATCGGCACCTGCGCCCGCCGCATGCACGATGAACACGTCGGCTGCCTGGTGGTCGTGGAGCAGAACGACGGCTCCGAGTTCCCGGTCGGCATGCTGACCGATCGCGACATCGCCATCGAGGTCGTCGCGTTCGGCCTCGACCCGGCGACGATGACCGCGGGCGACGTGATGAGCGAGAAGCCGGCAACCGTGGAGGAGGACGACGACCTGCTCGCCGCGCTGGCGCACATGCGCGAGCGCGGCGTGCGGCGACTGCCTGTCGTGAGGCCCGACGGCGCGCTCGCCGGAATGCTCGCGCTCGACAACCTGCTCGAAGCGCTCGGCGAGGAAATCGACGGCGTCGTCGGCGTGTTACGGGCGCAGCGCACCAGGGAACTGCGGTTGCGGTCGTGACCGCACGCGCAACCGTCGATCCGGACCGATGGCAGCCAGCAACGCACGCATCGCCGCCGTCTTCGAGGAGATCGCCGACCTGCTCGAAGTGCAGGGCGAGAACCCGTTCAGGATCCGCGCGTACCGCAACGCAGCCCGCATGGTGAACCAGCAGGGCCCGGTGTTCGCGGAGCGCGCCGCACGCGGCGAGGAACTCGGCAAGCTCGCCGGGATCGGCGCCGACCTCGACGCAAAGATCCACGAGATCGCGCGCACGGGCAACTGCGAACTGCTGCGGCAACTGCGGCGCGCCGTGCCCCGCGGCACGTCCTCGCTGCTGCGAATCCCCGGCCTGGGGCCGAAGCGCGTGCGGGCGCTTTCGGAGCGGCTGGACGTCCACACGCCCGTGCAGCTGCGCGACGCCGCGCGGAGTGGACGCATGGAGTCGCTGCGCGGCTTCGGCCCGAAGACGACGTCCCACGTGCTGCGCGCGCTGTCGACCGATCGCGGCAAGAAGGAGCGCGTGCCGCTCGCGATCGCGCAGCACGCCGCCACGGCGGTGCTCGAGCACATGCGTCGCGCGCCGGGCATCGCCGACGTGGTCATGGCCGGCAGCATCCGCCGGCAGCGCCCGGCCGTCGGCGACATCGACCTGCTCGCGGTCGGCACCGATGGCGCGGGAATCTCACGCCACTTCGCCGGCTTCCCGCGCTTCCGCGAGATCCTCGCCGAGGGTGCGACCAAGGCCAGCGCCGTGCTCGACAGCGGAATGCAGGTCGACCTGCGCGTGGTCCCGGCGCAGAGCTTCGGCGCCGCGCTGCTCTATTTCACCGGCCCGAAGGCGTTCAACATCGAGTTGCGCAGGCGCGCGATCGACCTGGGGCTGAAGCTCAACGAGTACGGCCTCTACAAGGGGACACGGCAGGTCGCCGGCGCGACCGAGCAGTCGGTCCTCGACGCCCTCGGCGTCGACTGGGTCGCACCGGAGGCGCGCGACGCGGCGTTGGCCACGCTCGAGCCTGCCTGATCCGGCGCGACCGGGCCACGGTGCTCCGCCGCTCCGGATACCGCCGGTCGGTAGAATTCGCGCCTTCGCCCGCCGCCGTCGCCCGGCATCCCCCTAGCATGCTTGCCCAACAGAAACTCCAGGTCATCGCCCTGCTCCGCCAGGCACTCGCGGGGCTCGGCGTCTCCGATGCGAACGTTGTGCTGGAGCGGCCGAAGGTCGAGGCCCACGGCGACATCGCGACCAACGTGGCGCTGCAGATCGCGAAAGGCCTGAAGCGGAACCCGCGCGACGTCGCCACGGCGATCGTCGACGCGCTGAAGGTCAACCCGGCGGCGTCCAGCCTGATCGAATCGGCCGAGGTCGCGGGACCGGGCTTCATCAACCTGCGCATCGCCCCGGCGGCCAAGCTCGAAGTCGTGCGGCAGTTGCTGCGCGAGCGCGACTGCTACGGCACGTCGTCCGAACACGCCGGACATCGCGTGATGGTGGAGTTCGTGTCCGCCAATCCGACCGGTCCGCTGCACCTGGGCCACGCGCGCCAGGCCGCGCTCGGCGACGCACTCGCCAACCTGCTCGGGGCGCAGGGCTGGCACGTGACGCGCGAGTTCTACTACAACGACGCCGGCGTGCAGATCGCCAACCTCGCGCTGTCGGTCCAGGCGCGCGCGCGCGAACTGCTCGGCGAAGCGATCGAGTTTCCCGAGGCGGGCTATCGCGGCGAGTACATCGTCGAGATCGCCCGCGAGTTCCTCGCGAAGGGCACCGTGGCCGCGCGCGACGGCGACCCGGTGAAGGCGAGCGGCGACCCCGAGGACATCGACGCGGTGCGGCGCTTCGCGGTCGCCTGCCTGCGCAACGAGCAGGACCGCGACCTCGCCGCGCTCGGCGTCGCCTTCGACAACTACTACCTCGAGTCGTCGCTGTACCTGGACGGCAAGGTCGAGGCCGCGGTCGACGCGATGGTGAAGTCGGGCATGACGTTCGAGGCCGACGGCGCGCTGTGGTTGAAGTCGACGGAGATGGGCGACGTCGGCGGCATGGGCGGCCCGGCGATCGACGACAAGGACCGCGTGATGCGGAAGTCGGACGGCAGCTACACCTACTTCGTGGGGGACGTCGCGTACCACATCACCAAGGTCCAGCGCGGCTTCGAGAAGGTCATCAACATCCAGGGCACCGATCACTATGGGACGGTGGCGCGCGTGCGCGCCGGCCTGCAGGCCGCCGGCAAGGCGCTCGGCGTCGCCGTTCCGAAGGGGTACCCGGATTACGTGCTGCACAAGATGCTGCGGGTCACGAAGGGCGGCGAGGAAGTGAAGATGAGCAAGCGCGCCGGCACCTACGTGACGCTGCACGACCTGCTCGAATGGGTCGGTCCCGACGCGACGCGCTTCTTCCTGGTCTCGCGCAAGGCGGACACGGAGTTCGTGTTCGACGTCGACCTCGCGCTCTCGCAGAGCGAGGACAACCCGGTCTACTACGTGCAGTACGCGCATGCGCGGATCTGCTCGGTGTTCGCGCAGGCGGCCGACAAGGGTCATGCCGTGCCGGACGAGGCGGCCGCGCTGAAGTCCGACCTCACTCCGCTGGCGAGCGCGCGCGAACAGGGCCTGATGAACCGGCTCGCCGAGTACCCCGAGGTGCTGGCGGTGGCCGCGACCGATCTCGCGCCGCACCAGCTCGCCTTCTATCTGAAGGAGCTGGCGGCCGACTTCCATGGCTACTACAACGCCGAGCGCGTGCTCGTCGACGAGCCCGCCACGCGCGAGGCCAGGCTGGCGCTGCTGCTCGCCACGCGCCAGGTGCTGCGAAACGGGCTCGCGCTGCTCGGCGTGTCCGCGCCGGAGAAGATGTAGTGGTCCTGCAGCGCTGCAACGGGATCCGGCCGCATGCAGGCTCGCGTGAATGAGTCACGCGACCGGCGCCGCGGAACCCGCCCCAAGTAAACTGGCTCGGATGATTTCTTCCCCGAACTCGCAGCGCGGAAACACCCTGCTCGGTTTCATCCTCGGGCTGGTGATCGGGCTCGGCATCGCCGTCGCGGTCGCGCTCTACATCACGAACGCGCCGGTTCCGTTCGTGTCCAAGGTGAGGCCGGCCAGCGAGTCGGTCAATCCGGCCACCGCCGGCGACCCGAACAAGCCGCTGTATGCACCCGCGCCCAACGCCAAGGGCGGGGCCCCGTCCGCGGCGGTGCCGAAGGCCGATGCGGCAACCGACCCGAAAGCCGCTCCGCCGCCCGTCGAAAAGGGCACGACTCAGGCGGTCCCCGATGATGGTTCGCGCTTCCTGCTGCAGGCCGGAGCGTTCCGGTCACACGACGATGCGGATGCCATGCGCGCCCGCCTCGCGCTGCTCGGTTTGGACTCCAGGATTTTCCCGCTCGAGCAGGGCGGGGCCACGCTGTACCGCGTCCGCCTTGGCCCCTACGGCAACCTCGATGACATCAACCGGATCCGCAAGACGATGGCCGAAAACGGCATCGACGTTCAGTTGATCAAGCTTAAGTAAGCGTGCTGGCGGCCCGCCGCCTCCGGGTGAACCCCAGCCGCCCGGGCCAACCCCTGTCATCCGCTCCTGTCAGAATCGCGTTGTAACGAAGACCCCTTCCGGAGAGAACACGCATGTCGAGCCTGTCGCTACGCCGCCGCCACTTGCTGATTGCCGCCGCCCTGGCGCCGTGCCTGGCGCACGCGCAGGCACGCACGCCCCAGGAGCTGAAGGACTTCACGCTCGTCAAGCCGCCACAGCCGACCGACAGCGGCAACAAGATCGAGGTGCTGGAGTTCTTCCAGTACACCTGCCCGCACTGCGCCACGTACGACCCCATCCTCGCCGCCTGGCGCAAGACGCTGCCGGCCGACGTCGAGTACCGCCGCAACCCGATCGCCTGGAACGACCAGACGCTGCCGCACGTGAAGATCTACTTCACGCTCGAGGCGCTGAAGAAGACCGAGGAGCTGCACGCCAAGGTGTTCAGGGCGGTCCAGGTCGATCGCCGGCCGCTGCTGAAGACGGACGAAATCGCGGACTTCATGGGCGCCAACGGCATCGACCGCAAGCAATGGCTCGACACCTTCAACTCGTTCGCCGTCGGCACGCGCGCGTCGCGCGCCGGCCAGGTGTGGAAGGCCTTCAAGGTCGACGGCACGCCGGCGATGGCGATCGACGGCAGGTTCATGACGGCGCCGCACATGGTCGGCTCGCGCGAGGGCAGCCTGCCCGTGATGGACTACCTGATCCAGCGAGCGCGCGCCGAGCGCGGCGGCAAGAAGTAGAACGGACTCCGGTCCGAGCGACGGCCCGCCGCTGGCGGGCCGTTTTCATTCGGGGCTTCGCACTATCTTGCGTGCTCGTTTCCGATGCAGAGGCCGTTATGCTTCGGTCCGTCGCACGCGAGCGGTTCACACCGGCCATGCTCGTCCTCGTCGCCACGCTCGCCCCCCAAACCACTGAGAAGCCCGCATGAACGCTTTCCCGTCCGATCGACGTCGCAGCAAGCTCCCGATCCTCATCGTTCTCCTTGTTGTCGTCATCGCCGCCATCGCCGGCGGCACGTACTTCCTGGCGCCACGCTTCGAGTCCGAGCCGCCGCAGATCACGATCTCGCCGAGTGCCGACGCGCTGGGCGTGGCGCCGCTCGAGATCCAGGTCACCGACAAGGGCGCCGGTTTGAAATCCGTCACTGCGACGCTTTCGCAAGGCGGCACCGAGCACAAGCTCGCCGCCGAGCAGTTCGACAGGGCCGTGAGCGAGAAGAAGATCGCGGTGGCCCTGGCGAAGCTGCCCGGCGTGAAGGAAGGGCCCGCGGTGCTTCGCGTCACCGCGCGCGATGCCTCGCTCGCGCGCTTCTTCGCCGGCAACGACGCCGCGCTGGAGAAGAACGTCACGATCGACATCACGCCGCCCACGCTGGAACTCATCGCCGACGACCGCTACGTGAATTTCGGCGGCGTCGGTGCGATCGTCTACAAGGCGTCGGCGGACACGGCAAGCAGCGGCGTGAAGATCGGCGATTACTTCTTCCGGGGCTTCCCCGGCCAGGTAAAGGATCATCCGGACCACTTCCTGGCCCTCTTCGCACACCCGTACAACGTTGCGCCGGAGGCGAGGCCCGTGCTGGTCGCCACCGACAAGGCCGGCAACACGCGCGAGCTGCGGCTCGCCTACGAGCTGAAGAACGTCAAGTACAAGAAGAGCACCATCGCCCTGTCGGACGGCTTCCTGCAGAACAAGATCACGCCGCTGCTCGCCGACGCCTCCGCCCGGCAGGGCGCGCCGAAAGACGTCTTCGTCGCCGTGAACAAGCAGCTGCGCAAGCAGAACGAGGCCGACATCACCGCGGTCACGAAGAAGACCACGCCTGCGATCCTGTGGAAGGACGCGTTCGCGCAGCTCAGCAACTCGAAGGTCGAGGCGAACTTCGCGGACGAGCGGACGTACACCTACAAGGGCGAGGCGATCGACGTCGCCTACCACCTCGGCTACGACCTCTCGGTGACGAAGAACTACCCGGCCGAAGCGGCGAACAGCGGCACGGTGGCGTTCACCGGCGACCTGGGCATCTACGGCAACACGGTGATCCTCGACCACGGGCTCGGCCTCTACACGCTCTACAGCCACCTGAACTCGATCGACGTGAAGCTGGGCGACAACATCGCCAAGCGCCAGATCCTCGGCAAAACGGGCGAGACCGGACTCGCCGCCGGCGACCACCTGCACTTCGGGGTCTACCTCGACGGCGTCGCGGTGCTGCCGGTGGAGTGGTGGGACCAGAAGTGGATCGACGACAACATCACGCCCAAGCTGGAAGGCCGGAGCGGGCAGGAGATCGCGGAGGCGCAGCAGACGGCGAAGGGAACGCGCAAGGGCGCGGCGAAGAAACGCCGATAGCCCCTTGCCGCGCGCCCGCCCGACGGGCGCGGTCAACTCGGCGCCGTCCCCTTTACCGCCCACGCGAGCGCCGCATACGACCGCGGCCCGTCCTCCTCACCGTCGAGGTAGGCGCGCCGCAGCGCCTCGCGCAGTCGTTCGCGGTCGGCTTCGTTCAAGGTGGCGACGTATTCGGCCTGCGGCCCGTCCTTGGCGCTGACCGGCCCCCAGTAATCGTCGAACGACGCGTACTCCATCCGGATCGCGAGCGTCGTCTCGACCACGTCGGTGAATCCGCCGGCGCGCCACGCGGCGGCCAGTTCGCCCGGCCGCGTGAGCGGACGCGTGTAGTTGCGCGCGCGCCGCTCGTTGGCTGCCGGGTCGAGTGCGGCCGCAGTGTCGAAGAAGATCCGGTTCGCGACGAATCCGCCGCGCGCGTCCCACACCGCCGCGCCCACCACCGCGCCCGGCCGCGCAACGCGAAGCATTTCCGCGATCGCCTGCTCGGTCCTTGGCACGAAGTGCAGCACCAGTAACGCGAGGACGCGGTCGAAGGACCGATCCGGAAACTGGAGCGCGTGCACGTTGCCGACGTCGAAGGACACTCGCCGATCCTGGATCTGATGCCGGGCGTACTCGACGTAGGCGGGGGACAGGTCGACACCGCGCAGCGTCCGTACATTGCACCGCGCGGCGAGAGCGAGCGTCAGGCACCCCGTGCCAGAGCCGACATCGAGGACGTCCTCGCCGTCGGCCGTGCCGGTGAAATCGAGGAACGGGCCGACCAGCCGTCGGCTCCAGCGGCCCATGATGCGTTCGTAGCCTTCGCCGTCGGCGGCGGAGAAGGTCGAGGAAGATGACGGGGCCGATGGGGTAGCGGAAGTTGTCATGTGGTTGATCGCCGTGCGCGGTGCGACCGGCACAGACTGCTCCATCCAGGCGCGCTTGTCTCCGGGCGCCCCACCAACGCGGGAGGCCGGCCCGCGGACGTACACTTCCCGCATGCCGATGAACGTCTTCATCACCGGTGCGTCGAGCGGCATTGGAGAGGAGCTCGCGAAGGAGTTTGCTTCGCGCGGCGCCACGCTCGGCCTCGTCGCACGCCGCCGCGAAGCGCTCGAATCGCTGGCCGCGAAGCTGCCCGGGACCCACCACGTCTACGCGGTCGACGTGACCGACAAGGACGCGCTGATCGCGGCCGGCCGCGCGTTCGAGCAGGCGGCGGGCGGAGTCGACATCGTGATCGCCAACGCCGGCATTTCCGTCGGCGTGAAGACCGAGCACTACGAGGATCTGGCGCAGTTCGAGAAGGTGCTGGCGACCAACGTGCTCGCCATGGCGTACACCTTCCATCCGTTCATTGCGCGGATGAAGTCGGTGCGCCGCGGGACGCTGGTCGGCATCGCGAGCGTTGCCGGAATCCGCGGACTGCCGGGCTCCGATGCCTACTGCGCGTCGAAGTCCGCGGCGATCACCTACCTCGAAAGCCTGCGCGTCGAGATGGCGAAGCACCACGTCAAGGTCGTCACGATTTCGCCCGGCTTCATCCGCACACCGCTGACCGCGCGGAACCCGTACCGCATGCCGTTCCTGATGGACGTCGCGGACTTCGCCCCGCGCGCCGCCGATGCGATCGTGGCTGGCGCGCGCTACCGGACGATTCCCTGGCAGATGGGCGTTGTCACGGCCCTCATGCGCCTCGTGCCGCGCTGGCTGTTCGACCGGCTGGTGGCCAACCGGCGCCAGAAGCCGCGCGCGAACTCAGCGCACGGCGCGTAGCGCCGCGAAGCTGCGCTCGAGGTCGGCGACGAGGTCGTCCGCGTCCTCGAGTCCCGCCGAGATGCGGAACAGCCGTCCCTCGAAGGAGCACGGCGCGACCGTGCGCTCGGGGAACGCAGGAATCATCAGGCTCTCGTAGCCGCCCCACGAGTAGCCGCGGCCGAACAGCTGCGCGCTGTCGATCAGCGCCTCCAGCGCGCCGACCGGCAGTCCAGGCCTCAGCACGACGCCGAACAGGCCGGAGGCGCCGCTCATGTCGCGCTTCCACAGCGCGTGTCCGGGATCGTCGGGCAGCGCCGGATACAGCACGCGTTCCACTTCCGGCTGTCCGCGCAGCCACGCGATCAGCCGCTCGGCGTTGGCGCGATGCAGCGCCAGCCGCGCGCCCATCGTGTGCAGGCCGCGGTGCGCCAGGTAGACGTCGTCCGCGCCGGTGGTGAGGCCGTAGAAGTGCATCGCCTCGCGCACCGCGGGCCACGCCCGCTCGTTGACGGTCAGCGTGCCCATCAGCACGTCGGAGTGGCCGCCGATGTACTTGGTCGCCGCATGCAGCGAGACGTCGGCGCCGTGCGCCAGCGGCTGGAAGAAGAGCGGCGTCGCCCACGTGTTGTCGACGACGCTGAAGGCGTCGTGCCGGCGCGCGATGGCTGCGAGCCGCGGCACGTCCTGCACCTCGAAGGTCAGCGAGCCCGGCGACTCCATGAAGAGCACGCGCGTGGTCGGACGGAACAGCTGCTCCAGCTCGTCGCCGATGCACGGGTCGTAGAACGTCGCCTCGACGCCGAACCGCGCCAGCGTCTGCCGCCCGAAGCGGCGCGTCGGCCAGTACACCGAATCAGGGATCAGCACGTGGTCGCCGGCCCGGACGAACGCGAGCAGCGACATCGTGCACGCGGCCAGGCCGGACGGCAGCGCCCAGCTGCGGTAGCCGCCCTCCAGCGCGTTGAGCGCAGCGTAGAACGCGTGGTGGGTCGGCGTTCCGTAGACGCCGTAGGTCATCACTTCGTCGTCACCGGCAAGCCGGGCCTGTGTCCGCGCCTTCATGTCGGCGACGCTGTCGTGCAGCACCGTGGACCCGCGCACCAGCGGCGGGTTGACGTAGTCGAAACTCTTCGCGCGGTCGCGACCGCCGGTGACGAGCCTGGTGGCCGGCCGGCGCGGTTTGCTGGAGTCGTCGTTGTTCATGAGGTCGTGAAGCGATAGACGCCGTCGTCGAGTCGGCGCGTGACGCTGCCCTCGTACCAGAGCGCGTGCAGGTGCGCGAGCGCCTCGCCGAGCGCGAACGTGGTCTGGTGCAGGTCGAGCGCGCGCTTGAACAGCAGCGGCACGATCGACGCGGCGGTCTGCGGCGTCGCGCACGCGGCCAGCACCTCCGCGAGGCGATCGGCGTGGTGGGCGTGCTGCTGCGCGATGCGCGCGTGCAGCCCGGTGAACGGCTTGCCGTGCGACGGCAGCACGAGCGTGTCGGCCGGCAGCAGCAGCAGGCGGTCGAGCGAGTGCAGGTAGCGCGGCAGCGGATTGCCGTCGGGCTCGAGGTCGAACACGCTGACGTTGGTCGAGATGCGCGGCAGCACCATGTCGCCCGAGACCAGCAGCTTGTCGTCCTCGCAATACAGCGACACGTGCTCGGGCGCGTGGCCGAAACCGACGATCGCGCGGAAGACGCGCTTCGCGTGCGCGGGACCCACGGCGACTTCGTCGCCGTCCTGCACGCGTCGGAAGCTCGGCGGAGTCGACGGCACCAGCTTCGGGTAGTGGCCCGAGCCGCGCGCGCGCACCTTGGCGAGAGCGTCGCCGTCGTCCAGCCCGTTGCGCGCGAAGTGGCTCGCCGCCGAGTCGCCCGTGGTCTGGTCGGCGCCGAGCGACAGGAAGCGGCCGAACGCGTACTCGGTCGCTGACATCCACAAGGGCGCGCGCCACCGTGCCTTGTCGCCGCCGGCGACCAGCCAGTACGCCAGCCCGAAGTGATCCGGATGGAAGTGCGTGCACAGCAGCCGCACCAAGGGGAGCCCGCCGAATGCGCCATCGAACAGCTGTTCCCACGCCTGCTTCGTGACGTCGCTGCTGATGCCGCTGTCGACGACGGTGTATCCCGCGCGGCCGTCGACCTCGTCGTCCAGCACCCACAGGTTGATGTGGTCGAGCGCGAACGGCAGCGGCATCCGCACCCAGTGCACGCCGGGGCGCAGCGTGGTCCACGTGCCGAGGGCGGGCACGTCCGGCCACGGGTAGTGCAGTTCGTGCTCGTGGGGGTTCAAGTCGACAACTTGACGTTTACGGAAACTGACGCGATTCTACGGCCGCCATGGCGACGGCGCGCGAACCGAAGGAAGGCACGACCTACTCCATCACGGAGCTGGCGAACGAGTTCGACGTCACGCCGCGCGCGATCCGCTTCTACGAGGACCAGGGCATCCTGCAGCCGAAGCGCACCGGCCGCTCCGGCCTCACGCGCGTCTACTCCACCCGCGACCGCACCCGGCTGAAGCTCACGCTGCGCGGCAAACGCCTCGGCCTGACGCTCACCCAGGTGCGCGAGCTGGTCGACATGTACGAGACCCCGAAGGATGCGTCGGCGCAGGCCAAGCGGTTCCTCGCCGTGCTGGAGCAGCACCGGCGCGCGCTCGAGCAGCAGCGCGAGGACATCCAGGTGACGCTCGCGGAGATCGGGCAGCACGAGGCGGAGTGCAGGCGGCTGCTGCGGCGCGCGACCCAGTCACGGCGCTGAGTTCCCGAGGGACCGGGTTCGACCCG
>Ga0209254_10000132_pt1 | contig 49555 bp, 40 predicted proteins | sample FrelakmetDIP11DI_FD_187148 | JGI IMG/M metagenome (GOLD analysis project Ga0209254, IMG submission 187148) | Freshwater lake sediment microbial communities from the University of Notre Dame, USA, for methane emissions studies - DIP11 DI (SPAdes)... | ecosystem: Environmental > Aquatic >...
GGCGAAACATGTTGAAGGTAATGCCAGACACATCAGTGTTCATGCGGCGGGTGTTGTTATCGCTCCGAGTGAAATAACCAACTTTACACCTATTCAATTAGATCCTGAAGGGAAAAAGGTTATTACGCAGTATGACATGGATGCTTTGGATCCTAATGTCTCTCCCGGAGAAGCTGTCGGGCTTTTGAAATTTGATTTATTGGGCCTTAGAAATCTTTCCATATTGGGAGCTTCCATTAAGATCGTCAAAGAGATTAGGAACCTCGAAATTGACCTTCATAAAATTCCTTTAAATGACAAAAAAACGTTCGCAATGCTGGCCAGAGGTGAAACAATGGGTGTTTTTCAGTTATCCGGTTCGGGAATGACAAGATATCTAAAAGAGCTTAAACCCACCCGGATTGAAGATTTAATGGCCATGGTTGCTTTGTATCGGCCGGGTCCAATGGCGCAAATTCCGGAATTTATCGAAAGAAAAAATAATCCGGCCAAAGTGAATTATTTTGATCCCAGAATGAAGGAATACCTCGGAAAAACATATGGTCTGATGGTTTACCAGGATGATGTTTTCGCAACAGCCATTAAAATTGCCGGTTATTCCTGGGAAGAAGCCGATAAATTCAGAAAAGCAGTCGGCAAAAAAATTCCGGCCGAAATGGAGAAACAGAAAAAAAAGTTCATTGCGGGTGCAATTGCATACGGAATGAAAGAGGAAAGGGCAGCGGAGTTATTTAAATTGATAGAGCCGTTTTCCGGATACGGATTTAACAAAGCCCACGCAGCAAGTTACGGTATGGTAGCTTATCAAACAGCCTATATGAAGGCCAACTTTCCGGTTGAATATATGAACGCCTTATTAACGGCTGAAAGTGATGATACAGAAAAGATTTCTACGGCAATTAGTGAGTGTCGTCGAATGGGCGTTAAAGTTTTACCGCCTGACATAAATGAAAGCCTGATCGGCTTCTCGATCGTGAATAATAAAGATTCGTTGGATTTTAGGGCAATCAGATTCGGATTAAGCGCGATTAAGAACGTCGGAGTTGCGGCAATTGAAGCTATCTTGAGTGTCAGAAAAGACGGTAGGTTTATTTCCCTTCATGATTTTTGTAGCCGGGTAGACAGCCGGAAAGTAAACAAAAAAGTTCTCGAAAGCTTAATCAAGGTCGGAGCCCTAGAATGTTTTGGGAAACGGGCGGCAATCCTTTCTATGCTTGATACAATTAGGAATAAAGGTCCCAAACAAAATAAACTGACCGGACAGCAGGATCTTTTTGATTCGCCTAAAGAAAAAACAACTGGCGCTAAAAAGGAAAGCTTAGTTATGATTACCAGTAGTGTTCCGGAATTCAGCGAAGAGGAGCTACAAACTTTGGAAAGACAGCTTTTGGGTTTTTCTCTCTCGGCCAGACCTTTGGGAGAATTATTGAGTAATATTCATTATTTGGCTACGCATAAAATTTTTGAGATTTCTCCCCATCAGACGATCGGAGAAACGGTAAAAATTGCTGCCGTTGTTTCGGAAGTCAGAATAATCGTTACCAAAAGAACAGCTCAGGAAATGGCCTTTGTTCGCGTAGAAGATGAGACCGGCTCTATTGAAGTAGTCGTTTTTCCCAGCCTTTTTGATAAAACCAGAAATTATTGGGTAAGCTATAAACCTCTTCTGATCACGGGTAAAGTTGATAGCCGTGACGAATCCCCTTCACTAATTGCCGAAAATATTGAGAGCCCCCAAAACCTTACCGACGAATCCAAGAAAGTCTTTATAAAAATCCCGCCAAAGACGCTACCCGCAAGCCTTAATGCCCTGAAGAGACTTCTGTTAAAAAGTCCAGGCGATAATCAAGTCATTTTGGTTTTTGTTGAGGGGGGTCAGAGATTATCTCTGCCCTTTAAAATTGAATGGAATGAAACACTGGCCAAGAATATTTCCGGGGTGCTTGAAGGATCGGCACTTTTAGGTGTAGAATAGCAGCCTATGGCTTTAACAATAATACATAACAATATCGAATTCGGTGTCGGGGACAAGATAAAGGTTTTTCAAAAAATCATTGAGGGTTCAAAAGAAAGAAGTACGATATTCGAAGGACAAGTTATCTCAATAAGAGGTAAACAAGGAAATCATAGTTTTGTAGTTCGAAAAATCGGGTCGGGCAAAATTGGTATAGAAAAAATATACCCTCTGGAATCTCCGACGATTGAAAAAGTCGAGGTAGTCAAAAATGGCCGTCGGGGTGTAAAAAGTGCCAAGCTATTTTATATTCGAAATAAACCGCCTAAGGAAATCGAAAAAATATTTTCCCGAAACGTAAAGCGGATGCATAAAACAAGTTAGCGATTTTTTCTCGTCTTCTCTACAGTAACATAATTATCGGAGACTTCGGAGGAATATTCTTGATTAATCTTCTTTCGTACACTTACTCACCCGCTACTTCCAAAAATATTGCTATTTAAAAGTAGTGACTTTGGAAATTCGTGATAACTTGATAATATCTTATAAATTACTTGATTTACCTTGATTAAGCTTAATATTATCGAATTAAAACTCGGATTATTGGATACGAATTGTTATATTGTTTTTGATAATCAAACGAAACAAGGAGTAGTAATCGATCCGGGAGACGAGGCTTCGTTTATTTCCGAAATTATTGAACGTAAGGAAATTAGACCCCTTTTAATATTGGCTACACACGGCCATTACGATCACCTGCTGGGTGTTAATGAATTGAAATTAATATATAAAATCCCTTTTGCGGCTTCAAAAAAAGACGAATTTCTGATTAAAAATATTAATTATATCCGGCCAAAGGGCGGATCGGAATATTTTTCAAAGGCGCCTAAAATCGACAAATATTTACAAGAAGGGGATAAAATAGACATTGGCGCTTTTTCGATTGACGTTTTGGATACGCCTGGTCATACTCCCGGCGGTTTAAGCTATTATTTAAAAAACGGTCCCTTTCTTTTCTGCGGAGATACTATGTTTGCGGATGGCTCTATAGGCAGATACGATTTCAAATATTCGGACAAAACCTTATTGGAAAAAAGTATTATTAGGTTATTAAAACTTGACTTAAAAACGGTAGTAAATTGCGGTCATGGCGACCCAAGTACGATATCCAAAATAAAACGGGTGATCAGAATATGAAATATTATGTATAATGAATATGGGAATGGAGAATAAAATTGTCGGTTATCTTCTTTTGGTGATAGGGCTTGCCTTAATTATATTTTCGGCCCTTGGCGGATATAATGTTCTAACCGGAAAAGCAAAGCCATATGGCCTTTTTAGTTTTCCTGCCGTAACCTTAGATGCCTCAAATATGACCGGTTTTGATAATCAACCTCAAGCGCAGGAAATGGCAAAGCAGTCCGGGCAAAATCCAAAACTCGAACTTATTTCAGCCAGTCTCTTAAATGATACGTCTAACGTTTTTGCCCATTTAATCCTAATGGGTTTCCTGGCCGGTATCGGTTATAAAATAGGAGCTTTGGGCGTAATGCTCTCCCGGCCGATTAATGTAAAATTAAAAACAAAAGAAGACACCGTTTTTGATAGTACTTCCAAGCAAAACCAACTCGAGCAGTCTTAAAAAAGGTCTCTTTCTTCAGCTTGACTTGAAAAGTTCGCTAACGTAGTATTGCTTAATAAATTTAATTTATGTTTACACTTCCTCCGTTATCTTACGAATATGCCGCTTTAGAACCTTATATTGATACGGAAACGATGCGCCTTCATCATACTAAACACCACGCCGCCTACATCCAAAATTTAAACGATGCCTTAAAAGGTTGCGAAGAACTGCTGAATATGGAAATAGAAGCACTTGTTCAGAATTTCGATAAACTGCCTAAACAGGTTTCCACTAAAGCAAAATTTAACGCAGGCGGGCATTTTAATCATTCTTTTTTTTGGAAAACAATGATGCCGAAACCGAATAATCAACCGTCGAAAGCTTTTTTAGCTCTTATTAAAAAATCTTTTGGCGGATTTAAGGAATTCCAAGAAATGTATAGCCGTGCAGCCATGAACTTTTTTGGTAGCGGGTGGACGTGGCTTACCGTAAATGAAAAGAAGTTGGAAATAATATGTACGGCCAATCAGGAGTGTCCAATAACTAATGGCTTACGACCGATTTTAACATTGGATATTTGGGAGCATGCTTATTACTTAAGATATCAAAACAGAAAATCAGAATATATTGACGCATGGTGGAATATAATTAATTGGGAGGAGGTGGAAAAACTGGCCAAAGAGGCAGCAAAGAAATGAAAATAACAAAAATAATAAATAAATATAAACTTATCTTTTTAAAAAAAGCGAAACTATTTAGAAACCGTTACATCCTACCAAATAAAAAGATTCTGGTAATTATTGCTTCTATAATAATCGTTTTATCGGTAGGCTTTCTTGCGAAAAGCTTATTTATCGCCGCAATCGTAAACGGAAATCCTGTATCAAGATTTACATTAATAAAAGAACTGGAAAAAGCCGGCGGCAATCAAACCCTTGATAATTTGATAGTAAAAAAACTAATCTTTCAGGAAGCAAGAGCTAAAGCTGTATCAATAACCCAAGAAGAGGTTAATCAGGAGGTCAAAAATATCGAGGAATTAATCACCAAACAAGGGATGACCCTGGATGAGGCCTTATCGCTTCAAAACCAAACAAAGGCTGAATTAGTAGAACAAATTAAATTACAGAAAACCGTTGAAAAAATACTGGCTGACAAACTTGTCGTAACCGACGATGAAATCGCTGAGTATTTTGCCAAGAATAAGGATTTATTTAATAAGGAAGATAAGCTGGAAGATGTAAAAGATGATATTAAAAGTCAATTGATGCAAGGAAAATTAACGAGTGAATATCAAACTTGGATAACGGATCTAAAAGCCAAAGCAAAGATATTCTATTTTGTTAACTTCTAGTATCCTTATATATCTGGCATAATAGTTTTATCGGGAGTTAATTGAATTAATTTATAAACCTGTTATACCAGGGAGGTGATAATTGGTATGTATAAACAACTTTTCTGGAATCCTTTGGACAACATTACGGGGCTGGGATTAATAATTGTCCTTTTATGGTCGCTTGTTTGGAAGGGATTGGCTCTCTGGAAAAGTGCCCGTGCCTCTCAAAAATATTGGTTTATGGCTTTAATGGTAGTCAATACGGTAGGAATATTAGAAATAATATATCTGGCTTTTGTTAATAAAAAAACTAAAACAACTAAATAAACCGGCTATTTGCTATAATTTCTTTACTTAAAGAATGCTAATTCTAGGTATTGATCCGGGAACGGCGACAACAGGCTACGGATTGATTGAAAAGAAATCTTCGGGTTTTGCGGTTATTGATTGGGGTCTTATCGAAACAGATAAAAAATACTCTGACCCGAAAAGACTGAGTATTATCTACACCCAAATGCTGGCTCTTTTTCGAAAATATTCGCCTGATGTGATGGCAATCGAACGAATATTTTTTGCGACAAATGCCAAAACAGCCATTAATGTTGGCCAGGCCTTGGGTGTTATGTTATTGGCGGCCGTAAAGAGCAAGGTCGAGATTGAGCAGTATGCCCCGGGAACGATTAAAAAGATGATAACCGGTGACGGCAGGGCCGACAAAAAAAAGATGCAGATAGAATTAAGGAAACGATTAGGAAATCAGGTAAAAAGTGCAAAGAAAAAGAAAACGCATTTTGACAATGCGGCTGATGGTTTGGCAGTTGCTTTGTGTCATGTCTTAACCGAAAGGGGGTGACTTAAATATAATGGCCGATTATAAAATTGGTAAAATTACCCACTATTACGATAAAATCGGTGTTGCTGTAGCCGAAATTGATGGGGATCTTTCAACGGGCGACAAAATAAAATTTGTCAGAGGGGGCGAAGACCTTTTTAGCCAGACAGTTACCTCTATGCAAGTTGAGCACGATAAGAAAGAAACGGCTAAAAAAGGAGATATAATAGGCTTGAAAGTAGACTCGGAGGTAAAAGAAGGTGCCGAAATATTTAAGATCTCATAGTTCATCAAAAAAAATAATATGGCAAGAGGCGCCTGACGTAAAAAAAAGACTGACGTATATTGTGTCTTCACTTGGAATAAAATCTTTAAATATCAAAAGAATTTTTTGTCTTCGTTCCACAAATTCGAAAACACGGGCTTATGCCAGAATCTGGGGCCTGACAAGTATTTGGCAACAAGTTTTAAAAATTAAACCCTGCTATATTGTTGAAGTCATTTCGGAAAAATATGACAATTTGGAGCAAAATCAAAAAGATCGCATTCTCTTACATGAACTCAATCATATCCCTAAAAATTTTTCAGGAGCCTTGGTTCCTCATTTTCGAAGGGGCAAAAGAAGCTTTAAAAGAAAGCTGGAAGAATTGGTTAGTTTATACGTTAAAAGTAACAGGTTATGAAAATATTAGTCTTATACGGAGATAACGAGATAGCTTTGGATAATCGCTTAAAAATCCTTATCGGCAAGGCGAAAATAAACGGTTTTGAAATTTATGAAATTGACTGTGCCCAGGGAGAAGGCTTAAACAACCTGAATTATTCCCGGGGACTTTTCGGCGCCGGTCTATATATTTTTCACAATTTTACCAAACTAAGCGAAAAAGAGATTCTTAAAATAAGCAAAAATATTCCGGGCGATATCGTCTTTATCCAGAAAGGTGCCCTCCCCAAGGGATATTTTGATAAATTAGCCAAGGATACAACCTTCGAGCTCTATAAAATGCCTAAGCTTATCTACAAATTTCTCGATTCTTTTTATCCCAATAATGCAAAATATTGTTTATCTTATTTGCACAGGCTCGATTCTAAAGAACCTGACGAACTTATTCTTCATTTACTGGCCAAACATCTTCATGATTTGTTAATCGTAAAATTAGACCCAGTTGGTTTGGATTATCCGGATTGGAGAATTATCAAACTGACAGAACAATCGAAGAAATTTTCTGAAAAGAAATTAATCAGTCTGATAAAACAGTTATCTAAAATTGACTTAATCGTAAAAAGCTCGAAAACAAAATTACTTTCTTCTCTTGATTTACTGATTGCCTCAGAATTAGAATAGAATGTGTCAGAAAAATCTCTTTTTGGAACAAGCGGCATCAGGGGCCCCGCCGACAGTCTTTTCAATCAACAATTCTGCTTTGATATCGGTCGGACCTTTCTCGAGTTTCTAAAAAGGCATAACAGCGTAGGTCCGGTCGCAATTGGCATGGATCCCCGCGAGTCCAGTCCCAGAATCAGAAACGACCTTTTGTGCGGCTTGTCAGTTGGCGGGATTGACCTTTTTGATGAAGGCGTTACGCCGATTCCTTCGATGAACTGGCTGATTTTAAATACCCCGATAGTAGCCGGTATTATGATCACAGGCAGCCATATTGCTCCTGAGCTGAATGGCGTTAAGTTTTATGCTCACGATGAGGAAGTGTCGATTGAAGATCAGAAAGAAATAGAGAGCATCTTCTATGAAATTAAAGGTAGTCAAAAACCGGGACTATGTCCGGTGAATGTAAATATCGAATCAAGAGCTCAGGAGCTTTATAGCGAAATGCTTTTTAACTTGGCAAAAGGCCATTATCCCAGCTGGAAAATCGGTTTGGATTGTGCCAATGGCTCGCAATCCGTAGTCATGCCGGCCTTACTTAAAAGGTTCGGGCTAAGGGTTGATGAGATAAATTGTGATCCTCAAAAAGATTTTATAGCCAGAGATACCGATACCGACGATAAGGCGAAATTGGAAGAATTAAAAGAAATGGTTGTTAAAAATGAATGCGATTTGGGCATTGCCTTTGACGGAGACGGAGACAGGGTTGTCTTTATTAATGAGAAAGGCGAATTTGTTCCCGGAGAATATTCCTGCTCTCTGATAGCCAAACGGGCGCCGGGTGAGGTAATTGTCACGCCAATAAACTCTTCTTCGGTTGTTGAGACTTTGGGAAAAAAAGTAATCAGAACCAAGGTCGGTTCACCTTATGTGGTAGGAAAAATGAAGGAGGTAGGAGCCATGTTCGGATTTGAATCAAACGGAGGAGGTATCTCGGCTGAAATAATGTATACCAGAGACGGGGGCAGTATGACAATCAAAATATTAAACCTTCTTTTTGAACATGGCGGAAAGTTTTCGGGATTGGTTTCTTCTCTCCCCAAATATTTTATGTTCAGGACAAAAGTCGATTATCGATGGGAGTTAAAAGATAGGATAATGGAGACAGCTAAAAACCAAATTAAGGGCATTAAGGTAGAGGAAATTGACGGATTAAAAATATGGCTGGATGAAAGTACCTGGATTCTTTTTCGTTCCTCGGCCAATGCTCCGGAGTTTAGGGTCTTTGCTGAAAGCAAGGACGAGGCAAAAGCGCGCAATTTGTTAAAGGAGGGATGTGATTTGGTTAATAAGATAATCGCAAATAACAATGGATAATTTAGACAATGTCGAAGAGATCGCCAAACTGGATAAAGGTAACGTTTATGCGAGTATACAGGCAATAATTAAACAAGCCGAACAGGCATGGAATGAAGTTGAGGCAATTCCTATTCCCAATTCTTATCATAATTTCGAAAATATTGTTCTTTCCGGGATGGGAGGCTCAGCCCTAGGCGGAAGAGTTCTCCATTCGTTATTTTTGCCTAATTTAACGATTCCTTTCGAAATTACGACCAATTATTCCCTTCCGGGTTATGTAAGCGATCGATCTTTGGTAATTCTATCCTCCTACTCGGGAAATACGGCCGAAACTATTTCATCATTTCACGAAGCTTTGAATAAAGGCGGATGTGTCTTTGTGATAACTACCGGGGGTAAATTAGCCAGCTTGGCTCAGGAAAACAAATTACCTGCCTATTTGTATAATCCTCATGAAAATCCTTCTCAGCAACCCAGAATGGCTTTGGGTTATTCCATTACGGCTTTAATTGCCCTCTTTGTCAAATTAGGGCTTATCCAGCTAAATAAGACTGACTTTAAGGTTATTTTGTCTTCCATGGATCGGCTTATGGCCGGCTTTGAGGCAAGGTGTCCCGAAGCTGATAATTTAGCCAAAAGACTGGCTCATAGAATGAAAAATAAAATTCCCGTTCTTGTCGCAAGCTCTCATCTTTTGGGTATAGCTCATGCCTTTAAAAACCAAATTAATGAAAATTCAAAAACCTTCGCACTTCTTTTTGATATCCCGGAATTAAATCATCATTTAATGGAAGGTTTAAAATATCCTTCAGAAGCACGGGCGTTATATCAATTTATTTTTCTTGAGTCAGCTTCGTATAAGGCGGAAATTCTGAAAAGGTACCAAATTACACAAGACGTTATTTCTAAAAATTCGGTCAGTTTTGAAAAATACCGCCTGGAAACCACTTCTAAAGTCGAGCAGGTCTACGAAATTTTATTATTAGGTTCATTTGTCAGTTTTTATCTGGCCATGCTTTACGGAATAGATCCGAGCCCGATACCCTGGGTTGATTATTTTAAAAAGGAACTTGATAAATAGGTTTCTTTTTTCGGTTTATATTGTTATAGTAATATAAGTCAATGCCTGCCAAACCTTATACAGTTTTCTTCAAAGAAATTGATAAAGAAGATCTTCCTTTGGTAGGCGGAAAAGGGGCTAATTTGGGAGAAATGACCAAAGCCGGTTTTCCTGTCCCCAACGGATTTGCGATAACCGTACCGGCTTATGAATTGTTTGTTGAGGAAAGTGGAATTTCCAAAGAATTATCAAGAATTGTTAAAGCAACTAATGTAGCAAATACAGAGGAGTTATCCGGTGCGGCCAGTAAAATTCAAAAGAAAATAAAAACTTCAGATATTCCCGAAGCGGTATCAAAAGAAATTATCCGTTCTTATAAAAAATTGTCGGGACCCTTTAAGAGCGCTTTGGTAGCCGTACGCTCTTCGGCAACGGCGGAAGATTTACCGAACGCTTCATTTGCCGGACAACAAGCTACCTTTTTGAATATAAAAGGTGAAGCCAACCTGATTAACTATACCCGTGAATGCTGGGCTTCGTTATTCACGGCCAGAGCTATTTTTTATCGGGAGCAAAATAAGATAAAACACGAAAACGTTAAGATATCGGTGATTGTTCAAAAAATGATTCAATCCGAAGTGTCGGGTGTAATGTTTACCCAGGATCCGATTACCAACGAAAAAGACAGAATTATAATTGAAGCTATTTGGGGCTTGGGTGAGCTGATTGTTCAGGGAACGGTTGTTCCCGACCATTATGTAGTTCAAAAAGAAACATTCGACATTTTGTCAAAGCAGATAGCCGATCAGTCAATTCAGCTTATTAAAGTAAAGGGGGCAACGATTGAGACAGGAGTTGGGGAAAATAAAAAACACTTGGCCAAAGTTAACGAAAAAGAAATAATTGCAATTGCCAAGTTGGGAGATAGGCTCCAGAAGCATTATTATTTCCCGCAGGATGTTGAATGGGCAAAAGAAAAAGGGAAAATATATTTGGTTCAAACCCGGCCGATCACGACTATCAAAAAAGGGGCAGAAATATTGAAAAATGAAAAGGGTGATTTTCAGATGGCCCAGGCGCCTATTCTGACCGGTTCCAGCGCCAGTCCGGGTATCGGATCGGGCCCGGTAAGAATTGCCAAAACACCGAAAGATATCGGAAAAGTTAAAACGGGTGATGTCTTGGTTTCGATTATGACCTCGCCGGATTTTGTTCCTGCCATGAAAAAAGCCGCAGCCATAATAACCGATGAGGGCGGACAGACGTCGCATGCGGCAATCGTTTCCCGGGAACTTGGCATACCTTGTGTTGTAGGAACAAAGAAAGCAACCACACTGCTAAAAGATGATCAGATCGTAACCGTAGACGGCAAAAGAGGTTTTGTTTTCTTGGGCGGAAATATTGTTAAAAGTGAAGAGAAAGTACCTCTTTCTAAAAGCTTTAGTAAATTAAAAACAGCCACTCGGGTTTACGTTAACCTGGCCGAGCCCGAAAGGGCAAAAGAAATTGCCAAGATGAATGTCGAAGGAGTCGGACTTTTGAGAGCCGAGTTTATGATAGCCAACATCGGAATTCATCCTAAAGAAGCCATTAAGAATAAAACTCAAGGCGATTTTATCAATAAACTGGCCAGAGATATCTCTACTTTTTGTGAAGCTTTTGAGCCAAGACCGGTTGTTTACCGGGCAACTGATTTTAAAACGAATGAATACCGTTCTCTGCCTGGCGGTGAAGTATGGGAGCCTGAGGAATCAAATCCGATGCTGGGTTACCGGGGTGCCTTTAGGTATATCGCAAATCCGGAAGTTTTCGGATTGGAAATGGCAGCCATTAAAAAGGTAAGGGAAAAATATAAAAATCTTTGGTTGATGATACCCTTTGTCCGTTCACCGGAAGAGTTATCAAAAGTCAAAAAATTGGTCACTTCGGAAGGCTTATTTGAAAGTCCCACTTTTAAATTTTGGATGATGGTCGAGTTGCCGGTAAATATTATCCAGTTCGAAGATTTCGCAAAAATAGGCATAGACGGAATATCAATCGGCTCAAACGACTTGACGATGTTAATTTTGGGGACAGATCGTGATAACGCGGAGGTTGCGACAGCCTTTAATGAACGGACGCCGGCTGTTTTGTGGGCCTTGGAGAGAGTTATAAAAAGTTGCAAGAATCACGGTATCACGTCTTCAATTTGCGGCCAAGCTCCTTCCCAATATGACGATTTAGTCGAAAAATTGGTCAGATATGGAATTACCAGTATATCAGTAAATCCAGACTCCATTGAAAGGGCAAGACTGTTGATTCATAACGCCGAGAAAAAAATATAGTAACAATTATATGGCTACGATTTCCAAAATTTGGTCAAGAGAGATATTGGATTCAAGAGGCATTCCGACAATTGAAGCAGCCTGTCAATTGAATAATGGTCTGATCTCAGTCTCTTCGATACCTTCAGGGACTTCAACGGGAACTTACGAAGCTTTGGAACTGCGGGACTCAAAAGAAGAACGTTACCGCGGGAAAGGCGTTCTTACGGCTGTTAAGAATGTTAATGATATTTTGGGTCCGGCCATCTGGGGTAAAGATCCGACCGATATCTTCTCGATCGATAAAAGGCTAATAGAAATAGATGGAACTGAGAACAAGTCAAAATACGGAGCAAACGCTATTTTAGCCGTATCGGAGGTTGTCACCAAAGTGGCTGCCTTGACTCAGAATATATCTTTATATCGATGGATTGAACAATTAGCAAAAAGCCTAGGTATAAATCCGAATGTTCATATTCCGGTACCTCTTTTTAATATGATAAACGGCGGTCTTCATGGAGCGGGAAATCTTGATTTTCAGGAATTTCACGTCAGTCCGGCCTCTGCAAAACCATTTTCGGAGGGACTTAGGATAGGAGCCGAAATATATTTGGCAATTGGCGATAATTTAGAAAAAAGAGGGGCGATTCACTCTGTCGGAGACGAAGGAGGATATGCGCCTAATTTATTTACCAACGCCGACGCTTTCGAGCTAATCGTCGATTCAATCAAATCAACCAATTATCAGGTCGGAAGAGATATCTTTTTCGGATTAGATGTAGCCGCCAATTCATTTTACAAAGACGGAGAATACGTTATAAGAGATAAATCTTCGCCCTTAAATGAGGAACAACTGATCGAATTTTATAAAACTGTAAATTCGCAATATCGCCTGGCCAATATAGAAGATCCTTTTCATGAAGACGCTTGGTCTTCCTGGAAGAAACTGCTTGAAATATTTGGCGATCAGGTTACGGTCATCGGAGACGATTTGCTGGTAACCAATCCTATCCGACTGGAAAAAGCCATTAAAGAACGTGCCTGCAACGGAATACTTATCAAGCCAAATCAAATAGGAACCATTTCGGAGACACTTAAAGTAATAAAATTAGCAAGAGACGCCCAGTGGAAAGTCATCGTTTCACACCGTTCCGGAGAAACCAATGATTGGTTTATTGCCGACTTCGGCGTGGGCGTCGGAGCCGACTTTGTAAAGTTCGGTGCACCGGCAAGAGGTGAACGTGTAGCCAAATATAATCGCCTTTTGTCAATAGAAAAAGAACTGTCGCTTCAGAAGGCATGAGTTCGGAAAGGCCTAAATTTGTTTGCTTAGTAATTCTGGACGGTTGGGGGATTGCCCCAAACGGACCCGGAAACGCAATCAGTCAGGCAAAGACCGTCAATTTTAACCGTTTATGGGCTTCATATCCCCATACGCAGCTTCAAGCTTCCGGAGAGGCGGTCGGATTACCGAGAGGGGAGGCGGGCAATACGGAAACCGGACATCTTAATCTCGGAGCCGGACGAATAGTCTACCAAGATTTGGAAAGAATTAATTTATCTATCGCGGAAGGTACCTTTTTCGACAATAAAGTTTTAAACGAGGCCTTCGAACATGCCAAAAATAACAATTCCAACGTTCATTTGATGGGCTTGGTCGGGGCCGGAGGCGTTCATTCAAGTATCGAACATATTTTTGCCTTAATCCAGCTGGCCAAAAGACGGCAGTTTCAGAATGTATATCTGCATCTATTCACCGACGGACGGGATTCTCCACCGACATCCGCCAAAACTTATATTAGGCAAATAAATAACATCTTAAATGAGACTAAAGTCGGACGGATAGCCTCGCTGATGGGCAGGTACTGGGCTATGGATAGGGATTATCGCTGGGAAAGGACGGCCAAAGCTTATTTTGCTTTAACCAAAGGCCTGGCCCAAATAGTGAAAACAGCCGAAGAGGCGGTTGATATTTCTTACGAACAGGGAGCAACAGACGAATTTTTGGCTCCTTCGGTCATAAGCGACGAAAATGGTAAACCGATTGCTTTGGTAAAGGATAATGACGCGGTTATTTTCTTTAACTTTCGCGTAGACAGGCCAAGGCAACTTAGCAAAGCCTTTCTTTTAAAAGATTTTAATAAGGCTAATTTAGGAAGCGAATTCGGTTCCAAAGAGGATGACAATTTGGGGCAGACATTTAACAAAAATGATACTTCAAGACCTTTATTTAATAGGGGGCAGCCTTTGGCTAATTTGAATTTTGTGACGATGACTCTTTACTCAAAAACGATTGTTGAAGAAGGAGCCAAAGTAGCTTTTCCGCCTGAGGTGATTGAAATGCCTTTAGGGCGTGTCATATCAAACAACGGCTTAAGGCAACTTAGGGCTTGCGAGTCGGAAAAAGAGCGCTTTGTAACTTTATATTTTAACGGTTTAAGAGAACACGCCTTTTCCGGAGAAGACAGGATAGTTATTCCTTCGCCGAAAATAAAAACGTATGATTTAAAGCCTGAAATGTCGGCCAGAGAATTAACCAAAGCCGTCTTAAACTACCTTACAACCCGACAGGAATTCTCATTTGTTCTCGTAAATTATGCCAATGCCGATATGGTGGGGCATACCGGCAATATTACGCCAACCATAGAAGCCTGTGAAATTGTTGACGAGTGCCTGGGCAGGCTGGAAAGCGTTGTTTCGGCATATGGCGGCATATTGCTGATTACGGCCGACCACGGCAATGCTGAAGAAATGATTAATTTTCGAACACAGGGAATAGACACCGAACATTCAGCAAATCCGGTACCCTTCATTGCCGTTTCAAAGCAGTTTCTCGGAAATCCGCGCATGCTTTCATCGGGAATTTTGGCCGATGTTGCCCCTACGGTTTTGGCTTTGCTTTCTTTACCGCAAACGACGTCGATGACCGGGAAAAACTTACTCGAAGCGGTTTTGAAATAACCATAACCGGTCAGTCAATATTTTTATCTTCCATCAATGAGAAAAGAGTTTGAACCTTATAAACAGGATACCAAGTTTACCTGTGCACCGGCCACCCTAAAGATTGGCTATAAATCGTTGGGTTTTACTATTTCGGAAAAACGCTTAAGAGAAGAATTAAATACCGACAAAGACGGAACCTATTGGAGGGATGTCAGGATAAATCCAGGATTGCACGGTTTTGAGAAAATTTACCGTTCTAAAGTCCTGGGTAACTTGACTTATCGTGATTTACGCATATGGACGAAAATCAGAGACGGTTTTGTCGTTGTCTCTTTTTTGAATTACCGTGTAGAGCCTCCCGATTTCCACTTTTCTTTATTACGTTCAGCCTTAGATGATTATGTTGTTCTTATGGACCCTGGTATTGGCCAGTTAAACAGAAAGAAAAAAAACATCTGGATGCAAGTTTGGACAGATCAGGATCCTTCACGGCCTGCAATGTTAGTTTGGAAAGAAGAATAGCCTTAAAAATCTTAGTTTCTGTCGTATCTTCTGATTAAGCCGACTACCTTACCCTGTATTCTGACGTTTTTAACAAATATAGGGCTCATTTTGGCGTTGGCGGGCTCAAGGCGGATTCTGGTCGCCTCTCTAAAGAAGCGCTTAAGAGTAGCCATGCCGTTATCTAACAAGGCTACGACGATTTCACCGTTACTGGCACTTTCGACTTGTTCGACAATTACAAAATCGCCATCGCGGATTTGTTCTTCAATCATTGATTCGCCCCTTACCTGTAAAACAAAAACACGTTTTTGGCCGGATATAAATGTAGAAGGAATAGAAAGAGTTGCATTAGGATCGGTATAAGCCTCAATGGGAGATCCCGCCGCAATAAAACCTAAAATAGGAGCCTCTAAAACATCACCTTCGAATTCTTCAGTTTCCTTGGCCAGTTCTATAGCACGGACTTTGCCCTGTTTTCTTTTAATAAGCCCCTTTTGCTCTAAAGCTTCGAGATGTTCGTGAACAGTGGCCAGGGAAGATACGCCTATAGCTACGGCAATTTGCTTTAAGGTAGGGGCAGAACCGGTTAATCGAATGTGTTGACGGATAAAATCCAATATTTGACCTTGCCTTTTATAAATAATCGGAGCCATGTTTAAAAAATACAAATAATACCCGAAAGTGTCAAGACCCAAATTTAACCCAAAGGTATGTTAAAATTACTACTAAATGAAATTTAAACTTAAATCGAAATTTAAGCCTATCAAGGAACAGCAAAAAGCAATATTAAAGTTGTCAGAAGGCATAAGAAAAGGCCGAAATTACCAGGTATTATTGGGTGTAACCGGATCAGGCAAAACATTTACGATGGCCAATGTCATTGCCAATCTCCAAAGACCTACTTTAATCATTTCGCATAATAAAACTCTGGCTGCCCAGCTTTATCAGGAACTGAGAGATTACTTTCCTGAAAATGCGGTTTCCTATTTTGTCTCTTATTATGATTATTACCAACCGGAAGCCTACATACCGTCAACCGATACATACATCGAAAAAGATTCCGATATAAATGAACTGATCGATAAATTAAGACTGGCGGCAACGACTAATTTATTAACAAGAAAAGATACAATCGTAATAGCCTCGGTCTCCTGCATATATAACATCGGTTCTCCCAAAGAATACGGCCATTTTATATTCGAGTTTGCCACAAGAATGAAGATCGACAGAAAACAAATTATCGACAGACTTATTGATTTACAGTACGAAAGAAGTGACTACGGATTTCACCGGGGAACTTTTCGTGTCAGAGGCGATTATATTGATATCTACCCGGCTTATCAGGATGAAGGCGTAAGAATCGAATTGGACAATTTAGGTATAAAAAATATAAATATCATAAATACCGTAACCGGTAAAGAAATAAGCCGAAAAGACCAACCTAATGGTAATTTCGTTTTGTATCCGGCTAAGCATTTTATTACCGACCCTTCGAAAAATATCAACATTTTTAAACAAATAAAACAAGATCTGATTACTCGTGTTAAGGAACTAAAAAATCAAGGCAAAGTTTTAGAAGGACACAGGCTTTTTCAAAGAGTAACTTATGATATCGATATTCTCCAAGAGTTGGGTTATGTCAAAGGCATTGAAAACTATTCCAGATATTTCGACGGCCGGAAACCGGGTGAGGCGCCATACTCACTTTTAGATTATTTTAATGAGCCTTTCGGCAAGGAATGGCTGGTAATTGTTGATGAGTCACACATGACCTTTCCGCAAATAAGGGGGATGTATAACGGTGATTTGGCCAGAAAAAAGACACTTATTGATTATGGATTTAGACTTCCGGCGGCCATAGATAATCGGCCTTTAAGGTTCGAGGAATTTTTAAGAAGAGTACCCAATTTTATTGCCACTTCAGCAACGCCGGGAGACTGGGAATTAAGTTTGGCGACAAAGAAAGGAATTGTCCAGCAATTGTTACGGCCGACGGGCATTCCGGATCCGCAAGTAGAAGTAAGACCTACCGAAAATCAGGTCTTAGATGTCATAAAGGAAATAATAAAGCAAAACAAGAAAAAACAAAGAACTTTGGTTACGACCCTAACAAAAAGAACGGCTGAAGACCTTTCAGCGTTCCTTAAAGAAAAAGGCCTAAATGTCCATTATCTTCACTCCGACGTAAAAACGCTGGACAGAACCGACATTCTAGATGATTTGAGAAAAGGCAAATATGACGTTTTGGTAGGCATTAATCTTTTACGGGAGGGTTTGGATTTACCGGAAGTGTCTTTGGTGGCAATTTTGGATGCCGATAAGGAAGGCTTTTTACGTAGCGATGTGACCCTAATTCAAACAATGGGAAGAGCAGCCAGGCACGTCGAAGGAAAAGTCATTATGTATGCCGATAAAGTAACCGGTTCTATGAAAAGAGCCCTCGATGAGGTAGATAGAAGAAGGAAATATCAAATAAATTTTAATAAGAAATTCGGAATAAAGCCCAAGTCGATAAAAAAACCGATCCGGGAAAAATTAATTGAAAAGGAAGAAGAGCCGGTAGTAGAAGCCCTTCTCGGAAACAGGAGCGCTGTTTATCAAAAACTGACGGAATTTAATAATGATAGCTTAACGCCGATGGATAAAAAGAAATTGGCCGGGAAACTGAGAAAAGAGATGTTAACGGCTGCACAGGATTTAAACTTCGAGCTGGCTGCTCAAATAAGAGATTCAATTAAAGAACTAAATAGTTAAATTCTTGGAAGCTCTAGAGTCGTTAGCGATACACCGAACATTTGTTCAATTAAAGAAATTATTGCCCAGGTGGTAAAGACGATAATTATACCGATTATTGCATTGATTAAATGACGTTGCGCTTCCTGCATTTTTTCTTTGTTTCCGCCTGAGATAATCATTTTTATTCCGCCCAATAAAAAGGAAAACAGAAAAAGAACAACAGAAATAACAATTATTAAATTTATTATTGGCGGAAATATTTTTGGTATTGTTAAATATTTTAAATTGCTAAATTCCGGCGGCAGATTATTTAAGTTTAGTGTTTGGCCATTAAACATCAGGCTATTATATCAATTTATACATATATATTGTGTTATACTGGCTATTCCACCGGATTAAACCGGCGGCTTTTTCGTATGGACTCATATAAAAATATCAGGAGGGAAAACAATCTTAAAAATGGATAACGTTATACGGGTTCGAGGCGCCAGTCAACATAATTTAAGGAATATAAATCTCGATATTCCCAAAAACAAACTGGTTGTTTTTACTGGTGTCTCCGGAAGCGGAAAAAGTTCATTGGCATTCGATACTATTTACGCTGAAGGTCAGAGAAGATATGTGGAAAGTCTTTCGACTTATGCCAGACAATTTTTGGGGATTATGGAAAAGCCGGACGTTGAATCAATTGATGGCTTATCACCGGCCATATCGATAGATCAAAAGACAACTTCCAGAAATCCCCGCTCAACGGTAGGAACGGTAACCGAAATTTATGACTATCTTCGTCTGCTTTGGGCAAAAGTAGGCCATCCCCATTGTCCGATTTGTGGCCGGGAAATTTCGCATCAAACGCTGGATCAGATTGTTGAAAAGGTTTTGTTAAGTGTTATTGATCAAACAAAATTGGCCCGAAAAGGTTGGTTTTTTATTCTTTCTCCCATGGTTGTTGATAGAAAGGGCGAATTTTCAGCTCTTTTTGATAACTTAAGAGCAAAGGGATATAAAAGGCTAAGAATCGATGGTTATTTTAAGAATCTGTCTGAAGATTTGGTGCTTATAAAAACAAATAAACATTCGATCGACCTAGTTATCGATAAAATAGCCTTAACGACAACTAATTTGAAAGACAAAATATTTATCGATAATTTAAAGTCCCGCCTGGCTGATTCTGTCCAGCAGGCGCTTAATTTGTCGGAAGGGAATATTATTCTAAGTCAAATCAAGGACGAAGGTTTTGAAATTCCGGATAACCCTAAAAATATTGACGATTTTCTTTTTTCCGAGAGATTTGCCTGTCCAATCGATAATATCGCGCTGCCGGAAATAGAACCAAGGACTTTCTCGTTTAATTCTCCCCATGGTGCTTGCCAAAAGTGTTCCGGTATAGGAAAAATCCTAAAGGTTGATGTTAACCTTGTTTTTTCCGAACAACTTTCGATTACTGAAGGCGGTATTAAGCCTTTAGGCGCAACTTTCGAACATGATACCTGGTTTTCAAGGCTGATTCTCAAAGTATGCTTGGAAAAAGGTATCGATGCAAAAAAGCCCTGCGGTGATCTTTCTCAAGAACAAAAGGATATTATTCTTTTCGGAACGTCTTTAGAGGAATATAAAGTTGAAGGAACGAATCGGTTTGGACGCGAAACATCCATATGGCAAAGGTTTGAAGGAATAGTAAATTTCTTGGAGCGGAGATATAAAGAAACCGAATCCGATTATGTACGATGGGAAATAGAAAAATATATGAGACAAAAAATATGTGAAATATGTCGTGGAGCCAGGCTTAAAAAAGAAGCTTTGGCTATTACGGTAGATAAATTATCAATTTCACAAATGACTTCCTCTTCAATAGCAAAAGCTTTATCTTGGACTACGGGTTTAGAGTCAAATAATGTTTTAAATGCAAGAGAAAAAGAAATCTGCAAATTAATTTTAAAGGAAATAATCGTCAGATTGGAATTTTTAATATCTGTCGGCCTTGAATATTTAACAATCGAAAGAGAAGCCGGAACATTATCCGGCGGAGAAGCCCAGCGGATAAGGCTTGCTTCGCAAATCGGATCGGGCCTATCCGGCGTACTTTATGTTTTAGATGAACCGACGATCGGCTTACACCAAAGAGACAACCAACGGCTCATAAGTACCCTCAAGAAACTAAGAGATCTGCAAAATTCGGTAATTGTCGTTGAACATGATAGAGAAATGATTAGCCAGTCTGACCACGTAATTGATTTCGGTCCCGGTGCAGGAAAATTCGGAGGACAAGTTGTTGCCTTCGGAACACCTAACCAGATTAAAAAATCAAAAATATCTTTAACCGGACAATATTTATCGGGCAAAAAGAAGGTCCGGGTTGAAAATATCATATCTAATAAAAGGGATGAAAATAAATTAAAACTTTTTGGTTGTAAACAATTTAATTTAAAGAATATTGATGTTACTTTTCCGTTGAAAAGCTTTATTGTGATAACCGGTGTTTCGGGCAGCGGAAAATCCAGCCTTTTGGTTGAAACGTTGTATCCGGCCCTATCAAAATATTTAAATCCATACTTTAGGGGCGATGTTGGTATTTATACAAAAATGGAAGGAGAAGATTATATAGATAAGGTAATCTTAATTGATCAGTCGCCGATAGGCAGAACACCCAGGTCAAATCCGGCGACATATACCAAGGTTTTTGATCCAATAAGAGATGTTTTTGCTAATACCCATGAAGCAAAAGCCCTTGGATTTAAAAAAGGTCATTTTTCGTTTAATGTTCGGGGAGGACGTTGTGAAGCCTGCGAGGGCCAGGGACAAATTAAAATCGAAATGCAATTTATGAGTGATATATGGATAACTTGTGAAGTATGTAAAGGAAAAAGGTATAACGCCCAAACATTGGATGTAGCCTATAAAGGAAAAAATGTAGCGGAAGTTTTGGAAATGACGGTAACTGAAGCCAAGGAATTTTTTCATTTAAATTCTCAAATTATTTTAAAATTGGAGACAATTGAATCGGTCGGTTTAGGTTATATACAACTTGGTCAACCAGCAACGACCCTTTCCGGCGGTGAAGCCCAAAGGGTTAAACTGGCAACTGAGTTGTCAAAAAAGGCGACCGGAAAGACGCTGTATATCCTGGATGAACCGACAACCGGTCTTCATTTTGCTGACATAGAAAATCTTTTAAGAGTATTAAAACTGCTTGTAGCACGAGGTAACACAGTCTGTGTTATAGAACATAATCTGGATGTAATAAAACACGCCGATTACATTATCGATTTAGGGCCCGAAGGAGGCGACGATGGCGGTAACCTGGTGGTACAGGGAAGCCCGGCTGATATTAAAAAGCACCCAAATTCATATACGGGAAAGTATTTAAGTAAGTTTAATCAATAATAAATTAATATTTAATTTATAATTTAAGAATGAAAATAAAAATATTATCAATAATATTTTTGATTACAATTTTCTTCTATTCCGCGAGAAGCCTGGTTTCGGCCAGTGAGGAATTTAGCATAGATTCGACAATTACTTACGAAGTTAAAGAAAGCGGCGGAATATTTGTCAGTCAAAATATCAATATGGAGAATTTGACAACCGATTTATATGCCACAAGCTACTCGGTAGAACTAACGAATATACAACCCCAAAACATTCGGGCTTTCGAAGGTAAAAATGACCTTAAATCGGAAGTTTCAAAAAACGGGGAAGAGACAATAATTACTACTTATTTTAATGATTCTTTGGTTGGAAAAGGAAAATCAAGAAATTTTGATATTACTTTTGACGAGTATAGCTTTGCCCAAAGAACAGGTGAGATTTGGGAAATTTCTATTCCCAGGTTAGGCAATGATTCTAATTTCAAAAATTTGACCGTTAAACTAAAGGTCCCCGTATCTCTTGGCGAAGAGGCCTATTTGTCTCCGGAACCAAATAGTTATTTAATACAAAATGATTTTCGAATTTACACTTATAATTCAAAAGCTTCACAATCTTTAGGCATTACGGCCGGTTTTGGACAATTTCAGGTATTTTCCTTTACTCTTAATTATCACCTGGAAAATCCTCTTAATAAAAAAAGCGAAGCGGTTATTGCGATACCGCCGGATACGGCTTTTCAAAAGCTTTATTATCAATCAATATTTCCCCAACCATTAAATGTGACAGTTGATAGCGACGGTAATTGGCTGGCAATTTATAACCTTTCAGCCAGACAAAGACTGGACATTTTTGTTAAGGGCAGCGTTCAGATATTTGCCGGACCGCGTCCATTTCTGATTTATCCTGATGTGGTCTTGGCCAATAATTTAAAAGAAACGGATTTTTGGCAGGTCAACGATATTGACATTAAAACGATAGCCGATCGCCTCAAAACGCCTTTCGATATTTATAACTTCGTATCAAAAAATTTAAGCTATGATATTTCACGAGTTAAACCGAATTATGAAAGGTTGGGAGCTCAAAAAGCCCTAGCCAATCCTTCATCAGCGATTTGTATGGAATATACTGATGCTTTTATCGCGATCGCCAGAGCGGCCGGTATCCCGGCCAGAGAAATAAACGGTTATGCCTATACGGAAAATCGCGATATCCAGCCTTTATCACTGGTCTCAGATGTTTTGCATGCTTGGCCGGAGTATTGGGATGGCAAGAAAAATCTGTGGATACCAATCGATCCTACTTGGGCATCGACAACCGGGGGAGTTGATTATTTTAATAAGCTCGATTTAAGACACTTTACTTTTGTTATTCACGGAAATTCCCCTTCCTATCCTTACCCGCCCGGATCATATAAGCTAGGACCAAACCCTCAGAAAGACGTTTTTGTAAATTTTGGTCAGTTACCGGAAAAAAAGATATCAAAACCGAATATTTACGCGGAAGTAAAAAAAACATTCGGAATATTTAACAAAGAAATTGATATCGTCATAGATAATCCGGGTCCTTCTGCTATCTATAATTCAAAACTAAATATTTATTTTGATTCGGTACTTAAAAAAAATACCGAGGTAGACATCTTAACGCCTTATTCAAAATATGAAGAGGCTATAAAAATACCATTCGGAATTTTAGGAACAAAAGCCCCTGAAGAAGTTAAAATAGAATACTTTGGCGAGAAAATTTCACTTCATACAAATAAAAAACAAATTATGTTAACCAACCTGGTCGTTTTATTTATGGTTTTAATATTAATCGTATTACTCATCATCTTCAGGCTAAAGAGATATAATCCATTTCACCATTTATTTAAATTCATTAAAGCACTAATAAATAATACCCATGAAAAAATTAAACAAATTACCGATAAAAAGGGGCTTTAATAAATATTTTCCCAATGAACCGGGTGTATATATTTTTTGGGAAAATAGTAAACCTATATATGTCGGAAAAGCCCTTAATCTAAAAAACCGGATTTCTTCATATTTTTTGACGACTTTGCTTCCCAAAACAAAAAGAATGATTTCACAGGCTAATTATCTTTCTTATATTATTGTTCTATCCGAAATTGAGGCACTACTTCTTGAAGCGAAACTAATAAAAGACTGGCAACCTTTTTATAATTTTTCTCTTAAAGACGACAAGAATCCTTTGTATATCAAAATAACCAAAGAAAAATATCCGAGAGTCTTAACGGCCAGAAAGATATCGGATAAAAAAGATGTTATTGATTATTTTGGCCCTTTTCCTTCTTCGGGATCGGTTAGATTTGTTCTTAAATCTTTGAGAAAACCTTTCCCTTATTCAGAACATAATATTTCAAAAAGGGAATGTTTATATTCTCAATTAGGCCTTTGCAATCCTTGCCCTAATCAAATTGAAAAAGAAAAGGATTTATTCAAGAAATCTGCCCTAAGAAAAAAATACCTTAAAAATATCTTTTTTATAAGAAAAGTGCTTTCAGGAAAATCGAATTACGTTAAAAAAAGGCTTGAAAAAGAAATGTATTCCTATGCCTTAAATGAAAATTATGAAGAGGCAACTGAGTGCAAATCGGCTTTAGATCATTTTAATTATATAACCCAGCCTAAGGTAGATTCATCGGAATTTTTAAAAAATCCTAACTTTGCAGAAGATCTCCATTTAGTAGAATCGGAATATTTAAAGAAAATTTTAAAGCCTTATTTTCCGAACCTGGGAAATTTATCAAGAATAGAATGTTATGATGTGGCCCACTTAAGCGGACTTTATTCGACAGCTTCAATGGTAACTTTTATGAATGGGGAAAAAACAGTCCAGTACTACCGACAATTTAAGTTAAAAAATAGCAAGCCATATGATGATTATTCATCCCTGGAAGAAGTCGCGAAAAGAAGATCTAAGTATTTTGATAAATGGGGAAAGCCGGACTTGATTATTGTTGATGGCGGTAGGGGACAGGTAACCTCATTTCTTAAAATTATTGCAGGATTTAATATTCCGGCAATCGGTTTCGCCAAACAAAAAGATAATTTGGTTATCAGATATAAAGATAAATATTTGTCGTTATATCCGAAAAAAGAAGCCTTAAATCTATTATTAAGAATAAGGAATGAAGCCCATCGCTTCGCCAGACGTTATCACCATCTATTGATCAAGAAAAATCTCATTCCCTGATTATCTGACTTATCAGATCTTTTTAAAGTAATGGTAATAATAATAAATCCTGACTGAAATCGAAGGATTGACAACAAAAATTGCAGGGCAGATACTAAAACCGGAGTGAAAAAGATATTAAGGTTATTTATTATTGATACTTTGGGGCTTTACCTGGTCTCTAATTCAATTTCAGGTATTATCTTTGAAAACGGATTAATAAGTCTTATTTTGGCTGGCGTCGGCCTTTCTGTATCAAGTATAATCGTAAAACCGATTATTAATTTGCTTCTCTTGCCTTTAAATCTACTGACTTTTAACCTCTTTAAGTGGGCATCAAGTGCAATAGCCCTTTATATTGTCACCCTTGTCGTTCCCGGCTTTTTAGTAAAAGGATTATATTTTATGGGTTATACCAGTAAATGGTTTGATATTCCTTCGATCAGTCTTGAAGGCATTCTTGCTTTCGTATCCATTTCCTTTCTTTTATCCATCTTCAGCTCACTTATTCACTGGTTAATTAAATAATTTTGCCAGATAGACACTTCTTTTGTATAATCTAGTCATGCAAAACATTCTTCTGATCAGTCAAATTTTAACAAGCATTGTTTTGATAGGTTTAATTCTTGTCCAAGCCAGGGGAACTGGTCTGGGCAGAGCTTTTGGAAGCTCCTCACAAAATTCATTTAGCAGAAGAGGTTTGGAAAATTTAATATTCAGACTTACCTTTTTCTTTTCGGCTTTATTTGTGATTATTTCGATATTTAATCTTCTAAGTTAGGAAGATGTTGAAACTGCGCTATTTATTTCGCTTAATAATAGCCTTCGTTTCCCGTTTTAAAGTCATTATCTTTTTTGGCTTAGGTATAGGCATCGTTATCTTCTTTGCCCTAAATATTTTCGGAGCCACTATTTTTGATAAGCAGGTAGAAATAATAGGCATATCGGGACGATTTCAAAGAGACTCACTTCCCCAGGAGATTCTTAATAACGTGAGCAATGGTTTAACAGCGGTAGATGAGAGTGGAAATGTTATTCCAAAATTGGCGAAAAGCTGGGAAAGCCCTGATAAGGGTAAAACATGGATCTTTCATTTGAGTGACAATTATTTTTGGCAGGACGGTAAAGCGGTTGATACGGCAAGTCTTAATTATGAATTTTCGGATGTGGAAATTGAGAAACCTGATTCTAAAACCATTATTTTTAAATTAAAAAATGAATTTTCTCCATTTCCGTTGGTTGTTTCTAGTCCAGTCTTCAAAAAAGGTCTTTTAGGAACCGGAGATTGGAAAGTAACGGCGGTTCAAATATCAGGCGGTTATATCCAAAAATTAACCCTAAAGTCAAAATCCAATAAAACCAGGATTTACAAGTTTTATCCGACCGAGGAAAGAGCTAAGCTGGCCTTTAAGCTCGGTGAAATAAATATTCTTAAAGGAATATACAATTCAGCGCCCCTGAATAATTGGAAAAATAATCTTATCAAAGAATATTTTGATTACTCAAAGGAAGTCTTACTCTTTTTTAATAATGAAGACGAAATGCTTTCAGACAAAAACTTAAGACAGGCTCTTTCTTATGCCATAAATAAGAATAATTTACCGGGTGAAAGAGCTATCGGACCGATTAGCATTTCTTCCTGGGCTTTTAATCCTCAGGTTAAGCCGTACAATTACGACAAATTAAGAGCGAGTGAGCTGATTGAAGGATTACCGAAAGAAGCAAAAATCAACCTTGAAATAAAATTGGTGACTTCGCCCCTTCTTTTAGACGTTGCCGAAGCTATTGCCAAAGATTGGGAATCGGTAGGCATAAAAACCCTCGTTCAGGTTTCTTCCGGTATTCCAAATGAGTACCAGGCCTTAATTGCCATATATGATATTCCGCTTGATCCGGACCAGTATTCACTTTGGCATTCAACTCAAACCGGGAGTAATGTTGCCAACTATAAAGATGCCAGAATTGATAAGCTCCTTGAGGCAGGACGGTCCGAGCTTGCCTTAGAAGAAAGAAGAAAAATATATCTGGATTTTCAGAGATTTTTACTGGAAGATGCTCCGGCCGTCTTTCTTTATTACCCCAAAACATTTGAGATAACAAGAAAATAACTTCATTCAATTGTTATTTTGTTGACATTTCTGGTATACTATCCTCTTTTCCCCGAATAGCCTCAGATAGGCTTAAGTTAAGAAGATTATATTATCTTTATGTCGCAAAATACTGAGTTAGATAAATCGGGCAATAATCATGGTAACGGTTCTGTCAAAAACCGTGAATCGATTGGTCAATCCATTGGCCAGAATCTAATCGATAATATCCCATCACCTGAAGAATCAGCTTCCCAATTAAAGAGGCTTATTGTTTATTGGGACCTTAAAGACCCGCAAAGAGCATCTAAATACGGACAATTACCGGCTGATTATTTATTGGTTTATCCGATACAAAAAGAGGAAGTAAACGACGAAAAACTTCACCCACTGCTTTTCGAGATGAAAGACCGTATGCATCGGCTTTGTGCTGAAAAATTGGGATTTGATCATGCGGTAAGCTTTAATCCGATCTGCTACTACCACGCTGAAGAGGCACTGCTTGTTAAAGTAGAGCCTGAGAAACATATTATTTATCAAAGTACTTAAATAATAGCTTCTTTTTAAACCGCAATATATTTTACGATTAAGCTTAGTCGGCCAAAACAGGCTTTTCCTCTATTTCATCGCCGCTACGAAGCACAAAATATATTGTATTAACGAGAGGCTTGGATGTTTCCGGAAAGGCTCCCTCAATATATTTTTGTCTTAATAAACTACCGAAATCGTCTATTTTTTGAGGGATACCCCTATGAACACTTGGTTTAGCAACACCAAGTCTCTCCAAAACCTTTTCGTGAAGGTTGACAAGGGAATTATTTAAAAGAAGTCTGGAGATACCGTAGATAGTTTCAAATTCGTAAGGCACCTCAATCTTTGATATATCGCTTTTATTACCATTGCCGCTTTGGGAATGAGTGTCAATTCTGCCTAATCCTTGTGTCACAACCTCGGGAAAATATGACCTTATCTCCTGAGCCGATATACCCCTCGCCTTTCCGTTAGCCAGTTCCGCAAGTTGAAAATACGAGTTCTTTACGTCCCCTCCCAGCAAAATATCGGCTCCTTCATTTACCAGCCATCTAATGGCCGCATCATGTCTTGATGGAGAGTAATGTTCTATTAAGCCGAGAATTACGGCGGCTTTTTCATGGAACTTATTATCGTATACAAGATGACAGACATGGCCAACGGTAGAGAGAACGATATCTTTTTCGACCGAGGTAAGATTCTTTTTTGCAGAAAAAGATCTTTTGATTGTCTCGATATTTTCCTTGTCTTTTTTTGCGGACTTATAAATTCTTAGTCCCAAATAGGCGAAGGCCAATACTGACGCCCCTACGGCTAGTCTTGAGCTTGTATCAATGATGTCATTAATTTGTTCACTGGTTAGAATTTTCCGCTTTCTTTCTTCCTGCTCTTCTTTTAATTCATCGGTCTTGGGGTTTCGAATGTTTTCGACGGCACTATTGAGCCTTTTTACCATTCCCAAGGCTTTGGCGGCTTCTAGTTGTTGTTCTACGTCGGACAATTGGCTCGTTCTTGAAAATATATCACTCATCTTATATAAGGAAGAAGGCAGCTGGGCCAGATCTTCTTTCGTCTTATCGTCAAACTGAGAATATAAATCGGTACGGTTTCTAATGAGCTGACCAATTTCTGATGTAGCAATGGCAAGTTCAGAATAATCCCCTGATGGTATACCCGATGGAAGTTGTGTCTCTTCAATAAAGGCGGCGTTTCTGTCGCCGTTTCTTATTGACATATGATTCACCAAAAGCTGTAAATCAGTCTCAAGTTCTTCTAGGTGCATATCATCAAACCATTGAAAATCCATATCCGATATTGGCGTCATTGACAGCCAGGCATTTCTATCTCTTTGCGTTTCAATTTTGTCCCAAGTCTTGTCCTCTTCATTGATTTCTCCGGGTATTCTTCCTGTTCTTTCGTAATAATCCCGATATCTTCTTTCATATTCGGCCATTTCTTCGGCATTTTTCTTACCTTCGTTAATTAAATCTCCGTCTACTTTTTCCATATCATTAAGCAGGCTTAAAACAGCGTAATCGATAAGTTCAAGTCGCGCGGTTATTTCCTTATCCTGTGAAAGTTCTGCTAATTTATGTGTGTCCGTCAAAATAGATTCAAGCCGAAGATATTCACCATAAACCTCGTCGGCACTTGTTTTTCCGGCTTGAATGTCCAACATCGTAGGCGGATTACTTAATACCCTCTGCGTATTGGCAGCCATTCTTCTTAAGAGCATAAATTGTGGATTTTCCTCGGTAATTGTCTCAATATTTCCGCTATTTTGAGCCCTCAAAGATATTTCACGGCTTGTTATCAAATCAATATTTGAGCTTATTTCTCCAAGTCTTTGATTGATTTTTTCATCGGAGATATAACCTCTATGCTCCGTAATTTCTCTTATCCGATTATTTTCAGAAATCATTCGCCTGACCGCATCTTCGTCTTCAATTGTTCTTTCTGATTGAGAAGCTTTTAATTCGGTGTCAGCCTTTTCAACAGCCAGCCTGATATCCTCTTGGGTAACTATTCTGCCCTTAAGCCATTCGAGGTCGCTTTCCGGCGTTCTTTCGTCGACATAAGGCGTCATATCGGCTTCCAGAACTCTTCCGTCGGGCAGAAATACAATATTATTCATATGTCCCATTCCGCCCCAAAGATAACCTTGATAATTATGAAGCTCGATTCCCGGCTGATTACCCGTCAAAAAGCCCGCCGAATCCATAAAATCCCTGAACGCAAAGGAAGCTACCGAGCAAAAATAGCCCTCTTCGGGTTTATCGGCCAAGGAAGTAAGTGAATTCCACATCTCTCCCTCTTTTTCTATTTGAAAACCCAAGGCATAGTAGCGGTTTAGGGCCGTGTACTGAGCGTATTGAGTCGCATATTTTATCCCGATATCAGAATACCGTTTTGTGTATTCTTCCTCGGAAAGGTTATGTTGCATACTTGTCAGTTCGTTTATCTCTGACGAAAAGCTTTCGGATATTTTCTGAAGCGAAGGATCCTTTGATAAATCGGCGACTAATCGATCCGAATGCTGATCTGGAAAATAGGGGTAATAACCGCCGGTATCTATACCCTGTAAAAGGCTTATCTTCGTATCAAGATATTTTTTTTCAACCTCTTCTATGACAAAAACGGCTTTTTGAGGAATATTATCCAAACCGTCATAAGCGTAGTAAAGCTCCCCTAAAGGACCAATTTTGGGCTGTTTTCCTCCTTCCTGAAAAACGGCTACGAAGCGCCAGCCTATCGGTGGATACATCTCAGGATTAACTCCGTTCATTGAATAGGCTAAATGGTTATCACGGAAATCATAATCTTCACTATTTTTATTATCAATAGAATCTATTAATATCGTGTTTTCAAAGAGTTTGAGCTTATCAAAAAATATTGACGAGGTATCAATATCGCCATAAGAGAATTCCTGAACATTAATATCCCATGGAAAGTATCCAATCGGGTCCCCCTCACCAACACGCATTGATTCGGGGAGATGGTATATTCTGCCAAAACCCTTTAGGCCGAACCTTTCACTTTCAGACGGTAAGAGATCTCCCTCGTTCCGTATTCTATCCGGGATTCTGTCTCCCATTTCAGCAGGTATTTTGCTCATTTCAGCGGCATTCCGGGTTATCTCCTCAGCACTCATAAAAGGAATACCGGAAGTAACGCCCGCTAATTTTCTTCTGATTTCCGCGGCAACCCTAGCCTCTGCGGTATTCATTCGGTTAACCCTAGCATCGATCAAAGATTGTTCTTTAACCCACTCGGCCCTCATAGCCTCCATTCTAGCAATATCGCCTGCTCTGCCAGCTTCGATTTTTCGATCTCTAAATTCATGAATTTTAGGAAAGTTTAGGTTAAGTAAATAGGCAGCTTCCCCTAATGCAAGGTTAATTAATAAACTTTTTGCCACTAATTTTACTTTTTGTTTATCTTCTTGGGTAAAAGCTCTTGATTTGTCTTTCCAAAATAACTTCAGTACATTTTTGTAAGTCAGCGATTCCAGCTTTCTGCGATACTTAATCAAATTATCAGGATTAAGAAGATCCTCTATTTTGCTGTCACCCAAAGAGACGATATTTTTAGTGATTTCTGCAACATCCGGAACATATTTTTTTGCCAATGCCTCGATGTTTCTGTAGAGATGTTGCAATGATTCCGAATCGATCTTTTGCGGGTAATTTGGATCAAAAAGAAAATTCAGTTCTTTTTTACCTATCGATTTTCTTAAGACCTCATAATTCATTACCTTAAGAAGGAGGAAAAAAGATTCGGCTGAGCTTTGGTCTTTTTCTATCGCTTCTCCAAAGGCCCTTCTTACGTAAGGGTTTCTTAAGGCTAAAATCCAGGAAAAAAGAGGGTCTTCTGCCAGCTTGGCAGCGTTTATATCATAATATAAACCGTTATTGGATTCGTTAGATCTGATATTAGTTTTGGCTTTTTGCGAGAGCGAATCATCTTTATCGAAATAGGAAAGAATAAGTCTGGTTGAATTGTTAATAAGCTCAATTTCTCTTGCGCCTATGGTTGTTTCCTCGCTTATTTGATCATCAATAAATTTCCGCCAGATATCCCTAAGTCTCTCGACCTCTTTTCTCTCAAGGTCCCTTTTTTGGACCGTAAGATCAGCTCTTCTGAGCCTGTCGCTAACAACTCTTTTTACGGCTTTTTCTTCGCTAAAATCGGCGACTGTAGCCTTTATCGAATTATAAAGATTAAGTCCACGGAGAGTTCTATTTATTTCCTGTCTTTTTTTAGATACTGTTTGCCAATTGTTTACGACTGGAGTTTCCAGACTTATTTTTGTTCTTAAAATAGGATCATGGGCACGCTCGCTTTTGGCGTAGCTCATTTTTCTTTTTGACGTCTCCGCTGCCTCTGTATGGTGCCAAAAGACTTTATTTTCAACTACGCTATATTTGAATTTGTCCTTAAGTTCTGAATAATCACTTACACTTGTTCTAACAGTATCTCTTAACTGATCAGCCAATGTGTAAAATCTTTTATCATAGATTAAATCCAAAACATGCATCATTTCCAAAAGGCCCATAGCCGTACAGGGAACATCTTGGTCGCCACCCGCAAAATTATGTGAATAATCGCTCAAGGTTGTTTCAATAATAAGCGGATGGTGTTTGGCCGCCTCACCAAGAATGTAAAGGCTACGAATAACCGTTGATAATTGCTCGTTAAATCTGGAGATAGTCCGGAATTCTGTAATTTTTCCTTCTTTTTCCTTAAACCTTCTTTGTTCAGGCATTCCAGAGTCATCCGCCTTAGACAGATAGGGGATAGGGACAGGAGAGCCCTCTACGGCCAACTTAAGGTTTTTACGAGCCTGTTTCGTATCTCCTAGAGTAGAAAGGAGACAAATAACATCGACTAGAGGGTTCGGCACTTTTCCGTCTATTGCTTCCTCTTTTTTTCCGTAAAGATAATCGATCGCCCTATATTGTGCCTTAAGGATTAAGGCTTCTTGCCCGACTACGCGGGATTCAACGGCATTTTTCCTTGTATTCAAATCAGCAATAACCGGGCTCAAATCCGTCTCGGGCCATACGGGCCCATAGTAAGACGGTACCGAAACGTCAATATTATCGACTAGGGTCGAATTGATTGTGGCAATTTCATCGGTAAAGTTCAAGCTCGGACTATTTTCTTTAGACATAGCCTATAATTCTACTATAATATCCTATATAGTCAATAAATAAACCACCTTTATTGAATGGGAAACATAAGAATATATTTAAAAAGGATTTTGTTAACTTAAAGGAAAGAATAATCGCTATTTATTTAGGATGACTCATGACTTCTTTAAACACTATTTATCTATAATATAAAACTCGAGCCATTTTATTTCTTGGGGTATATTTGGAAAATCCAAAATCTAAAACAAGAGGGATATGGCCTGAAACATCAGTCTCTAAACTTTAAAGTTCTTTGCTTCTATTTTTAGTTATTGCTTAGAATAGTCAGAAGAATCAAAAATAATTGGACTGAAGTACCAGTATCTCTCAATTTTAGTTGTTGTAAAAAATACACAAATTTAATGTACGGAGTTTTGCTGTTAACACTTTTACAATTTGCGGATCGGGGTAAATCTGTCCTAGAAGATGCTCGTCTTTTAAGACATAAAGCTCCTTAGCCGCAATCTTTAACATTTCATATCTTTCTTTAAATGGTTTAATTGATTCTAAAGAGACTCTTATGAATACAATATACATGGTAACAAGGAACACAACGTATATACTTTTTATTAATCTTTTAGTATTTGTCCATCGTTGTTCAAAAAGTTTAAATGTTACAGCGGTTATACCAATTAATCCAACCCAGAATATATAAGATATAGTTACGTATCGTGGACTGAGAGATTGTATCGAACCAAATCCTGAACGTCCTAGAGCGGTGATAAAAGCGTTTCCTAATGAAAAGAGTCCAAGAGAAATAAAACCCAAATAATATTCTTTCTTTTTGCAATATAACAGAAGAAAAATAAACTGTAGATTAAAAATTAAAAACGCAAAAATACCGTATATATATGCCGATTTGCTGAAATTTATTGGTGATCCGAGATAACTAAAGAAGTAATGAAAAAACTCTACTGGGTTTAGTAGTCCAAACGCTAAAGAAGGGTGGTTATCCAATCGTTCGAAATCGTAAAAATAACCACTAAGCACAACTAAAGAGAATATTAACCAGATAACAATTACTCTGTACCTTGTTGAATTATTTGAAAAACAATTAAAACATATAAGAAACAAGGAAATAGGCCAAAATACCACGCCGCTGGAAAAAGAAAAAGTTGATAAAATTCCAAAAAAAGCAGCTACCCACAAGTTTTTGTAATAAAAACGTAGCCCAGATAAAATCACAATACCTGTTACCGCTCCAAAAGTTGCCATATAGCAAACCATCTGTATACCCCAAGTCCAATTTTCCCATTGTCTTAATGAGTACACCAGAAGTGCAACTAGAGGTATAAGGAAAGCGGTTTCTTGTAACCCAACTAAGTATTTCACCCTTTTAAAAAGTCTTGTGATTACAAGAAATGTTCCTGAAGCAATGATGAAGTTTAGAATATTTTCTAAAAGCATATTCCAAGAACTAAGCCTTGCTAATGCTATGATGATTATTTGTGGGAAAAATGTACGGTGTTCATTGTGTTTTTGCCATAAATCCGCAAGGGTTAGTGTGCCTTGATGGAATTTCTCAAGAAAGTATACGATCTCCCACTCATCCCAGAATGGAATATTGACGTGGTATTTTAATATAAAATAAAAAACTGTGAGTGCAGGAATTGAACATAAAATCCAATACCAATTCTTTATTAGAAATTTAACCACTTTGTTACAATTATATGATATATTTTCGAACCGGTATCTTTGATCTGTACGTTTTTCAAGGGTGGCCTAGTGAACGATGTTCGAACTAATTTAAAGCCAAATAACCAAGAATAAGAACTTCAGAAGGCTTTGCTTTTAACCGGAAACGCAAACTCCAAAATTTCTGCCATATTGGGTGGCCTAGTGAACGATGTTCGAACTCATTTAAGGCCAAATACTCAAGAATATGAATTACTGAAGGCTTTGCTTCTAACCGGAAATGCAAACTCCAAAATTTCCGTCACATTGGCTCGCTTGCCAGTTGATGTTCGAACTTGGATTTGCTAAAACCCAAAGAGCTAATTTCACTAAATTATATCTCCATTTAGGGTTATTAACGGTGCTTCGTTTGAACTTTTGATTACACTTAGTAACCAGCTGGTCCTAAAGGCTTTACATATAATTCTTTACAAGCGGACGTTGCCTTGCCGCCGGCATGATATTGATCCCATTCTCTATCATCAAAAACATCCAACCTATATTCTTTTACATATATATGATCATTCCATACAAACAATTTTGGATTATGCTCTCCCATTAATCTCGTCCCAGGGAAAAGAATGTCATGGTCGCGTAATACACCCATTAAATCTGGATGTACTATTGCGAATGCAGCACAATCGTTTAATGTAGAAGGACGCTCAAATTTATCACGACCTAACTTATTTACCACCCATCTTGTAGGTCTTTTAATATATTTGCTTCCATCTTGCATCCAGATAAGATGGGGCGAGTCATATGCCACACTTCCCGTTATATCAAAATAGTCATTTGGGCGGTGTTCCCAATGAATTCCAACAAATTCAAATTGTCGGGTAATATCTACGCTAGTACCTAACGTAACTACCGGAATGTTCAAATCTTCAGGGAGTCCTTCGGGTCGGGGTGTCAGAAGTCCCATAATGTCATCTTTAGATATCCCCAAACCTTTATATATATCAGCCTGGCGTTCTAACTCACTGCTAATCTTTAAAAGCCCCTCTTTTCCGCGATCTAGTTCACCTGGAAACATAATTGTTAATCTTATAGCATACGATATGTCCAATTGTCAATTAATAATCTCATTAAACCATTATGGGTATCTATTGAAAAACAGGCCTTTAACCTGCGAGAATCTATTAGAAGCCGCCCAGGTCTGGGTCACTTACCAGTTGATGTTCGAACTTGGATTTTACTAAATTCCGTATCTACTGAGAAATTTGGAGTTTGTCTTCAATATTAGTTACTCTTTTTTCAACTAACTCTACTTCGGTATTTGTATCTGAAGTATTTTTAACTATTTCATCTAATTTATTAAAAAGCTCGCTTTTATAGTTAGTAAAATCCTCTTTCGTTACAAAAGACTCTTTCAAACGATTTTCTATTTCATCTAAATCTTTATGAGTTATTGTCATAGGTTGATTAAAACCCATGAAACTCTTTTAGTCAATGGGTCATAAATGGGTTGGTTAATGGACTTATTCAGAACTGGAAATATAGAATTTGCTATTTATCTAGAATCCCTTCAGTTAATTATAAAGCCACTTAATTTAAACATTCTTTTGTAAAATTATGGTGAAAAAGATAAGGGGTTATTCGGTAAAGGCGAATAAGAGACCCTTGCATTTAGGCTCCAGATAGGCGTAAAAATCGATTAAGCGAAGTTCAGATCGAAGCTAATCAGACTAGCTGACACAATTCGTGTTCACAAAAAACCACTCTTAATATCTCCTGTGATACAATCCAAGCATGAATACAGAAAAGGATCAGGAAATATCACCAAATCAGGACAGATCTGATTCGTGCCGTAAACTTAACGAAAACTTTGCCAAAGCTCTTGAAATGTATATATCCGAATGGAGCTCCAACTATGCAACTGCATACATGAAGCTTAATGAATTGGTACATACTGCCCGAATATTAGGATTAACTATCAACTTAATTAGTGAAACAAAATCTTACGATATTCCACCAATTGGTATAGAAGAACGTAAAATGAACGGAGAGTATGGCTTAAGATTCTGGCCAGGAGAATTTAACGATTATAGTGGTAGTAACCCATATGTTTCTATTACACAGAAAGTACCCAGGAATTATGAGTCTAAGAATTACAGCGAAGAAGAGGTTTATCGCTTAGATCCCCATGAAATAGTCAAAATCTGCGTTATTTGATTTTAACTCTTGGGGTGGGCGACGGGTATCGAACCCGCAACCTCAAGCTCCACAAGCTCGCGCTCTACCATTGAGCTACGCCCACCAAGTATCTGAATTATAAACTAACTAGCCTCATTTTCCAATTGCCGTAAAATGTCAAAGACGTAACAATAGAAAAGAATAATAAAACTAGACAAATTACAATATTATGGTTATCTATTATCGTCCCTGAAGATTTCTTCCATTTTGTTCAATTTGTTATCTAATCTGTCCCTTTCTTTAATACAGGACGATACACAACTTTCCTGACTTTGAAGACAGGATATCGTTGTGGGAATTAAGGGACCATCGGTAAATTCATCGAGCCTTGCCAAATAATCTTCATCACTAAAGCGTACGTGAAGCAGAAGAATTTCTCCCTTCTTAATTGGGATTCCTCTATTAAAAGTGCTTGGATCACTAAACCAACCATATGGCGTCAGTCCCTTTTTTTGGGTGAAACGAATAAATTCGTCTGTAAAAGCCCCGCCTGGTGCCCGGGCACCTCTAAAAAAGGCTTTTTTAAATCTTGCACTTCCTAAAATACTTTTAAAAAGACTCATCCAGTCATCATAATCAGAAGAGAGCCATGAACTTTTAGCTTTTTGAATCTCATTACCATCGTGACTATAGGTGTGGTAGGCGATTCTGTGCCCTTCATCAGCTAGTCTTGACAGTATACCGGGGTATTTTCCTTCACAGCTTATGGCTGCCGTGCCTACCAGGAAAAAGTCCGCTTTAACACCCTTTTCCTTTAATATGTCGAGCATTGTAACCAATGAATCGGGTCGCCATCCGTCATCAATGGTTAGAGCATATTCGGGTTTGTCAGTCTCGATTCTTGAAACTACCTCTTTTGGCCAATATAAACCCGATTCCTTAGGTTTTAAGACAAAACCGGCAAAACCTAAACCGGTTAGTTTAATAAAATCTCTACGCGATAGTTTATAATTTTCTTTCACTTAAATTGTTAGAGGACCTATATTATATCGTTTTAGATTCAAATATCAATTGTCCGCATTATTTCAATATGTTATAGTATTCGCTTAATGAGAGAGAGATTTTCCAGAAGGGATTTTCTCAAATTTAGCAGCCTTGCTTTATCTTCTCTTTTATTGCCCGATTTTCTAAAAACCGAATCAAACGAAGTTGCTCCCTTAACGCATTTAAATACGCTTTATACAAATAATACCCTTGTTAGACTTACTCCTTTTATTTCGCCTTATGAAAGAAATTACTATAAACCCCAAAAGTGGTTCAGACTTTCCGGTCTGCCTCTAGAATATATAAATCCTGAAGTTGTCCCTGCCGATTCTTTAGGTATAAAAAACATCGAGCGGGCTTTTGCACAAATAGCCAAGATCCCTCACATTACGGGCTCCCTCGCGGAATTTGAAGCAATCCTTTCTTGGTCGGATAACAATAGCCCGGTCTTTGCCTCAAAGGAATTCGATAAATTAAATTCTAATCTGATTGCCACATATAGCTATTCTGATCAGGAGAATATTTACGCGAATAAGCTATTTAATATTTTGACCGCTCTGGCAGCCCTTGCAAGACATCAAAATGTTAAAGGTCCCTTCATGCCGGGTGAGACCTATTCCTACATCGATATCTTGAACCTTGTGCGGCGTATCGATGACTATCATGGAGCTTTGAATATGGGTGCAGGTGTCTGTGCAACGGCGACCGTATTTTCAAAAACCGTTTTTCTTTCAAACGCTCAGGGACTGACTGAGGAAGTCGACAGAAGTATGCACACTGAAAAATGGAGATACTGGACTAATCAGCTAGATCCGGGGATAACCAAGGAAAATTCCGATGCAACCGTTTATTTCTACCCGTTATATGCCTATCCGCCTGATATTATTGTCGATTACAAATTTAAAGTACGTAAAACCAGTCAACCTCTTTATGTTTCAGTCGCAGCGGATCTTAATTTCGACCAAGAAAGAAGGCTTGGAGACCACTATCCGCCAACGGATGCAAGAATCACCTTTTCGATTACTCTTCAAAAATCAAAGCCCGATGAAAACCAGGAAGATATAATACTTGACCTTAGGAAAAAGTACTGGGACTTTCATTCACCAAAAGATTAGATCCGGCCTCTTTTTATAAAAACTTTTCGCTGCGGATATTCGCCGAAAACGGCATTAAAGTTTGACTCATTAACTTCAAACATTCTCACTTTTCCGTCGTTTTTTCGGTTTGCATCCGATATTAAAAGAATTGTTTTTCCTTCAATTTCTTTTTTTCCTATTACGCATCCTATATGACCGGGCGTCGACGGATCATAGGTAACAAATATATCCCCGACGTCAACTTCTTCGATCTTTTCGGCTACAGAAATTAAGAGACCGTTTGAGGATATGACCGTCTTTTTTCTTTGTCTGATTTCTTCAGGAACCAGATCAGCCGCCACTGATATTTCTTGACCAGCAATATCTTTCGGAGAATAGTAGGAATCTAAGCTGGCTAGTAATATAACCCAGCCGATACACTGGATGCTCATTCCTGACCATCTGTAAGTATTCCAATCAAGGTGATTCAGGGCCATATCAACCTTATCTTTTCCGGAAAGACCTCGATACCATGAACTTTCTTTTAAAAATACGCCCAATGTTTTTTTTGGATTATCTACAAAATATTCGTAGTCAATGTTTCTGTTATATGTGTCTATAAGCTCCTTAAGTATAAGGTTGGTTCGAATCCAAGGATCGTTATGCATCTCTTCCGAAAAATGGCTCGCATCTTCCTCCGGCCAAATTTGCATGGCCAATTCTTTTTCCTTTGATTCCAGGTTCCAAGGAAGCTGTGAGATAGCCGACCTTCTTAGTATTAGACTCGATGCTCCGCTATTTCGGAAAGATTTATAAGCAGAAATTAGATCAGCTATACGTCCGATTTCGTCTTCTTTTTCTTGAGATTCGTTCCAAGAAATGGTCAGAAGAAGCCTTGCGTCCGCCTCAGGCCCCAAATCCCGGGCATTCTGACCCGAAAGGAGCATTATCGATTCACTTATTGAAAGAAAAAGCGGATTTCCGTCAGGAATCCGCCAGATAAAATCGTAAATTTCTCCGTTATCTCCGAAACCGACCGTAGCGTCGGAATTCTCCTTTGATATTCGGCTGTCCCCAGGACCGACAAAATAACGGCTTCCGGTTGGATGTTCCCACCTTTGGCTGAAACTTCCGCCTGCCAAATATATTGACTTGGCAAGAGTGGATGCCGAAGCGCAAATTCCTCCTCCTTTTACAATCCAGCCCCGACTTGTTCTTCCATTAACATAATCACTATTGTTGCCTATTTGCAAAATATCAATTAATGAATAATCTTTTCCGGCAACAAACGGCCCATTTTCTTTTTGATACTTAAGAAGTAGGGAGGCCGCAACCAATATGTTTATTATTTTATTCGGATAGATATTATCGGAGTAGGTATATTCAGAAACCGACCTATCAGAAGAGTACTTTAAAGAAGTCTCACCAAGCTCTGCTAAATAAATCGCGCTATCGCCAGTTATGTGAGGAAGTATCGAAAACCTTTTTATATCGTCGCCTGTTTTAAGGGTAAAGATGTCTTTGTAGCCTAAAATTACACCTTTTTCCAGATTTATTTTTTCAATAGGTCTTGCTTCGTTATAAAAATAATCTTTTCTCAGGGGAATACCGATTATGGGCGTTGAATCTGAAACCATTATTCCGCTTGTTCGTTCAACTTCTATAACTTCGAGGAATTTTTTAACCTCATCTTCTGAGGTTTCTATTGTGTCTCTCTTTACGCCTAGATGTGGTAAAGAAAGAGCAATTGCTCCCAGTCCAAATATTCGTAGGAATTCTCTTCTGCTTAGTGAAGTATTAATGTCCTTTTCTTTCTTGCTCATTTTAGACGTGAAATTCTTTCTTTGATATTTCCGTTGTTTTGAAAGTGCTCGTAAACTTTTAAGGAAACGGTCTCAATAGTTGAGACTAGTGACTCATAGGTAGTTCCTTCTTTACCCCAAAAACCGTAAAATGTCATTGTTAAAACATTTCCCGGCATTTCGACAATCGCGGCATCGGCTACGACCAGCATCTCTGAAGTTATCGTCCCCCTTTTGTTATATATCTTGTACCCCAACGGCAATCTAGATTTTAAGATGCCGACCCTTGTATCATCAGGGCTCGTATATTCTTGCATATAGCTTAAAAGCTTATATTTTGCCTCATTTCCCAATAATCGGCCTTGATAGAGACCCCTAAGCAAGAGAGTCGTATCAGATGCGGTTGAGCGTCTCGGAGCCGTTGTGGTATGCCAAACTTTCCAATTCTGCAATGTTTGTTCTATGGAATGGTCCGGCTGTTGCTGAAGATAGCTCCTGAGAATTTCCGTTGCCTCTTCTTCGGAATCAACAACCATTGCTTTTAAAAGCTGATCAAACGTTCTACCTTTTGTTCCGGTCAAAAGGGTTTCCTCAAGATTAAGTCCCTTACCCTCCATTAAATGTAAACAGTCCAAAGCGATAGGGATTTTAATAACCGAAGCCGGATGGAGAATTTTATCGGGTCTTTTTGCATAAATTGTTCGACCGCTAATATCTTGAATAAGAACCCGCCATTTCCCATTTGACTGGTCAAGTAAGCTGTCTATTTCTTCTGTAAGTTTTGGATATATTGTGTCGTATCTTTCCGCCGGCAAGAAAGTAATATTATCTTTAGGTCGCCAAAGGTAAAATCCATCAAAACCGGTCAGCCCCAGTTTTGATTCTCTTTCATTCGTCCATTCGTAAAATTTACCTTCTCCGGGGTTTTTCGGATCATAAAGCATAACCTCATCGATAATAAATCCATCGGGGGTTTTGAAATTGTTTACGCTAAATGCTTTTCCTTCATCATCAACCCGCGTAACAACAAGGACATGGCCGAAAGAACCTTTATTTCCGGCCTTTAAAAAAAGTAAATCTCCCGGAAATAGTGGTTTTTGGCTAAAGTCTATTTCTCCAATAGATTCTTTTTCGTTTACCCATTCATATAATCTTTCCGGAAAGGTTTGTTTAAACTGGTTTTTATCATCACCAATAGGGTCGGGGAGCCAAAAATCAGACACATCTGCTCCGATTGTCAAAAGTCCGCTCTCACTTAGAATAGCGATGGCTAAAGGGCCGCACATTAAAGACGGATGTTCCGTACCGGCTCCGTCACTATAGTCAATGTTCCTGGCCACTTTTTGAGCCTCAATTTCATTTTTGGCAATGAATTTTAATGAAGTTTCATAAAGAAGCCGTTCTTGGTCTTCGGTTAAGACAGACTCTCTGTTTTTTAGAGCAAACTCTCGTCTTATGCCAGGAGGAAGAACTAGTGCAGCCAGGCTAAGCCCCGATAGCTTCAAAAACTCTCTTCTGTTTATTTCGATTTTTGATGACACTTTGAATGGGCTGCATATTATATAATTTGATAAATATGAACGCAAATTTGAATAATACGATATCCTATATTAGGGATGGGGGAGGGGGATTTATTTTTCTAAAGTTTTGAGGATGGGTCAATCCAAATGAAAAATTTATTTATTTTAATTTTATTCCTGATGTCCAAAGTATCGAACCATCTTTTTTCGAATTCCTTTATTTTTATTTGCCAAATTCCTTTCCTTTCGTTTGAAGGGTCAATTAAAGTAAGCTGTCCGTCTTTTCGGTTAACTTCTCCGATTATCGAATAATGACCGTCTTGATCGTCGGTATCAAAATCATCCCACCAATCGACCAAAACAATATGACCTTTTTTTAAATGTCCCTCAATATCTTTTAGATTTGAATTTTGCTTAAAACCCAGATTTAAAAAATATTTGCTCAAATAGGCGATAGTAATATTTTGTGTTGTGCCCCACCATTCTTGATAGACGTCTTTACCAATTTCGGCCTGAGATTTATTTATTCCAACGCTTAATAAAGTCATCTGAATTGTAGCCGGTCCACACCAGCCCGACTTTTTCTGAAAACGATGGTATTTTTTCCAATCAATAGTTTTCATAATTAACAAGAGCGGGATAGGGGAGTCGAACCCCTCTTTTTTGCTTGGAAAGCAAATGTTGAACCGCTCAACTAATCCCGCAAACTTAATATTTATATTTGTCGGGGAGCCGGGACTCGAACCCGGGACCTCACGCTCCCAAAGCGCGCACTCTACCAACTGAGCTACTCCCCGTGTGCCGAGGGTGGGACTCGAACCCACACGAGACAAAAATCTCACACGCTCTTAAGGCGTGCGCGTCTACCATTCCGCCACCCCGGCATAATAATTAGCCATACATTTTACAACGATATTGGTATAATTGACAAAGTTTCCGCTTTCTTCTAACCTGAATTAATCTTCTAAAAACATAAGGGGGTGATTTTGAAATGAAAACATATTCGAGATTTCTGACAATTTGGTTTATCAACTTCCTAATTATCTACTGGGCCAATTCGCTTTATCCGATGTTTTATGCTTTGGGTACTGCCAACTTAAGTCTTTTTAAGGCTGCAATATTTTCGGCATTCCTGTTGACTTTAGCCGGTAGAATTGCCAAATCGGTCTTACCCAATTGGGGCGTTAAAGTTAAAGGCAGGTACCAAAAGTTTTTCCTTTATTGGCTTACCAATTCTGCTGCTATTTGGTTAATCGCCAGGTTCTCATTTATTACCGGTTTTGGCATTAGAGCCTTCTACTATGCATTGGTTTTGGGCTTTATCGCTTGTCTTGCCCAGTGGCTATTAAGGCAAGCCTTTAAATACGCCAAAATAATCGAAAAGTAAAAAATACTTGTATTTAATTTTGTGCGCCCAGAGGGACTTGAACCCCCAACCTCCTGTTCCGAAGACAGGCGCTCTGTCCATTGAGCTATGGGCGCAAATTATAGTCGTAACTAAGCCGATATCATATTATACCTAAATATTGCGTTGTGCTCCAGAATTTATCTTTGTTGACAGGTATAAAAAAGGTGTATTATTGTATTAAGATGAACAATACTTCGAATATTCTTCAGTTTAAGGTAGCTAATAATTTACTTAAATTTATCAATACTGTCGAGCTAATTTATTAATAAGAATATCCGCACAAAATTATATTTTGGTCCGTGCGGGTTGTTGGTATGAATAACATAAAGAATATTAACCGCTATTTTGGCATTTTTTCTGACGATATTTATATCTATCTTTTTTCAAATGCAAAAATATCTGATAAAGATTATTTTTTGCTGGATACATCCTATGACGGAATTAAATTTGACAATAACCGGAAAAATTGCCTTATTGCCAGGCAAGACGGAACAATTGAGGCAATAAATAAAATAGTCGACCTTAAAATTTCAATTACTTCAAAGTCAGACTATGTAATATTTTATAAAACCTCAGGAATAAAACCGCAAATATTTGTTGCCACCTCGAAAAATATTTCTAAATATATCGGTGCAAAAAAAGTGATCGGCTTAAATGAGTCGACAATGTTGGTTCCGAACTTTCTTTTTAAGGGGAAATATGTGGCTTATTATGGTGAAAAAGGCATCGGAATTGCCTATTCGACAGATTTATCTAAATGGGATATTAAGAAGGATCTTCTAATAGAAAGAAGGGCTGACAATTTTGACTCTGATAGCTTAAAGATTGGCGATATCAACGTAACGACCGACGGAATTCTCGTTACCTATTTTAGTAAAAAAGATGATTCCTCCAAATGGTATTTAGGAACAGCTTTATTTGATAAAGACGATCCGGAAAAACTGATTTTCAGATGTAGGGAATCTCTTTGGGAAGAAGAAGATATATATTTGGAAAAAGAGATTCAACCGGTGGGAGCCGTAATTTTTAGAGGAAAACTGGTTGTATACTTTACGACCAAGGACGGAAAATTATTTGCTTCATCTCTCAGATTCTTTAAGCAATCGCCTGCCTTTAGTAAACCGTTTCCCTCATTTTTAGTAAAAAAGTTTAAAGATAATCCTATATTAAGTCCTATTCTTGACCATTTTTGGGAGTCGAAAGCCACTTTTAATCCGGCCGCAATATATGAAGCCGATAAAGTCCATATCCTTTACCGTGCAGTCGGCGACACGGATTCTTCAGTCATCGGTTATGCTGCAAGCACTGACGGCTTAAACATTGACGAGCGACTCAAAGAACCCATTTACGTACCGAAAGAAGCCTTCGAGTGTGGTGATCCCGAAAAAGTTGTTTTTAGTATCCCGTATTGTTCCGGTGGTGGCGGTAACGGGGGCTGTGAAGACCCGCGCTTAACAAAGATTGGCGATAGAATTTATATGACTTACGTTGCTTTTAGCGGGAAAAGTTATCCCGGCGTGGCTTTAACCTCGATTAAGCTTAAAGATTTTCTGGCTAAGAAATGGAATTGGGACAAACCGGTACTCATCTCTTCGCCCGGAGAGATGCATAAAAATTGGGTTCTTTTTCCCGAGCTTATTAACGGTAAATTCGCTCTTTTGCACAGCATATCGCCAAATTTATGTATTGACTATTTCGACGATATAGGCGCGATAGGAAAATCGCAGCATGTTAAAAGTTATTGGTCAAAAGCGCCCCAAAGATACTTTTGGGATAATCACGTCCGGGGTCCGGGACCGCCTCCTCTCAAAACAAAATTAGGCTGGCTACTTCTTTACCACGCTATGGATTACCGTGATCCGGATAAATATAAAGTCGGGGCAATGATACTCGATGAAAATGACCCAACCAGAATTTTATACCGCTCAAGAGCCCCCATAATTGAGCCGGATAAGCATTATGAAAATAACGGTTTTAAAGCCGGAGTTGTTTATACCTGCGGAGCCGTAATTAAAGACGAAGATTTATTTATCTATTACGGTGGAGCCGACAAGTATGCCTGCGCTGCTAAAACTAATTTGGAGCATTTTCTGGCTGAGATAGAAAACTCTGACGTCGGCGAACTTGAACCCATTAAGGGCTCCTTTTAAAATAATGGTCAAACTCTTAAGGAGCCCAAAAAATCCTCTGCTTATTCCTGATAAAAATCATGATTGGGAATCTTCGGCCGTATTTAACGCGTCAGTTGTTGAATACAACAACAAATATTTTATGGTCTATCGGGCCTTTGATTCTAATGGCCGTTCCTCAATAGGTTTAGCCTCGGGTGAAACGCCCGATACATTTTCAAACCGTAGCCAATTTATTAAACCTGAATTTCCATGGGAAAATTCCGGCTGTGAAGACCCCAGAATTACCAAGCTGGACGGTCAATTCTTTATTTCATATACGGCCATATCGACTTGGCCACCTACGGCCGAGGGAATAAAAGTCGGCTTGGCAATAACCTCGGATTTTTCCAAAATCGACGAAAAGCACCCCTTAACGACTTTTAATTCTAAGGCTTTGGGATTTTTCCCTGAAAAGATAAACGGCAAATACGCGGCGATTTTAGCCGCCAACACCGACAAGCCGCCTGCCAAAATAGGAGTGGCCTTATTCGACAAAAAAGAAGATATCTGGTCAGAAGAATATTGGAATAATTGGTATGCACATCTTGAGGAAAATTCATTAAACATAAACGTCAATGATCGGGATCATATTGAAGTCGGAGCTTCCCCGATAAAGGTTAATGGCGGTTGGTTGCTTATTTATTCATACATTGAAAATTATTTTTCCGATGCCAAAGGCTGGACTATTCAGGCCTTGCTTTTGGATCATAAAGACCCTTTAAAAATTATCGGTAAAAGCCAAGAACCCCTCCTTTATCCCAACGAGGATTATGAAATATACGGCAATGTCTATAATCTTATCTTTCCTTCAGGAGCTCTACTGAGTAACGATGTTTTATACGTTTATTATGGTGGGGCAGATACGGTTATTTGTGCGGCTTGCTGTAACATAAATGATTTATTGAGAGATATCAGCGGAAATATCTAGTTTTGTTCTTGATTTAGCTTCGAAATATAAGTTACTATAACCGTAATGATTAAGCTTAATCGATTTGACGGAAATCCGATTATTAGCCCCCGTGAAGGCATAAATTGGGAAGCCAAAGGTACTTTTAATCCGGCTGCCGTTTACGAAGACGGAAGTGTTCATATAATTTATCGGGCTGTCTCTGCCGACAATATTTCCCGAATGGGTTATGCCCGCAGTACGGATGGTTTCTATATTACCGAACGACTGCACCAGCCTATATACATACCGAGGGAAAATTTCGAACAAAAAATTAAAGAAGATGGCGGCGCCGGTTGTGAAGACCCAAGAATTACCAAAATAGATGACCGCTTTTATATGTGTTACACCGCTTACGACGGTGAAAGCGCAAGAGTTGCCCTTACTTCAATTTCAATATCTGATTTTTTAACCAAAAACTGGAATTGGTCTAAACCAATACTAATTACCGAACCGAAAGTATTCGACAAAGATTCGACTATTTTTCCGGAAAAAATAAACGGTAAATATGCCATCTTGCACCGTCCGCAAAATTCCATTTGGCTGGATTTTGTCGATAATCTTGAATTTTCTGAGTCCGTCTGGTTAAAGGGTAAGGTTTTGTTAAATCCAAGGCCGGATAAGTGGGATAATAGCCGGGTCGGTATTTCCTCTCCGCCAATCAGATCTTCTCAAGGCTGGTTAATTCTATATCACGGCATAACAGAACCGGGTCATTTATATAAAGCTTCTGTCATGCTTCTGGATATCAACGACCCTTTCAAAATCAAAGCTATTTACAATGAACCGCTTTTTGATCCGGTAGCCAGTTATGAAAAAGAGGGACCTACCAATAATGTAATATTTCCCTGCGGAGCAATTACTATAGAAGATGAGCTGTTTGTTTATTATGGCGCCGCCGACAAAGTCGTCGGTGTGGCTACCTGTAACATTGAAGAGCTAGTCAGCGATCTGATTAAAGAGGGAAGTCTTTAACTTCGACATCATACCTTCAAAGCTGTAAAATTCATTCATATGCTTAGTCATTTAGAACAAATTGAACAAGTCGAGAAAGAAATTCGTGAAACCCCCTATCATAAAGGCACGGAACATCATATCGGAAAATTGCGCGCGCGCTTAGCCAGGCTTAAGGATAAGATATACGATTCGTCTCAAAAAGTAAGACATGGCGGCGGGGGAGGTTATTCGATAAAAAAACAGGGGGATGCCACAATCGTCCTTATTGGTCCTCCGTCGGCCGGAAAATCGACCTTAATAAATCAGCTAACAAATGCCGAAAGCAAAGTTGCTCCTTACGCTTTTACTACCGTTTCGGTTATTCCGGGCATGCTTAAATATCAGGATGCTTACATTCAGATTCTTGATGTTCCTGGGCTTCTGGAAGGGGCCAAAGAGGGCCGCGGGAGAGGAAAAGAGGTAATCTCCGTAGCCAGAGGTTCCGACCTTCTTTTAATAATGACCGACGTCGACAGGACTTCCGCTTTGAATGCTCTTCAACAAGAACTAGAAGGAGCCGGGATCAGGATAAATAAAACGCCACCAAAGGTAATTATTAAAATCGATGTGGCAGGCGGCTTTAGTATTCATTCAAATATAAGACAAGAAATAAGTGAGAAAACAATAAAGGAAGTCGCTTTCGAGTTCGGCATAAAAAATGGCGAAATTACGATTAACGAAAAACTTAATATGGAGTCCTTAATCGATTCTTTTTCGACAAGCCGTGTTTATTTACCGGCTATTTTTGTAATAAACAAAATTGATACAAAAAAGGACAATCAAATCTTTCCTAATAAAATCGACAGTGCCGTTACAATCAGCGCCGAAAGCGGAGTCGGAATAGAACAACTTCTAGAAGTTATCTGGAAGAAGCTAAGTTTAATAAGAGTCTATCTGGTCAGACCCGACGATGAACCTAGTTTTAATAATCCCATGGTAATGAAAATGGGACAGTCGCTTAAAGATCTTGGTGAAAAAATTGGTACCGATTTTCTGAATGACAAAAAAGCGGCCAAAATATGGGGTATGGATGCAAAGTTTCCCGGACAGGAAGTATCCCTATCAACCCATCTCCGGGATGGAATGCAGGTAAGATTCATATAAAAGTAAGAATTTGATATAATATGAAGCTAGCATTAAGGTAAGCAGGTGTGGCGGAATTGGCAGACGCGTACGGTTCAGAGCCGTATGGACTTTAAACGTCCGTGGAGGTTCAAGTCCTCCCATCTGCACTCATATACATTCGTGCTGATGTTCGGTCTTGATAGTGCCAAGCAGTGTAAAATGTTGTGCACACAAGTCCTCCCATCTGCACTTTTTTAAAATTAGGGATGGTATACGCTATACGCTTGAGTTGTAATAAATGTATTGGTCTAAAGATTTTGCTTACGTAACAGGTTTAATTGCCACTGACGGATGTTTATCTAATGATGGTAGGCATATTGATTTTACATCCAAAGATTATGAACAAATAATGAACGTGAAAAATATATTAAATCTCAATAATAAAGTCGGCCAAAAATATAGAGGCTATGATCACAACAAGTTTTATTATCGAATACAATTTGGAAACATAAAACTATATAATTTTTTCTTAACAATAGGATTGACGCCAAATAAATCAAAAACAATTGGGGCTTTAGATATTCCAAACGCTTACTTTGGAGATTACTTAAGAGGAAATTTTGATGGAGATGGGTATAGCTACTCTTATTGGGACAAAAGATGGAAGTCCAGTTTTCTTTTTTATATAGGCTTTTGCTCTGCAAGTAAAACTTACCTAGATTGGATAAATAAGCAGATAAAATATTTATATAAGATTGAAGGACATATCAAAACAGCCGGCAAGTCAGCTTATCAGTTAGTTTATGCTAAAAATAACTCTTTAGTTTTAGTAGATAAAATGTATCATCCGAAAAGCGCCGTGTGTTTACAACGCAAAAAGTTTAAAATTGACAAGTCTTTAGGTATAATATACGGACAAGCCGGGATGCTGAAATTGGTAAACAGGCACGCTTGAGGTGCGTGTGCCGAAAGGTTTGGAGGTTCGAGTCCTCTTCCCGGCACTGAAGGTCGCTTACTAATGCTAATGCAGAAGCAAAGCGGCCGAACAAAGAGAGGTCGCTTAGCTCAGCTGGTTAGAGCGTGCGGTTTACATCCGCAAGGTCGGGGGTTCGAAACCCTCAGCGACCACATTTATGAAGGGTAATTTATATTATTACGTTACAATTATTTTAAAAAAAATCGGTAACTTTTTCTGGGGGAATCCGGAATTTAGGTTTTTGCTTAAAATACTATTAGCATTTATATTAATAGCCGTATTATTTCTGTTAATTAGATCTAAGGTTTAGAACAAAATATCCAAGCCGAGATAGCCAAGGTGGTCACGGCGGGCGCCTGAAGAGCGTCAGATGTGTGTTCGACTCACACTCTCGGCAC
>Ga0209254_10000133_pt1 | contig 49535 bp, 46 predicted proteins | sample FrelakmetDIP11DI_FD_187148 | JGI IMG/M metagenome (GOLD analysis project Ga0209254, IMG submission 187148) | Freshwater lake sediment microbial communities from the University of Notre Dame, USA, for methane emissions studies - DIP11 DI (SPAdes)... | ecosystem: Environmental > Aquatic >...
TATGATGCTGTCCAGCAACGACATGCTGGTGATGTTCGGGTTCGCTTTGACGGTGGCCATCCTGATCGACGCGATGATCGTGAGGACGTACATCGTCCCAGCGGCAATGTCGCTTATGGGCAAATGGGCCTGGTGGGCGCCGGGCCGGCTTCAGCGCGAAGGTCGCAAGGAGAAGATGAGGAAGTAGAGCCGAGGGAAGTCCATTGAGAAACCCTTTACCATCCTCCCTTTTACATTGTCTAATTGGATAATACTAAGAACATTAGTGAACCAGCTAGAACCCAGCCAGACCCAACGACATCTCGATACATCATAGACCTCTTTCGGTGCTTAGGTCAAAGAAAGAAATAAGGGTTGGTAGAAGCCGCAGTGTAAAACAATTATAATTGAAATTAATAAATAATTGTCTAGATGGATGTGAGAGTGCGGCTGCCGGGATTCGAACCCGGGTTTGAAGCTTGGGAAGCTCCGGTCATAACCACTAGACCACAGCCGCTTGAGCCCTAATGCGAATCGTCGCGCCGGTGATAAATCTTTGGTGAAGGTGTTGTGCCAGCTCACTTAACGGTCTCGAGCTGGCTGATGATGTTCCAGATGAGCGTCCGACCGTGCAAGGGGATGTTAGGGTCGTTGGCCAGCTCATCAAGTATGAAGATGGCGCTCGCCGCCCTGACGTCCAGGGGCTCCTTCTGCTGGAGCAGTCTCTCCTTGGCCGAGGTCGCCCCGCGCCTGATGTTCCTAGGCACGGAGGTATCCTCCGCCAACTGGTCCAGAACTTCGATTATCTGCTTCAATTTCGTTTCCGCGTCAACCAAGATGATCCCTCCTATGAATGGAAATATTAATGCGGCTCAGTTGCCGCTCTCCTTGCCCTCTGTGGGCTCGAACTTCAACTCTCCGCGCTCCTTGAACGTGCTCACGACCATCAACGTCTTGGTATCCTTGACGCCATCGATCTTGGATAGGTCCTCAACGATGAACCTCTTGAGCTGGTTATAGGTCTGCACCTTCACCTTGGCGACGATGTCCGTGTCCCCGGTCACCAGGAACACGTCATCCACTTGAAGGTAGCCGGACACCCTCTCCGCGATCTTGTCCACGTCCTTGGTGTCCACTTTGAGGTTTATGAGGGCGGTGACCTGGTCATCGCCATAGTAATGTGAGATCACCTCGTCCATCTCGGTCTTGCCGGTCTCCTGCATGTCTGAACCTCCGCGTCCGCCTTTGGGGAACGGTTCACCCTGCCTTTAAGGCCACGGTCGGTGGCCCTATCCATTTGAAGTTATAGTGGATGCGACCAGGAAGCGAGATCACACCGCGGTCTCGAATTCCTCTTGGAGGTCGATGATGACCTGCTCCAGCACTTCCTCGAAGCTAGAGCTGCGGTACTCCCTCATGCCTCCGAGGTCGCTCTGCACTCTGGCGATGTAAGTGTTGTTGTTCTTGAGGAACTCGACATTGCACAGGGTCTCTTCCATCCTACTTCACCTCTAGCCACTTCAAAGCGAGGGCAGGTAACAAGCGCCGAATGCACGGTTCACTATATAATTATTCGTTATCTCCGGGCATCGTCTGGAAGGCGATAGCCAGGGCGTCAACGAGGGCATCGCCTCTACACTGTAGCACCACCTGCCCTAATCCAAGCTCCTCTCCATGTAGAAGGCATCCTTGCCCTTCCCATAGTAATCTCGGATCATGCCCTTGATAGCATAACCCTGCGAGAAATATAGTCGCAATGCGACGACGTTGCTCACGCCCACTTCCAGGCCGATCGCGGTCACGCCTTTCTTGACGCAAGCCTCTTCGAGGCGCGTCAGTAGGAGCTTCGCCGTCCCCTTCCCCCGCTCCATCGGCAGCACCGCGATGGAGATCAAGCGCGCCCGATCCCGGCGTTCGAGGTAAGCGGAGGAATACCCGACCACCTCCTTCTCTGCCTCAGCCACGAGCGTCAGGAAGTCCTTGGAGCTGGTAATGGTCTTGAGCAGCGAGCGGGGGAACCGCTCCTTCTGGAAGGAGGAGCGCTCTATGTCCTCCAGCATCGTCAGGTCCTTGCCCGTCGCTCTCCTGATCTCCACGGCCAGGAATCGTCAGCGGGCGAGCATAAACCTATCTGGTCCTTTATACAGGGGATGGAACCAAGCGACCGAAAGGGAAAATTATGCGTAAGTAGTTGGTCAGGGACATGAGCCCCCCCAGCAAGATCGGTAGCATCCTCTCCTCGCCCCAACTGGGCCAGGAGGAGACAGTGCAGGGCTGGATCTACCGGACCCGCAGCAGCGGCGCCATAGTCTTCGCCGTGGTGCGAGATTCCACTGGAATCATCCAAGTCACGGTCAAGAAGGGAAATCTTTCCGAGGAGGAGTTCGAGGCCGCCAAATCCGCGCCGGTGGAATCCTCGGTCGTTGTGAGGGGCAAGGTGTTCGAGGACAAGCGCGCCCCTGGCGGCTACGAGGTCAAGGCCTCTGGCTTCAAGGTCGTGGGAACGGCGCAGCCCTTCCCCATCACCGAGTACCAGAGCGAAGAGCTGCTCCTGGATAACCGTCACCTGTGGATCCGTTCCCGGGAGCAGACGGCGGTGATGAAGATCAAGGCCTCGGTGCTGGAAGGAGCCCGCAACTGGCTCAAGGCAAACGACTTCGTGGAGGTCACCCCCCCCATCCTGACGCAGAACGCCTGCGAGGGCGGCGTCACGCTCTTCAAGCTCAAGTACTTCGATCGCGAGGCATTTCTTAGCCAGAGCGCCCAGATGTACCTCGAGGCGCTCATTTTCTCCCTGGACCGGGTATATTCGCTCACGCCCTCCTTCCGGGCGGAGAAGTCGCGCACCACCAGGCACCTCACGGAATATTGGCATCTGGAGCTGGAGGAGGCTTGGACCGACAACGAAGGCAACATGGAGGTCCAGGAGGGCCTCGTGAGCGCTATGGTGGAGCAGGTGCTCGAGGACCGCCAGGAGGAGCTCAAGCTGCTGGGGCGGGACCCAAACGAGCTGAAGGAGGTGAGGCCCCCCTTCAAGCGCGTCCGCTATTCACAGGCGATTGAGGCGCTCAAGGCCCAGGGGTTCGACCTCCGCTTCGGGAGCGATATGGGCGCGGTGGAGGAACGAGCCCTCACGGCTAACGAGAAGGTCCCGCTCTTCGTAACCAACTTCCCCAAGGAGATCAAAGCCTTCTACATGAAGGAGGATCCCGACGAACCGACCACCTTCAAATGCTCCGACCTGCTGGCTCCAGAGGGCTATGGTGAGATCATCGGAGGATCGGAGAGGGAGACGGACGTCGACACGCTCATCGCCCGGCTGGAGGCATTGCAGATACCCATGGAGACGTACCAATGGTACCTGGACCTGAGGCGATATGGCTCCGTGCCGCACGCCGGTTTCGGCCTGGGCGTCGAGAGGGTGGTGCGCTGGGTGTGCAAGCTCGAGCATATCCGGGACGCGGTGCCCTTCCCCAGGACCGTGGCGCGCTGCTACCCCTAAGCCAGCTTCCTGGCCATCCCGGAATAGATCTCGACGGCGCGCTCCAGCTGCCAGCGCTCCACGAACTCGTCGTCCGCATGCGCCATGGTCATGGCACCTGGGCCGCACACCAGGACGTTGGGGTTGAACGCCGCGAAGACCGGCGCCTCCGTGGCATAAGGGACGATGACCAGGTCCGAGCCGGTGACCTCCTTGGCCGCCTGGGCCAGCTCAGATTCCAGATGGGCCTCGTAGGCCTCCAGCTCATAGAGCATCTGGATGTCGTAGTCCCCGCCCTTGAGCTCGTCCATGATGATGGTCCTCACCTTCTGGTAGGTCAGGGGCTTCGGGAACCTGGCATCTATGTCCACCTCGCACCTGTCTGGAACGATGTTGGACTTGATCCCGCCCTTGATCATGCTTATGCAAAGGGTCATGTCCTCGGTGGGGGCCTCGGGCGCCTTGGCCCATTTGTTCAGGCGCTCCAGGAGCCGGGACATCTTCTGGATGGCGTTCTCGCCCAGCCACGGCTGGCTGGCATGGGCCGCGGTGCCGTAGGTGGTGAGCCGGAAGCGCGAGATGCCCTTCTCCTTGTACGCTGGCAACAGGTCTGTGGGCTCTCCCACCAGTATGCCTTTGGCCTCCTTGACCAGGTCCAGGTCCGCCAGGGCGTAGGCGCCGGTCATCTTCTCCTCCTCATCCGTCGTCAGGAAGACGGAGAAGCGGAGATCTTCGCGCATGAGCTCCACGCAAGAATGGAGCATGGAGGCCACGGCCCCCTTCATGTCCGCCGATCCTCGCCCGTAGATCCGGCCGCCCACTACCTCCCCCTGCTCCCTCTCCCAATTGGATCCCAGGGGAACGGTGTCCAGGTGTCCGGACAGGATGATGCCGCCCGCGCCGTTGGTGGCGCAGACGGCGGGGAGGTTCTCTTGGCCATGGAGGGTCACGCTCATGCCCAGCTCCGAGAACCAATCCATGACATAGGCGATGATCTCGTACTTGTCATGATTGAAGGCGCTCGGCCTCGAAAGGAGATCCAGGAGGGTGTTGACCACCTTGTCGGACCTTCTAGGCATTCACGGCCCCCGGACTCGTCCCCATCAACCTAACCGCTCCTGATGAAAGGGGGTCGCACGACCTTGGCCTTGACGCTCGCCCCCCGAATGATGATATCCACTTCCGTGCCCTCCTCATGTGCTGGTGGAAGCACGTACCCCATGGCTATGCCCTTCTTCAGGCAGGGGGACATGGTGCCGCTGGTGACCTTGCCCACCACCTCCCCGGCCAGGACGATCTCGTACCCATGCCGGGGGATGCCCTTCTCTAGGAACTCCAGGCACACCAGCCGCGGGAAGTCGTCGGCCGCCTTCTGCTTGAGCAGCATCTCCTTCCCGATGAAATCGCGCTGCAGCTTGAGCACCCAGGGAGGGCCGGTCTGCAGCGTCGTCTGCGACCCGTCGAAGTCGGTGCCGGAGAGAAGGTACCCCATCTCCAGGCGCAGGGTGTCCCTGGCCCCCAGCCCGCAGGGCTTGAGCCCATAGCCCTCGCCCACCTTGAGCAGTATCTGCCAGAGCACCGGGGCGGCGGCGTTCTCCACCAGGATCTCGAAACCGTCCTCGCCCGTGTAGCCCGTACGGCAAAGGAACGCCGTCTCGTTGAAGCCCAGCTGCCCCTTGGTGCTGGGTCGGCACATGCGCGCCACGATGTCACATAGGAACCCCGCTGGTTGGTAGCGGCCGACGATGCCCTCGGCGACGTCTGGGTCGGCGAAGAGCTCACTGAGCTCGGCGGAGTTCCTCTTCATGGAGGAGAGGTCCGTGAAGGTGATCTTCTCCAGGATGTCCTTCGCCTTCGGTCCCTGCAGGGCGATGCAGGCGATCCTGGCCGAGACGTCCACGATCTCCTGCGTGGAGGCATGCGCCCTTACCCATGCCAGGACCCGGTCCTTGGTGGCGGCGTTGGGCACCATGAGGTACACCCCCTCCTCATAATGGTAGACGAGGCTGTCGTCGATGATGCTTCCATCCTCGTTAAGAAGGTGGCCATAGATGCCCTTGCCCACGGGAAGGTCCTCCACGTTGTTGGTCAAGAGCCTGGCCAGGAGCTCCTTGGCGCCCGGCCCTCTGATCAGGATGTCCCCCATGTGCGAGACGTCGAAGATGCCCGCGGCCTTGCGCACCGCCTCGTGCTCCTCGATGATGGACGAGTACTGCACTGGCATCTCCCAGCCGGCGAAGGGGATGATTTTCGCCCCCAATCTCACATGCTGGTCGTAGAGTGGCGTCTTGAGCATGGTGCACCTCGCCAATGATAAGCCCCCATCCACTAAATTACTTTCCTGCGCCGAGTTAAACCTGGGCAGGGCCAGAAAGCTCAATGTATGCTGGATTCCAGCTTCTCCCGCAGGACCTTGGCCGGGATGTCCGGGAGCGAGATGTAGGTTGTCCTTCCCCCACCGGAGGAGTCGCCCACCACCTTGGTCTCGATAAGGCCCTCGTTGGCCAGGTCCTGAAGATAGGCCCAGAACTGGGTGTGTGCCCTCCCCCTTTCACCGAACTCCTCCGCTACCACCTTGTAGACCTTCTCTACTTCCCCGGTGGTGACGTACGCCTGCTCCTTTATGGTGCGCGCAATGGACAGCAGCACCAATCTGCGCTGCTTGTCCAGCTCCTCGATCTTGCTCTCTGTCACCACGGAATAGGTGAGGGCCTTGGCGGCGCGCACGTGCTCCGCCGTCACGTACTCCACGGACTCCTCCTCGGCCAGCATTCCCGCCTTCTCGAGAAGCTCGATGGCGAAGCGGGCGTCCCCGAACTCGGAGGCGATGTCCCCGATGAGGTCGATGCACTCCGGCCCGATGGTGTCGGGGAACATCGCCAGGCCAGCGCGATCGGACACGACGTCGGCCAGCTCCTTGGCACTGTACTTGTCGAAAAGCACGGCGTTGGCGCGCTTAAAGGTGGAGGAAGAGGCGGGGTCCAAGAGGTCCAGCACGTACTTTTGGGACACGAGTATCAGGGACATGGAGGCCTTCCCCCCCACCTTCTCCTCATCGAAGCGCGAGAGGTGGTATATGAGGTCCCCCGCGCCCCGACGGATGAGCACGTCCGCCTCGTCCAGGACGACGACCAGATGGATCTTGCGCTTCTCGATGTGCTTGCGCAGGGAGCGCAGCATCTCCGACGAGGAGAACCCCCGGTCAGGGAAGTGCTCATCGAAATGCGTCACCAGGCGGAGGAGAACGCTGGACTCCGTGTTCCGCTGACGGCAGTTGACCATGATGAAGTCCACGGCCCTTTCCTTGCCCTGGGCCTCCTTCACCAGGTCCAGGCAGAAGCGTTTGGAGGTGGCGGTCTTCCCCGTGCCGACCGGCCCGATAATGAACGCCGTCTGGGAGATGCCCTGCTCCAGGACGGGGCGGAAGAGCATCCACAGCTTGGAGAACTGGGCCTCGCGGTGCACTAGCCTCTCCGGCACGTAATCGAAGGAGAGCTTGGAGACGTCCATGAAGATCCTCGAGCTCCGCTCGTGGTAATGGGCCTTGCTCACTTCCCTTTCACCCTCTGCCTCCTTCTCACCCGCAGCAATCCTGAGAATGGTTCGACCCTGACGCCTTTCTCCTCCAACCTGTCCGAGAGCAGATTGATCCCTATCGAGTCCGAGGCCATGTGCCCTGTGACCAGGACGGTGACATGCGCCTTCCTGGCCTCCTCGATATGGTTATCGGGGATGTGCATGCAGACCACCGTCCCCACACCTGCCTTGGACAGGGCATCGTACATCTCCTTGGGGCCAGCGGTCCCTCCGGCGAACTTGACCATGATCTTCCCGGCCCTTCGCCCCTTGTCCCCGACCTGCACCTCCGGAAGGTTGTTCCTCTTTGCTGCCAGATCGTACTCCGGGAGGTCCATCAGGAGGTCGATGATGTCTGAGACCTTCTCTGGCCGCTTCTTGTCCAAATAACTCTGGACGAACCGCTGTCCCAGGTGGTCGCAGGGCGAGTGCAGGCACATGAGTGGGACGTCCAGTAGTCTGGCGGCGTCCACCGTCTGATCGAAGTTCCCCGCATGCACCGCCCTCATGACCTCCTTTATCCTCGGTGCGAGGATGTCCTCGGCCACGTTGATCGGTACGCCGAAGCTCTCGTACATCTGCTCCTGGACATGCATGACCTCGGGGAAGATGCCCCGGGCATGCCCGAGCGGATGATGCCCTATCACCCCGTCGACCATGAGGCCCTTGTCCCGCAGCCGGTCCGCGATGAGGATCTCCCCTGGGGTGATGTCGATGCCGAAGAGCACCTTCCGGACGTCTCGGTCCTCCTCGCCATTGAGAAGGCGAGTGTCCGCGTAAGGGTTCCAGAGCAGGTCCTTGTCGAAGCGTTCCTTGGCCTTGGCGTCGAGCTTCCCGAACCTGTCCTCTTGGCTCTTGAGCGTCGTCTCGATCTCCTTCTTGGAGCGGACGTCCGCCTCTCTGCCTAGCTGCACGGCGAGCCTGTAGATGTCAATCAGCTTCATCGCAACTACCGAAAGAGATGGATGAGATTATTTAACCTTGCCCACCCGCTGGCCAGGCCGTCGGCCGGGAGGCGGGGCATCAATACGGTCAGGCCATGACAGTTCCGTGCCCAGGGATGAGCGAAGACGAGTCTGGCGGCGCTACCACGGTAACGGTAGGAAATGTGGCCTCGCATCGATACGATCCCTGGTCCAGCCGGTCCCATTTACCTGGCTGGGCAAATTAGTTATATCCCGGCGTGCATGATTCGAGGTGTCGAGGGGGACAGTTCATGGTCGTGGACCAGATGCTTAGGAGCACCATCGGGGTGGCGAACACCGAGGACCTGATAATCGAGGCCGTTCGGGACCTGGTGAAGGACGAGATAAAGAAGCAGATCCGGCAGAAGATAGACGAGGACCCGGCGCTCAAAGCGGAGATGAAGCAGGCGGTGAAGGATTTCCTTGACGCCAAGATGCGCGAGACCTATGCCGTGTTCAAGCTGACCAAGTGCTCGGCCGAGCTCGGTATCAAATTCGTCCCGGCGGACATGAAGGCGCAGCTGAGCAAGGACGTGGCCGAGTTCATCGAGAAGGAAGTCACCCAGGTAATGGAGAAGATGTGAGGACCACGTCCTGATAGAATCCCGCCATCATAACATTATTATCCGATCTCCAATGCATATCGTTATCATCGGGGAGGTCGGGGATTGTCAAGGGAAACCCTTCCAACGCATGAACTCACGGAAGACCAGGTTAAGGTCCTTCAGTTCGAATTGATGAGGATCTGGGCGATCACTGCCCATAAGGCGCTGGAAGACACCATCGGTGAGGAAGCGGCCGTGAGGGCGATCGCCCCTTATTTCAAGCATTCGACTTCAGCAGCCCTTGTCAACCTGAAAGCCAGGATGCCCAATATGGGTGATGGGATAAAGGCGATCGCCATCGCGGGAGCCTTCTGTAACCAGGTATTGGGCATCAAGGAGACGGTTGGAATCACCGATTTTGGAGTTGACTATAGAATTCTTGATTGTCCATATTGTCCTTGCTGCCGAACTTTCTGTCGGGTCCATGGCGAGGCGGGAATCGATGGTTTCGCAGAGATCAGTGGTCTTGAGTATCGAGGGATGGTCCATACCTTCCCAGAAAGGGAGGGCAGGTCATGTCGTGTGATCTTGAGGCCCACCGAGCTTCCGAAGCACATGATACCAGAGAACCCCAAGGTTCTGATCCAAATTCCTACCTTCGAGATACCTAGTAATGAGTCCCACTCCTACATGCTTCAATACCTTGGCGAGTGGTGGGTGGACGCGACCAAAGCCTTCGAGGAGGTCATGGACCAGGAACTGGCGGAGGACATCCTGCGCGAGCATGCCTTCAACGCAGGCAAGAACGAGTTCAGCCCAATGATGAGCAGATTGGGCATCGATCGGACCGATCCAAGCTCCTGGGGTTCTCTCATATGCAAAATGAGCCCGATATCTAGAGACGGCATCAAGGTGCTCGTAGCAAATGAGAACGAATACAAGGCGGAGATATCAGACTGCCCTTTCGCAGCCTCGCCCATCGAGATCTGCCAACAGATGGAGGCATTCTATGATGGTGCGTGCCAGGGCATCGACCCGGAGCTCGAGTTCCATTATGAGGAGATGAGGACCAAGGGGGATGGCAGATGCATCTGGACGTTGCGAAGAAAGCGACCCACGCCACGGAGGGCGCCCGAGGATGCGCTTGAGGTCCTCAGACATCGTCTGGCCAAGGGTGAGATATCCATCGAGGAATTCGATGAGATTAGGAAGCGCCTGATCGATTAGACTCTGAGAAAAAATGGCTATGTCGGGGCATCTGCCCCAAGGGGTTTGGGCAGGCCCGCGGCCCTGTCCGTAGGATGCCGGACAGGCCGGTGGGCCTAGGATCGGTAAAGGCGGGGCGAAGTGGTGCCTTGTCCGGTTCAACCGAACAGAGCGCCGAGGCCGGCTGCAGCCTCTTCCTCGCTGACCTGCTCCTTCTTCTCCTCTTCCTTCTTCACTTCCTTCTTCTCTGCCGGGGCGGCAGCGGGGGCGGCGGCCGGAGCCGCGGCCATGACCGCGCTCTTGATGGCCTCGTCGATGTCGACGCCCTCGAGAGAGGCGGTCAGGGCCTTGATCCTGGTGGCGTCCGGGGAAACTCCGGCGCCCTTCAGGACCGCGGTGACCGACTCTTCAGTGATCTGCTTTCCAGCGGCGTGAAGAACCAAAGCGCTGTATACGTATTCCATGTTTTTTACCTCCTTGATATCATCCGAATAGTGCACCAAGGCCAGCTGCGGCATCCTCCTCGCTGACCTTTTCCTCTTTCTTCTCCTCTTTCGGCTCCTCCTTCTTGTCGGAAGAGGGCGCCGGCGAGGAAGGCGTTGCTGACAGCCTCTGTTGCACGCGCTCGTCCCCCAGCTCGGGTATCCGAACCGCGAGGACTAGCATGCTCGCCTCCGCCTTTGCCAAGAGGAATTGTATCGTATCCTTCGTCGGGAACGCTGACTCCGTGGAAACGGCGACCGCGCTCCTGTACGCCTTCGCCAGCAACGGGCCCATCGTCTCTGGGGCGAAGTAGCAAACCTCGACCGCCAGGGCCATCGCGCTCCGCGAGGCCAGCCCTATCATGCTGGTGTAATAGTCCACTGGGACGTCCAGGACATCCTTCTTGTAGATCAGGCCGTCCTCGAAGGCGGCCCTCAGGTCCATGCCCACGATCATGGGCAGGATCTCGAGCTTGGGCAGCACCGCCGCCAACTCGGCGGATATGGGGTCGCCCTGCTTCACCAGGACCTTGTCCTTCTTGATGACGATCTTTCCGCCCTCGATGCCGGCCGGTATGCCCACCTTCTGCAGCTCGCCCACGATCGGACCGGGCTTGAAGGGGGTGTCCCCCGCCTTGACCTCGATGTCCTCGGGGGCGATGTCCCCCGCCTTCGCGGGAGCCGCGCTCTTGGTGGACTCCATCTGCCTGAACAACTTGAACGGGTTCTCGTCGGTGGCCACGATGGCGCACTGCCCGCCCAGGAACTCCTTCATCTTCTCGAGCCCGGGACGTTCCTTGGCCGCTTCGTCGATGGCTATGTCCAGCAAGGTGTTGCGTGACATTATGACGGCGGCCTTGGGGCGCATGCCCTGCCTCATGAGCTGTAGCTGTGCGGACGGTATGCCGTGCAGGTCGACGACAGCGACGACCTGGTGCGACCTCATGGCATCGACGAGCTCCTTGACCACTTGCTTCTTCCAAGCTGCTACGTGCGCCATTTTGTCACCCTCACATTACCTTCTCTGCAGGGCCCATGGTCGTCTTCACGTAGACGGAGCTGATGTTCATCGAGCCCCTTTCCAGCTTGCCGACCAGTCTCTTCAGGACCATGTCGATGTTCTCTGCTATCTGCTCCGGGGGCATATCCACTGTCCCGACAGGTGCGTGGAAGGTCTTGCGGTCCTTGCTGCGTACGGTCACCGTCTTCCTCAGAGTCTCGATGATCGGTTTGGGATCCGCACCGGGCTGGATCGGCTTGGGCATCTTGCCCCTCGGGGCGAGAACGATACCCAGGCGCTTACCGACCACGGGCATCAAGGTGGCCTCAGCGATGAAGAAGTCGAACTCTCCGGCCATCTTCTTCGCCAGCTTCTTGTCGTCCGCGATCTTGCCCAGCTCATCGGCGGTGAGCGTACGGTCGGCGACGGCTTTGGCCTTCGCCACCATCTCATTCCCGCCGATGACACAAACCCTTATCTGTCGCCCGCGGCCGTGGGGCAGGATGACATCATCCTGGATACGGTTCTTGGGGATAGAAAGGTCCACGTCCTTCAGGTTGATAGATATGTCCACCGTCTCAGTAAAATTGCGCTTCTTGTGATTCTCGAGCGCCTTCTTGACGGCGTTCAACGTCTGTTTCTCAACCAAATGCAACCCTCCTGTAGTGTTGGCGAGCCCTGGCTCTCCTACAGTGGTGGAGCCCCTCTATGCACCTTCTGTTTATAAGGTTTATGCCGGGGAGGAAGGTTATCAGGCGCCCAGCTTGGCGTCCCATTTCCCTTCCTTGATCTCCTTCTGCATGGCCTTGGCGTCCTTGCCCTCGACGGTGATGCCAGAGGACACGCACACACCGACGACCTCGAGCACCTGCATCTTCATGTTCTTGCCCATCAGCGAGTCGGCCTTCATCTTGGCGACCTTGATGGCCTGCTCGATGGTGATGTTCCCCACCTTGGAGGTGTTCGGCGCGCCGGATCCCTTCTCCACGCCCATCTCCTTGAAGAGCAGCTGAGAGGTAGGCGGAGTGCCGACCTTGATCTCGAAGCTCTTGGTCTTGGGATCGACGATGACCTTGACCGGGACCTTCATGCCCTCGAAGCTCTTGGTCTTCTCGTTGATCTTGGCAACGACCTGGACCACATTCACTCCCATCGGGCCCAGGGCGGGACCGAGCGGAGGGCCGGGGGTGGCCTTGCCTCCGTCTACCAATACCTCAATAGTGTCTGCCATAAGCTCACTTCTCCTTCTCTAGAACGCGAACGTGATCTCCACGCACCGTCACGGGGATGGGCACCATGGCCTCGAACAGCTCCACCGTGATCTCTTCCTTGGTCTCGTCTATCTGCTTGACGCGGGCCTTCTCGCCCTTGAACGGTCCGGCGATGAGCTCCACCACATCGCCCTCCTGGATGCCCGAGACCAATGGCTTGGGCGTCAGGAAATGGTCGATGTCCGCGAAGTTGGTCTCTCCTTCCACGAGGCCTCGCGCCCGGCGGATGCCTCTCACGCCCTCCCTCAGCTCATCGGTGTTCATGCCTTCGATCAGCACGTAGCCGCGCAGGTTCGCTGGGGACAGGATGGCATAGATGCCGCTCTTCCCGCTCTTGGCCTTGCTTCCGACATCGTCCGCCACGTTCTTCTCGTGCCCGATGGACGCCTTGAGGACGACGATGGACTGCCGCGCCATAGCCTTGAACTCCATGCTCTGGCAGGACGAGCTGTCGTCATAGCACACTTCTAGCTTGGTGTGCGCGCCCTCGCCGTAGCGCACGCCCTTGGGTGCTTCCATCTCCAGCTTGAGGATCTTGGGGCGGGAGCCCTCCATATTGAACGTTACCTCCGGGACGGAGGCATACGCGCTCTCCCATATCAGGGTTGTAGCATCGTACAGATGGACGCTCCACTCTGCCGCTCCCTCCAGGGGAGAGATGACGTTGGTGGTTAGTCGGACCTTGATCTTTCGTTTCCCGATGGCCTCGCTCTTGAGCTGCAGGTTCCATTTGGTGTTTCCTCCCGCAGGGACCATCCGCTCGTCCTTCTCTCCAGTGAGCACGAGGTTCACCTGGGACACGGCGGGCGCTACAGGCGCGGGTGCAGGTTCGACAGGGGTCGGGGGAGTAACAGGTTGCGGTGCTTCTTCATTCATGGAAAGCGCACTCCGAAGTCGTCGCTCTGGACCGTCAGTTCACGAAGGTGGCCCAGATCAGGTATATGAGGAACCCCAGGCCTCCGATGAGTATGAGTCCCAGACCGGTGATGGTGATGGTCTTCATGTACTCGTCGGTGGTGGGCTTGCGGGCCATCTTGATGACTCGGCCGTACTTGCCCTTGCCGATCTTGGAGACCCGCTCCTCTATGTCCTTTTGGACCTCCCAGGATTTATCTACTATGTCCATCGCGATACTCTCTTCTACGACTCCCGAATCCCTTCTATATTAAATTGCTTTTGGTTCACCTTATGAAGTCGACGTCCATGTTCTTGGAGCCGCCGCGCAGCTCCTTCGGCCCCAGGATGTGCTTGGACTTGACCCCGGTGATGACCACCATCACCCGCACCTTGTCCTGAAGCACAGGGTCGACCGCCGCGCCCCAGATGATGCGGGCGTTGGGTGAAATCTTGGACTGGATGATCTCCGCGACCTTCTCCGCCTCGCTGACGGACATGTTCTCTCCGCCGGTGACGTTGATGAGCGCTCCCGAGGCCCCGGTGATGTCCACGTCGATGAGCGGCGAGTTGATGGCCTCGTCCACCGCCTTTTCTATGCGGTCATCCTCCTCGCTCTCCCCCAGGCCGATCATGGCCATGCCAGCGCCCTTCATGATGGTGCGCAGGTCGTTGAAGTCGAGGTTGACCAGGCCGGGCTTGGTGATGAGCTCTGTTATGCCCTTGATCGCTCGCACCAGGACCTCGTCCGCTACCTTGAAGGCCGCGTTGAGCGGAAGGCGGGGGACGAGCTCCAGGAGCTTGTCGTTGGGGATCACGATGACGGTGTCAGCGATGTTCCTCAGGCGCTCTAGGCCCCATTCCGCGTTCTCGGCCCGGATCGCGCCCTCTGCCTTGAAGGGCGAGGTGCAGACACAGATGGTGAGCGCTCCCATGTCCTTGGCGACCTGCGCCACGAACGGCGCCGCCCCCGTGCCCGTACCGCCACCCAGGCCAGCGGTGATGAACACGATGTCCGCTCCCTGCAGTGCCTTCTTGAGCTCTTCCTCCGCCTCGCGGGCCGCCTCCTCGCCCACCTGGGGCAAGGCCCCGGCGCCCAATCCGCGGGTCGACCTCCTTCCTAGGAGGATCTTGTGCGGCGCGCGGATGGCCAGAAGGTGCTGCGCATCGGTGTTGGCGGCGTAGAGATCCGCCCCGGTGATGCCGACCTCGGTCATGCGGTCGATGGTATTGGTTCCACCGCCACCGCAGCCCACGATCTTGATGTTGGTCTTAAGGCTGGCCAGTATGCGCTCCAACTCCTCGTCCTGCTCTGAGTAGGGCTGGAACGATGGGGCCGGGGCTGGTGCCGGCGCGGCTGCGGGTCCTGCACGCGAAAGGGCGTCGCTGATGAACGACTTCATGACAATTCTCCTGGGCGAATAGTAAAGAGCGAGGCCGATTCGCCGCGCTCTTCAAGGCTTATATGCAAATTCGATTTAAAAGATTTCGATACGCCAGAATCTTCTAAGAAGGCAAAATGGCCAAAAAGGGGGGAATTTTGACCGGTCGCCCCCTGACAGGGGCGATCGGAGCGACAAGGAATTTGAGGCCTAACGGATGAAGTCCACATCTGCGTCCTTGAGGCGGGTGAAGTCCGACTGGCGCCCTATGATCTGCTTCGACTGAACCCCGGCCACTATCACCATGACGCGGATCTTGTGCTCGAGCGCTGGATCGATGGCCGCGCCCCAGATGATGCGTGCTGTCGGGCTGACGCGCTTCTGGACCTCCTCTGCGACCTTCTGCGCGTCGCTGATGGTCATGTCCGGTCCGCCCACCACGTTCACCAGAACCCCGTTGGCACCGGTGATGTCCACTTCCAAGAGCGGGGAGCTGAGGGCGGTCTCGATGGCCTCCATGGCCCGTTCCTCCGCATGACCATCGCTCTCGCCCAGGCCGATCATGGCCACGCCGGCGCCCTTCATGATGGTCTTGACGTCGTTGAAATCGAGATTGACCAAGCCTGGCTTGGTTATGAGCTCAGTTATGCCCTTGATAGCGCGCATGAGCACCTCGTCCGCCACCTTGAACGCTTGGTTCAATGGCAGCCTCGGAGCGAGCTCCAGGAGCTTGTCGTTGGGGATCACGATGACGGTGTCCGCCACGTTCCTCAGGCGCTCCAAGCCCCATTCCGCGTTCTCCATGCGGGCACGGCCCTCCCCTCGGAATGGCGTGGTGACCACTGCGACCGACAATGCGCCGCACTCCTTGGCCAACTGCGAAACGACGGCCGCGGAGCCGGTCCCAGTTCCACCGCCCATACCGGCGGTCACGAATACCAGATGAGCGTCAGACAGGATCTTCTTCAGTTCTTCCTCCGTCTCCCTGGCCGCGCTCTCGCCCACCTGGGGCAAGGCACCGGCGCCGAGGCCACGCGTGCTGCGCCTGCCCAACAATATCTTGTGAGGGACCCTTATGGCCAGAAGGTGCTGCGCATCGGTGTTGGCGGCGTAGAGCTCCGCCCCGACTATCCCTTCCTGGCAGATACGGGATATGGTGTTGCAACCGCCGCCCCCGCAACCGATGATCTTGACGTTGGTCTTGAGCTTCTGCAGTATGTCTAGGAGCTCAGAGTCCGCCGTGTCCCCGTTCGATTCCACGGACTTCGGTGGCGTGTAATTCGGGGCGAGAGACGTCGCCCCCATCCCGCTCGTCCTGGCCAGCGCTTCTTCCACTAATGATTTCATGATCCCATCCATCCCCGGACCGATGAGGCCCTGACCAGCAGTGCATCCCCTCTGGTCAGGGATAAATAAGGCATTACGGTATATAACTCTTTTTAAAATGTCGGACGCTGCGTCTGCCGTTAAGCCATCTTTGAGAAGAGGCAAGTTACATAAATTCTCCCTTCCCATCTTTCAGTTATGAAGGTCCGGGCGGAGGTAAGGTTCACAGGCGTCGTTCAAGGCGTGCACTTCCGAGATTATACCCGGCGCTTCGCCAACCAGGAGCGTGTGACCGGTTGGGTTAGGAATCTGTCAGATGGGTCCGTCCAGGCCTGCTTCGAGGGGGACAAGCACAACATAGAGGAAGTGGTGCGGAGGCTGCGGGAAGAGCACCCCCGCGCCAGGATAGAGAGGGTCGAGGTGAAGTGGGGGGATTGCAGGGACGAGTTCCCCAAGTTCTGGATAAAAGGATGATCAACATCTGACTTCGATGCCGTAGACCTTCCTCGGATTCTCTCCGTGGATGATGGCTGCCTGCTCTTGGCTCATATGCCCTGATTGCAGCAAGGCCTTGGTCCTCTTTGGGACCGTGGTGATGGCCATCACCGCCCCCGGCCTCTGCATGTCATCGAGGTAGTCGGTCTCCATAAGGAAGCGCGTGCCCTTGGAGAGGGCCTCCGTGACCGCGGGGCGGCTCGCCAGAACGCTCGGGAACAGGCCTGAGTTCTCATCCTCCCTTACCAGAGGCGGGCAGTAATGCTTCACGACCTTATGCCGCGGCAGCCCAGCCTTGTCCGCCAGCATCGCCATCTCTCTCATGTTCTCGGGTGTGGCGCTCTCCGTGTGTAGCACAACCGGGCAAGAGGCTTCCTTGGCCAGCCTCATTCCATGATGGATGATGTCGTTGGACGCCTCCCAGATGTCGGGGGGCACAGGAAAATGAGGTCGACCGATTTCGCCGATGCCTATGGCTCTCCCTTCGAGCACCTGCCTTTGCGCCTCCTCCATCCCCTCCTTCATGATCTCCACCGCCCGGGTCAGCCCATGCCTCTCAGCCAACCCTATCAGGAGGACAGGGTATGGCCCAAGCGTCACCTCCACGCCCACTTCAGTCTCCCTCCTGCACCTTTCCGCCATATTGAGAGTTATCTGGTACGATTCCCCGAAGTGCCTTGCTTCGGTGACTGGCACCATCTCATAAGGGAGGTGGCTCAGCACGAGGTGCGTCCCTCCCGCCCTGGCAAAATCCCGCACCGCCTCGACATGGCGACCGTTCGGGTGGAGGTGGACGTGGTTGTCGAAGATGGGGATGGGCTTCAGCATAGAAACCCTGCTACCCTCAGCTCCTCGGTCATCTTCCACACCGCGGTCTCGACGCCCTGGGGCTTGCGGGCGCCGGTGCAGACCAGCTTCCCAATGCCAAAGGGCAGGACCACAACCTTCGGTTCGTCGATTCGACGCACAAGATCAGGGAACTGCTCCGGCTCGCACCCGGCCCCATCGAGATCGAAGGGGATTGACCGAAGGTCGAGCTCCTCAACGAGGGAGGCGGAAGCCACGACGTTCTCGGTCTTGATGGCCATTTGGAACACCTCTGTTTCGTATTTAAATATGGATTTATATAGATTCTTAAATGGAACCTGGGCTCTACACCAATCTCGATTTCCGTTTTTCACACAGACGGAGGTCAGTCATCCAATCATTCATCTTGGACCAGCCACCAATCTTTATATAATCCCCATGCGAATACTGAGGAATCGTCCGACAATGGTCGGACATGCGCGCGCGGAGTTAAGTCATGGGAGATACCGAAAGGATCACGGTCAGGATCCCAGCGGACAAGCTGACGGCATTGCAGGAGCTGGTGGACAAGGGCAAGTTCCCCACCATCTCCGATGCCATAAGAGCCGCCCTGGACTCTTTCGTGGAGAAGCACTTCACCCCTGAGTATATCGAGCGCATCACAGTCGAGCTGCCGAAGGGCAATGTTGTGGAGCTGGAGGCGCTAGTCCAGGAAGGGGATTCAGTATCGATCGATGACGCAATTCGGAACGCGGTCAGGGAGTACGTACGCAAGCGCCTGAACCGCGCCATGGAGGAAATGAAATAAGGTTATCTTGAACGCGGGATGGGGTGTTCAAGTGGGATGGGAATATATCACCGACGATGACCTGGCTAGCGCAGGCAAGCCAAGGATCGTAATCGTCGGCTGCGGCGGCGGGGGATGTAACTCCGTCGACCGGATGAACGAGATAGGGCTACATGGAGTGGACACCATCGCCATCAATACGGACCGCCCCCATCTGGCGAAGGTCAAAGCCCATCGTCGCCTTCTGATCGGGCAGGGCATAACCAACGGCTCTGGAGCAGGCGCGGACCCGGAGGTCGGACGGCTTTGTGCGGAGAACGCTGTGCCGGAGATAAGCAAGCTCTTGCAAGGCGCCTCGCTGACCTTCGTCACCGTGGGCCTGGGCGGAGGCACGGGGACGGGCGCGGCACCCGTGGTCGCGGACATCGCCAGGCGCTGCGGCTCTTTGGTTGTCTCTATCGCCACCACCCCTTTCGAGATGGAAGGGGCTCGCAACAAGGTCGCCATGTGCGGCCTCAGGTCGCTGAGGAGCGCCTCCGACACCTGCCTGGTGCTAGATAACAACCGCCTCCTGGACATGGTGTCCAATCTGCCCTTCCATCAGGCCCTGTCCATCATGGACGAGCTCATCTCGGAGATGGTCAAGGGAACGGTGGAAGCAATCACAGAGAACTCACTCATCAACCTGGACTTCGCTGACCTCAAGACCATCGTGAAGCAGGGGGGCTTATCCACCGTGCTCTACGGGGAGAACTCCGACCCTGAAGGGGTGGTAAGGGACGCCTTGAGCAATCCGCTCCTGGACGTCCCGATCGGCGGGGCCACTGGCGCCCTGGTCCACGTGACCGGGGGAAGCAACCTGACCCTCAAGCGCCTTAACAAGGTGATGAACGCCCTGACGTCCAATCTCGACCCGGACGCCAAGGTGATCTTCGGGGCCAGGATGGACGACAAGTTCGAGGGCTCGATTCGCCTCATAGCCGTGGTAACGGGGATCGCCGATTTTACCGATGACATCTCAGGGAAGATCGATATCTCGCATCGAGAGGCCGTCGCCCGTTACACCGTCTGATCACTTGCGCTCTGATTCAAGCCTCTTGATCTTCTTCGCCGCGTCCCCGAGGATGCCCATGATGGTGTGGAACTCCCACTTCGTCGGTATGGCCCTTCCCATCATGCGGCGGAACATGACCTTGGTGCGCTCCTTCCGGAAGTCGGGGTAGTTCACCGCCTCCAGCAGATCGTCGAAGAACTGGAACAGCTTCTCCTTCTCCATCTCGCTGGCCGCCCTCGGGCCCCCTGGTCGGGGCCGCGCCTGGAAGATCTCATACATGACGATGGTGGCGGCGTGGGACAGGTTGAGCACTGGATACTCCTCGCTGGAGGGGATGTGCACCAGCACATCGCAGCGCATGAGGTCCTCCTGCCTGAGGCCAGTGTCCTCTGGCCCGAAAAGGATGGCCACGGTATCCTCGCATTCCTTGGTCCGTTCGGCGAACTGGCTCGCGGTTATCGGTATCCGCACGTAATGCTTCTCCCCATAGGTGATGATGCCGCTAGTCCCCACCAGGAGGTCGCATCCCTGGATCGCCTCGTCCAGGTCCTCGACGACCCGGGCCGAGCGCAGGATGTCCCCCGCGTGCTTGGCGCGCTTGTACGCCTCCTCGGTGATGTCGCAAGGAGTGACGAGGCACAGGTCCTTGAAGCCGAAGTTGCCCATGGACCTTACTACTGCCCCAATGTTCCCATCGTTCTTAGGGGATACGAGGATAATGCGGAAGTCAGGCATCTCAGCCGAAATCTAAATGCCCCCACTCTACTTAATGATGACGTCATGAAGTGGAGGGCAGCGGTCAAGCTGGCCTACGACGGGAGGGACTTCTATGGCTCCCAACGCCAGCCCGAGGTGCCGACGGTCGAGGACGAGGTCATCCGTTGCTTGAGGAAGATCGAGGCCATCGAAGGGGCGAAGGAGGCACGCTTCCGGACGGCCAGCAGGACGGACAGGGGCGTGAGCGCCCTAGGGAACGTCGTGGCCTTCGATACCTCCTTCTCCAAGAGATCGCTCCTACGCGCTCTTAACTCGGCCAGCGAGAGTGTATATTACTACGCCTGGGCAGATGTGCCGGCCAGCTTCTCCCCCCGACGGGCTTCGGCACGCTGGTACCGCTATTTCCTCCCCGCGGAAGGCTTGGACGTGGAGATGGTGTCGAATTGCGCCGAGCTGTTCCAGGGGAGGCACGACTTCCGCAGGTTCTGCAAGGAGGATGGAAGGTCCACGGTCAAGACGCTCGACAAGGTCGGCGTGATCCCACTGGGGGAGTTCCTGGTGATCGACCTGGAAGGAAGGGAGTTCCTCCGCAACATGGTGAGGAGGGTCGTCGCGGCCTTGCAGCAGGTCGGGCGAGGAAGATCGTCCCTGGACGAGGTGATGCGAGCTCTGGAAGGGGAGAACGCCCAATTCGGTCTAGCCCCTCCAGAGAACCTCTGCCTGATGGAGGTTAGGTATCCCATCGATTTCAAGGCGGAGGCACCGCCGACCCTTCGAGGAAAGGTTCGGAAGGGCTCTCAGGACTCGTTCGTCAGATTGGCCTTCTTCGACAACCTCTCCTCCAGGTTCGAGGGAGAAGATGGACGCCTCTAGGCCAGCGTTCGATTCCTAGAAATCGGTATATAAAGATGACCGTAGCATGCTCAAAATCCCTTTTTATATTAACATGGAGACTCTACCTATAGTCCCGAGAGGGACGCAATAGGGGAAAAGGTCCACGGGGATTCGCTCCCCAAACGGGGGGCTCAAGCCCCATCTTATATTTCTTAATGGAATGCTTTATGCGGTCGCCCTCCGCTTGACCGCCCGCCATGATCGCGCTAAGTGGGACACCTGGTACCGGCAAGACCTCGGTGGGGGAGGAGCTTGCCCGCAGGGGAAGGCGCATCATTGAGCTGAACGATTTCATCAAGGAGCACGGTCTCCTCGGCCGGTTGGACCGCAAGAGGGGGACGAGGGAGGTGGACATCCAGGCACTAGACGAGGCCTTGGCTGGGGAGAGGATGTCCGCGGACGTCATACTGGTCGGGCATCTGGCCCATTCCCTTTCCGTGGACTCCATCATCGTATTGCGGTGCCGGCCCTCGGTCCTGGTAGGGCGGCTCGGTTCCCGGGGATATCCGGAGCGCAAGGTCAAGGAGAACGTGGAGGCGGAGGCGCTGGACGTGATCTTGGTGGAGGCGGTCGAGACTGGTACGGAGGTACTGGAGGTCGACACCACCGACATGAGCATCGCGCGGGCCGCCGACGCAGTGGAGGAGATACTGGCCGGAGAAAGGGAAAAGTATGAAGTGGGCCATATCGACTGGAGCGAGGAGGTGTTGGATTGGTACTAGACTCCAAGCGCAAGAGCGCGGACTTCATCATGGAGCCCGCGGCCAAGGCCTTCATCAAGGTGGACCCGAACACCATCTCCTTCATCTCCTTGCTGCTAGCAGGCTTGGCTGGCGTCCTGGTGTATGTATCTTATGACAACCTAACAGGACTCCTTCTCCCCCTGGCCGCCGTCACCATCTTGGTCAGCGGTTTCCTGGATGCCTTGGATGGAAAGGTGGCACGACTGATCGGCAAGTCCGGTAGGAGAGGGGACTTCATTGATCACGTCATCGACCGCTATGCGGACGTCCTCATGATAGGAGCTGTGGCGTTCAGCGCCTGGTGCAATCCCTACCTCGGCATGCTGGCCATCATCGGGGTCCTGCTCACCTCGTACATGGGGACGCAAGCACAGGCAGTGGGGGCGGGGAGGCAATACGCCGGGCTGCTGGGCAGGGCGGACCGCCTGGTGCTGATGGTGTTGGCGTGCCTCGCCCAATGGATAATGTTCCTCTTCGGCGTCGTCAGCATCGACCTGGGCTTTGCGAGCGTCACCGCCTTCGAGATCATTATGCTCTGGTTCGCCGTCGTGGGGAATGCGACCGCGGTCCAGAGGGCTTATGGCACCTGGAAGTTCTTGAAGTGACAGGCCTCGAAGGCCACGGGGGATTTCCCCAGCGTCCAGATGCTGCGCCCCTGTAGAACGAGAAAGGGACAAGCGCTTCGAGGAAAGCGCTCATCATTCTGGTCCGGGCTTCTCGGCAGGCGCCTGCGTCGCACCCTCCTTGCTTGGCGTCACAGACCGTTGCCTCCTCTTGCGCCTCATCTTAGCACGGTAATAGATTAGGGGGTGTTTGACCCAGTCCAGCTTGCACAGGTCATCCTGGTTGAAGCAGACGCTGTTCGTCCTCATGGTGGAACACTCGGGCGGTGTGTAGGTGGTCCCGGAGATCTCCCCCGTGATGTGATCGATCTGGTACTTGGTCTTCGACTCATCGAAGTCCGGGGATCCCGAGAACAACTTGAGTATCTCCTCGCGGGACAGCCCGATGTTGAAAAGGAAAGAGGTCAGGGCGAACCGCCCCGGATGTGAGATGTTCTCCCCCGCCTGCGCCATGGCCACCAACCGTTTCATGCAGGGAGGGAAGCTCTCTACGTCGACCTCTCCCAGCTCCTCCGCCCGGTAGCGGTCCTTCATCTCCTCGGCCAGCGTCTTGAGCTGGCTCACCTCCTGCTTGAGGGCGTCAAGCATCCACTTCGTTATCGGCAAGGGGAGCTCGTCCTCGATCTTGTCGTACAGCGCCTGCTCCAAGACCCTGGCGAACTTGACCTTGGGGAGGGAGACCAGACCTCTCTTCACCTCGGTGTTCACCAGCTTCCATTCCTTGCTCCTCATGGCGGAGGTGAAGCGCAGGAAGTCCGCGAAGTGCATGCTCGGCACGCCATCAAGCAAGCTGGCCTCCACCCCCAGCTCCTCGGCGATCTGCATGAGGACCTCGACCTTCTCCGTCTGCATGCGCTCATACGCGGCCTTGGCCTCTGCCAGGGCATAGCGTCGGATGAGGAAACCATCCCCGACGCAGGAGACGAGGATTCGCGCTATAGGATAGCTCAGCACCTCCTGGAGGCGGTCCTCCTCCGTGGCCATGGTGTTGTCCTCCACCTTCGCCTTCTCGATGGAGTCCAGGACGCGCTTCTTGCCGCGCATTCGTGCCTGGTAGAACGCGCTGTGCCTGAGGAGTTCCTCAAGTTCCACCTTCGACTGCTTGGCATATGCCGACGCGCCCTTCATGAAAGGGTAGCGGGCGAACTCCCTGACCTCCATCATCTCAAGTTAACGCCCTGGTCCAGATAAAAAGATAGCTCTCCCTCATCGGAGCGTCAGGAAGGGTGCTATCCCGTCCGCCACCTTGGGGTCGTCGAGGCGCGCCTTGAGGTCCGCCAGTGAGGAATAGGGCCGTCCTCTCATTATGCGCATCGCCCTCTTGCTTCCCACGGACGGCAAAGACTCGATGGCCGCCAGGGGGCACGTGTTCAGGTCCAGGGGATGTTCGACGGCCGTGATGCTGCGGAACCCCCAATCCACCACCATGCAATCTACGAACCTCCCTATCTCCAGGGGATAGTTGAACCCCACCAGAAGGGGATAGGTCCCGATCTGCCGGCCGAAGGTATGCTTGCCCTCGCGCAGCTCGGTATACACCCTGGTGAGCCTGGTCCCCAAGGGCACGACCTCACGTAGCATGGGGCGGTCGATCTCCATTCTCACCGATTCCTTGAATTTGTGGAACTGCGAATGGCTCACCCCCGCGCGGAACTCCCGTCTTATGCCCATCACCTGGCGTACGTTGATGCGCCTGAGCCAAAGTCCCTCCCGCCGGACCCTTCTGAGGAACTCCATGTTGATCCTGAGAGTGTCGGCCGTCTCCCCGTCCAGGCCGACGATGAAGTTGAGCCCTGGCAAGACCAAGGGGAGCCCGGTGGGCCCCATCTCCCTCCCCTCCTGGTTGATGAGCCGTATGGCCTCGAGGACCTGGTCCGCCGTCGAGTTCAAGTTGTTAGCCTCCACCACTGCCGGGTCGGCGCTCTCCATCCCCAGGGCGAGGACGTTCCCGCCGGTGCAATGCCTGGCGATGCTCCTCAGGATGGCCCTCGCTTCCTCCGGGTGAGTGGCGATGATCGCGGGATTGGCGTTGTCCAGATGGAGCACGTCCACTCCTAGGGCGCCGATTCCTGCGAGGAGTTCCTCGACCGCTTGAGGGTTGGGTCGGGGCGTCTCGCTACCATCCTCATGGGACATGTAGGAGACGAAGCACGTCTGGGCGCCGAGGCGGAAGTTGCGGACCCCCAGGCGATGCAGCTCCCTGACCTCGGATACGATGCTCTCCGGCCTACGGTGCACGGGCATGCCCTTCAAAGGCTCCACGCAGAAGGAGCATCCCCCGCTCGCGAACCGGACGCATCCCCGATATGTCTCGATCTCGGCGATGAGCGGCTGGGGGAAGTCTGGATGTCGGCGAACGCTCTCTGCGCCCAAGAGCAGCCAGCGATCCCATTCCTCGAGGCTGCGCCAACGGTCCCCCGCCTGCCCTTGGGTGAGCAGATCATATAGCGCGGCGGCCGCGTCCCTCCTGGCCGCGAAGTCGAACAGGGCTGGTGGAGACGCTTCTAATGCAGCCGGTCCACCAAGCAGCCTGTAACCAGGGAACTGCGAGGCGATCGAGGTCACCTCCCTGGCGGATGCCGGCATTCCGCGCAGGTACCTTCCAGGCACGGCACACCCCGCCATCAACGCCAGGACGTCGCCGGAGAACTTGATGCCCTTACGGGCCTGATCGATGGTCACCACCTCCACATCGGCCCCAGCGTCCTTCGCCGCTCCCACGGCCGCGCGCACGTGAGGTGAGCTGTATGGGGGGACGCCCAGGGATGCTGGCTCGTCTATATAACCATCCAAGACCACTACGTGAGTCATCTTCGCATACCCAAGCCTCACCCCCCTATTAATCCGGTTCGATTCCTAGCTCAGATAAAAAATTCTTACTAATTTATTAAAATATAATATTATATAAATAAAGTTTTAAAATATAAGACTGCCTGGGTCTATCCATTCTCAAGTCCGTTATCATTGTCAAAATGAGCCGTGGTACCCATGAGCACTGATACGAGCCAGAGTGCGACTATCAACCATTAAATATCGAACCCAAGGGTAGTTCAAACGCCGATTGGGAGACAGCTCTCATGGGAGCTACGACTTCTCAAAGAAAGCCTGTCGCTGAGTTGACCTTGGCGAAGGACGAGGATGAGCGCTCCAAGAAAGCGAACGAGCCGACCCGCCTCGCCAACATGCGGCATTCGTTCTTTGGAGGCAAGATCGAGACCGTGGCCAAGTGTCCGGTCCGCAACGTGGATGATTTCGCCATCTGGTACACGCCAGGGGTGGCGGAACCGTGCAAGGCCATTGCCAAGGACCCTTCTCTGGCCTATGAGTACACCAACAAATGGAACACCGTGGCCGTGGTAACGGATGGGACCCGGGTCCTGGGATTAGGGGACATAGGTCCCTTGGCAGGCCTCCCCGTGATGGAGGGGAAGGCCATGCTCTTCAAGTACCTGGGAGGGGTGGACGCGGTGCCGATCTGCATTGGAAGCAAGGACATCGATGATATCGTCCGCACCGTGAAGCTGATATCCCCCTCCTTCGGAGGCATTAACCTCGAGGACATCTCCTCGCCCAAGTGCTTCGCCGTCCTCGATCGCGTGAGGAAAGAGCTGGAAATACCAGTCTGGCACGATGACCAGCAAGGGACGGCCACTATCGTTCTTGCCGGGCTGATCAACGCCCTCAGGCTCGTGGGCAAGCGCATCGACGAGGTACACGTGGCCATGATCGGGGCAGGAGCGGCCAACATAGCGATATCCCGATTAATCATAGCCGCTGGCATTGACATCCGAAGGATCGTCATGACTGATTCCCATGGCATCCTGACCCCAACCCGGAAGGAGCTGGAGCTTGACTATCATGAGAAATGGCACCTGGCGCTACGGTCGAACCTGGAAGGTCGAGAAGGGGGCGACAGGGAGGCGATCGAGGGGGCGGACGTGGTCATCGCCGCCTCCAGGCCGGGGCCAGGGGTAATCACCAAGGACATGGTGCGCTCCATGGCCCACGACGCCATCGTCTTCGCTACCGCCAACCCCGTTCCAGAGATCTGGCCCTGGGAGGCGGTCGAGGCCGGGGCCCGGGTCGTGGCCACCGGGAGGTCCGACTTCCCCAACCAGGTCAATAACTCATTGGTGTTCCCTGCGGTGTTCCGAGGTGCGCTGGATGTCAGAGCCTCGAGGATAACCGACGAGATGTGCCTCGCCGCCGCCAACGAGCTCTCTCGAAGCGCAGAGGAGAAGGGCCTAAGCAACGATCGCATCGTCCCCTCCATGGCCGATTGGGAGGTGTTCCCTCGCGAGGCGACGGCCGTGGGAATGAAAGCTATAGAACAAGGCCTAGCCCGAAGGAAGCTGACCCGCCAGGAACTCTACGATAGGGCGATGTCCATCATCGTCCATGCGCGGCGGGAGATGGGTACGCTGATGAACTCCGGGCTGATCGAGCCTATGCCAGAATGAGCTGACGATCTAGAAATGGTCAAAGGTAATGGGTTTAGATCAAGGTGATGCCGGTGTTCTCGACGTTCTGGATACCCTCGATGGAACGAAGTCTCTCCTCGAGCGCCTCCATGACGTTGTTGGCATCATCCATTATGCATACGATCTCCAGTGCCTTGAGCCCGAAAGCGAAGGGCTTGACCTCGGCCCTGAAGGGCTGAACGCCCTCCGGCAATAGGCCGGGGATACGATTCTTCAGCCCCTCCATGTCGAAGGAGGTCTCCTCTGGCAGGAGATTGAACGTTACCGCAACCTTTCCCATTCGTCCACCCTAAGGTCCAGTAAAGCCGCACTTCACGCAGGAGTACTTCACGCTCTGGTCACGGCAGTTCGGGCATCGCCCGATCTCGGTCTTGCCACATGTGGGGCAGGGGAAGAAGGTCGTGCTCTTGCCGATCAGCCTCACCCCGCAGGAACTGCAAATCTTCTCGTTTTCCATGGCGCTCGCCGAGGCAGGATTATGCTTCATGTATTTATACGTGAGCGGGGAAGTGGCATTGGCGGAGCCCTGGTCCCTCCGAGCCAGGATGAAGGTTTTCTCATTCGTCTTACCTCCTTTTCTTCCTTACGTCCTAGTTATCATAGTTAATTATTACGGCGCGCTCTCTACTGCCCTAGGGTTCGCTTGTCGCATTTCCAGTGGGTTGCTACCCAATCTTTATATAATGGTACTCTTTTCTCGCAAATCCGCATCGCCGGAGACACTTGCCAATGGGCCCGTAGCTCAGCTAGGTAGGAAGTTCGCGCAAGTGGACTTCCCTAGAAAGAGCACCTGGCTTTTAACCAGATGGTCCGGGGTTCGAAAAGCCGTCGGTCAACAACCGAGGGGACGAAAATCCCCGCGGGCCCGCCTTGGAAATTAGGTGAGGGGCAAACATGGAAGGCACAAACGCGAAAACCAACATTCGATGCATTTTTATAAGGCCATTACATAGTAGGAAAAACGGTCCGGTGCGAGGGGCGAGGTGATTTTAGTGGAGGAGGACATCCAGTTCAACGTATTTTGTCATGATTTGGTACCTGCGCATTACCTGCTGAATGAGGCAGAGGCCAAGGAGGTCTTGGCGAAGCATAAGATCAATAAGGATCAGCTTCCCAAGATCCGCAAGAGCGATCCATGCATAAGACTGTTGGACGCTCTAGAGCAGGAGAACGGCCGACCGGCCATCAAAGAGGGCCGGATAGTCAAGGTCGTGCGTAAGTCGACTACAGCTAACATAGCGATTGCTTACCGATTGGTCATCAGAGGGTGATTCTTTTGCGCGATTTGGTAGAACTCTACTTCAAGGAGAGGAGCATCGTGAACCATCACATCTCCAGCTTCAACGACTTCCTCTCCACCATGGACAACCCGAACAGCCGTATGCAGAACATCGTGGACAATCTGCGGGTCTCCGCCGAGGACCTCGACCGTGGCGTGATACGACTGGACCCGGAAAAGACCGACGGCAAGATCGTGGAGATCCGCGTGGGCCGCAAGCGAGACGAGAAGACTGGCCTGACGGACACGCACGCCAAGCCCACCGTCCGCATCAAGCTCCCAGAGATCCGTGAGGCCAACGGCTATGTCCACGACCTCACGCCCATGGAGGCCCGCCTGCGTAACCTGAATTACCTGGCGCCGATATTCATCGACTTCACCGTCATCGAGGATGGCATCGAGAAGGAGCCGGAGTCGGTGCACATCGGGGACCTGCCCATCATGTCCAAGTCCAAGCGCTGCTCCCTCTACAAGGAGAACATGGAGGAAGAGCGCGAGCTGACGGAGGAGGAGTACCGCCAAAAGCTCATATACAAAGGCGAGGACCCCATGGATCCCGGCGGATACTTCATCATCGGCGGGACCGAGCGCGTCCTCATCACTCTCGAGGACCTGGCGCCGAACCGCGTCATGGTCGAGATCAACGAGCGCTACGGCACCAAGCTCGAGGTCGCCAAGGTGTTCTCCCAGAAGGAAGGGCACAGAGCCCTCACCCTGGTGGAGAAGAAGCGTGACGGGATGCTCATGGTCACCGTCCCCGCTGCCTCCGGGCAGATACCGCTCGTGACCCTCATGAAGGCCCTGGGCATGGAGTCGGACGAGGAGATCTTTAACGCCATCGTCTCGACCGAGGAGATGTCCAACATCGTCTACGCCAACATCGAGGAGTGCCAGGACAAGAAGCTCTACCCGCCTAACGGTATCTTCACCACCGACGACTCCATCCTCTACCTGGAGCGCAAGTTCGCCACTGGGCAAGCCAAGGAGTACAGGCAGAAGAAGGTGGAGAGCATCATCGACCGCTCCCTCCTGCCCCACCTGGGCGACACGAGGGAGGACCGCACCAAGAAGGCCATATTCCTCGGGCGTATCGCCCGCTCCGTCCTCGAGCTCTCTCTGAGCAAGAGGAAGGAGGACGACAAGGACCACTATGCCAACAAGCGCTTGAAGTTGGCTGGTGACCTCATGGAGGACCTGTTCCGCGTCGCCTTCACCAACCTGATGAAGGACCTGAAGTACCAGCTAGAGAGGTCCTATGCGCGCAAGAAGGACCTGCGCATATCCAGCGCCATCAGGCCCGACCTCATGACCCACCGCCTCCTGCACGCCCTGGCGACCGGTAACTGGGTAGGCGGTAGGGCCGGAGTGTCCCAGCTCCTGGACAGGACATCGAACATGTCCACCCTCTCGCACCTTAGGCGCGTGACATCGTCCTTGACGAGGTCGCAGCCCCACTTCGAGGCGCGCGACCTTCACCCCACTCAATGGGGCCGCTTGTGCCCCAACGAGACGCCAGAAGGGCAGAACTGCGGCCTGGTGAAGAACGCCGCTCTCATTATTGATGTGTCCGAAGGGTTCCGCGAGGAGGACGTCGCCTACATGCTCAAGGAGCAGGGGGTCAAGGACGTCAAGAGCCCGCCCATCGGCACCCGCGTCTACGTCAATGGGGACCTCAAAGGCATCACCGACCGCCCCCGCGAGCTCGTGAGCGAGGTGCGCCAGAGGCGCCGCATCGGGCTCCTCTCGCACGAGATCAACGTCCGCTACGACCTGGAGATGGACGAGGTCATCATCAACTGCGACGAGGGCCGGCTCCGCCGACCGTTGCTAGTGCTGAAGAACGGACGCACCGTCCTCAACCGCAAGCACATGGAGGACATCCGCGAGGGCAAGACCCATTGGTCCAATCTCATCCATGAGGGCGTCATCGAGTGGCTGGACGCCGAGGAGGAGGAGGACACCCTCATCGCCGTGGAGCCGTACCAGGTCCCGGAGCGATGCACTGGTTGCGAGACCGCGCTCTCCCCGACCTACGTGGACTGGATGAATCCAGGTACGGCCGACCCCGAGGCCATAGTGAAGTGCAAGCATTGCGGCACGGAGCTCAAGACCCCGTTCCTCATGACCACGGAGCATACCCACATGGAGGTCGATCCCATGGTCATACTGGGATGCTGCTCCGGTCTGGTCCCTTACCCGGAGCACAATTCTTCGCCGCGCGTAACGATGGGCTCTGGAATGGCCAAGCAGTCGCTGGGGCTCGCTTCCAGCAACTACCGTCGCCGGCCCGACACCCGTGGGCACATCATGCACTATCCCCAGAAGCCGATGGTGCAGACCAACACCATGAAGTTCGTGGCCTTCAACGAGAGGCCAGCAGGGCAGAACTTCTGCGTCGCCGTGCTCTCGTACCATGGCTATAACATGGAGGACGCGCTCATCTTGAACAAGGCGTCCGTGGACCGCGGCCTGGGCCGCAGCACTTTCATGAGGACGTACCGCGCCGAGGAGCGTCGCTACCCTGGTGGCCAGGAGGATCACTTCGAGATTCCCTCGCCCGATGTGAGGGGCGCAAGGGCGGACCTCTCCTACGGAAGTCTGGGCGAGGATGGTCTCATCTCCCCGGAGGCGGCCGTCCTGGGAGGAGACGTGCTCATAGGCAAGACCTCTCCCCCTCGTTTCCTGGAAGAGGAGACGGACTTCCTCACGCCACAGAAGAGGCGGGAGACGTCCATCACCTGCCGCCCTGGTGAGACGGGCTGGGTGGACAGCGTCATGCTGACCGAGAGCGAGAACGGCTCTCGTCTCGTCAAAGTCAAGGTGCGGGACGAGCGCGTCCCCGAGCTGGGTGACAAGTTCGCTTCCAGGCACGGGCAGAAGGGCGTCGTCGGTCTCATCGTCCCACAGGAGGACATGCCCTTCACCTGCGATGGCGTAGTGCCAGATCTGGTCATCAACCCCCACGCCATACCATCGCGTATGACCGTGGCCCACGTGCTGGAGATGATCGGGGGCAGGGTCGGGGCCATGGAATCGCGCTTCGTGGACGGCACGCCCTTCTCCGGTGAGAGGGAAGAGGCTATCCGCGAGTCGATGGTCAAGAACGGATTCATGCACACCGGCAAGGAGGTCATGTACGATGGTCTGACTGGGAAGATGATTCAGGCGAACATCTTCACCGGCGTGATCTATTATCAGAAGCTGCACCACATGGTCTCGGGCAAGATGCACGTCAGGTCCCGTGGCCCGGTGCAGATACTAACCCGCCAGCCGACGGAAGGCCGGTCCAGACAGGGCGGTCTGAGGTTCGGCGAGATGGAGCGCGACTGCCTCATCGGTCATGGGGCGGCGATGGTCATCAAGGACCGTCTGCTGGACGAGTCTGATGGGACGTTCCAGTACGTCTGTGGCAACTCCAGCTGCGGCCACATTGCCATCCTGGACCGCCGCGGGGCACTGAAATGCCCGGTCTGCAGCAACAACACTAACGTGCACTTGGTACAGACGTCCTATGCGTTCAAGCTGCTCCTGGACGAGCTGCTGTCGCTTGGGGTCGCCATGCGCCTTCAACTGGAGGACCTACGATGATGAGGGGAGTCTCGAAGAGGATCGGTTCCATCAAGTTCGCTTGCCTCTCGCCCGACGAGATACGCAAGATGTCGGCCACCAAGATCATCACCGCTGACACGTACGATGACGATGGCTTCCCCATCGACATGGGATTGATGGACCCCCACCTGGGCGTCATCGAGCCTGGCCTGAGGTGCAAGACCTGCGGCCACAAGGTGGACGAATGTCCGGGCCATTTCGGCCACATCGACCTGGCGATGCCGGTCATCCATGTCGGCTATGTCAAGGAGATCAAGAAGCTCCTTCAGTCCACCTGCTCTGTCTGCGGGCGCCTCCTCCTCACCGAGGAGCAAGCCAAGGAGTACAGGGAGCAGATGGAGTCCATGGAGGAGATGGGCCACGACGTCATCGATGTGCGCATGGTCTCCAAGGACACGGCAAAGGACGCTGCCTCCAGGCAGATCTGCCCCCACTGCGGCGCGGAGCAGAAGAAGATCACCCTGGACAAGCCGACGACCTTCCGCGAGGACGGTCACAAGCTGACCCCTAAGGAGGTGCGCGAGCGACTGGAGCGGATCCCTGACAACGACCTTAACCCGTTGGGCATCGACCCTAACTCCTGCCGCCCGGAATGGATGATCCTCATGGCCTTGCCAGTACCACCAGTCACCGTCCGACCGAGCATCACGCTCGAGTCCGGTGACAGGTCCGAGGACGACCTCACTCACAAGCTTGTCGACGTGCTCAGGATCAACCAGAGGCTGAGGGAGAACCGCGATGCCGGCGCACCGCAGCTCATCGTAGAGGACCTTTGGGAGCTGCTGCAGTACCATATCACCACCTATTTCGACAACCAGACCTCGGGCATCCCGCCCGCCAGGCACCGCTCTGGCCGTCCCCTCAAGACGCTGGTTCAGCGCCTGAAGGGCAAGGAGGGGCGCTTCCGTAGCAACCTTTCCGGAAAGAGGGTCAACTTCTCCGCCCGTACCGTGATATCTCCGGACCCCGGGCTCAGCATCAACGAGGTCGGAGTGCCGGAAGAGGCGGCACGCGAGCTCACCGTTCCCGTCTATGCCACCAAGTCCAATCTGGCCATCCTCAAGGAAATGGTCAAGCGCGGCGTCATTCCTCGTGTAGCCGAGAAGTACATCGCAGGCGTGAACTATGTCATCCGGCCGGATGGGAGGCGCATCAAGGTCACGGACAAGAACGCGGAGACGGTGGCGGAAGGAGTGGACATGAACTTCATCGTGGAGCGCCAGCTCCAGGATGGGGACGTGGTCCTGTTCAACCGGCAGCCGTCCCTACACCGCATGTCCATGATGGCGCACACCGTGCGGGTGATGCCAGGGAAGACGTTCCGCTTGAACCTTTGCGTTTGCCCGCCATACAACGCCGATTTCGACGGCGATGAGATGAACCTCCACGTGCTCCAGTCCGAGGAGGCCCGCGCGGAGGCGCAGATCCTCATGAAGGTGCAGGAGCACATCCTTTCACCCAGGTTCGGAGGGCCGGTAATCGGGGCCATCCACGACCACATAACGGGAACGTTCATGCTCACCCACCGCAACCCCAAGTTCACCAAGAACGACGCACTCTTCATGCTATCGCACGTGAACCACAAACCCTTGCCCGAGCCCATCGAGGTGGGGGGCAAGGAGTGGTGGACGGGCAAGCAACTTTTCTCGCTCATCCTGCCCCACGAACTGAGCCTTACCTTCAAGTCCTCTATCTGCCGCAAATGCAACGTTTGCCAAAAAGAGAAGTGCGACCTCGATGCCTACGTGAAGATCCGCAGAGGAACGCTACTCTACGGCACCATCGACGAGAAGGCCATCGGTTCCTTCAAGGGCAAGATATTGGATAAGATAGCCCGCGACTATGGCGCTGACCGGGCCCGCGAGTTCCTGGACAACGTGACCAGGCTGGCCATAGGTGCCATCATGGTCAGCGGCTTCACCACCGGCATCGACGACGAGGACATCCCTGAGGAGGCGACCCGTCAGATCGAGGAGATGCTGCACGAGGCCACGGACCGCGTGGACCAGCTCGTCGAGGCCTACCGCAACGGGGAGCTGGAGCAGATGCCCGGAAGGTCCTTGTCGGAGACGCTCGAGGTGGAGGTCATGAAGGTGCTCGGCCGGGCTCGTGACGAGGCCGGTCAGATCGCTGGACGCCACCTCGGTCTGGAGAACAGCGCGGTCATCATGGCCCGCTCCGGCGCGCGCGGCTCGATGCTGAACCTCTCACAGATGGCCGGTTGCATCGGTCAGCAGGCCGTCCGAGGCGAGCGGCTGTCCAGGGGATACTGGAACCGGACCCTCCCGCACTTCAAGCAAGGTGACCTGGGGGCACAGGCCAAGGGCTTCGTGATACACTCCTACAAGTCCGGGCTATCGCCCACCGAGTTCTTCTTCCACTCCATGGGTGGTCGCGAAGGCCTGGTGGATACTGCCGTGCGTACCTCGAGGTCGGGTTACATGCAGCGCAGGCTCATCAACGCGCTCGAGGACCTGAAGCTGAAGCAGGACGGCACCGTCCGCAACACCGCGGACTACGTCATCCAGTTCAAGTATGGGGAGGATGGCATCGACCCTGCCCGTTCCATACAAGGGGCCCCGATAGACATCGAGGATATCCTCATAGAGGTGCTGGGCGAGGAGGCAGAGCTCCTGGCCCGGGTCGAGGATCGTAAGGCCGTGTCCTACGCCACCACTGAGAAGGACCTGATGGAGGGCGACGGAGAGGACGCCGAGGGCGAGGAATCCGAGGAACCCGAGTTCGAAAGCGGAGGTGAGGAGTGATGGCCAAGAAGGACACTATCAGATCGATCATGAATCTAGGCCTGGTCGAGGAGAAGGCCACCAAATTGGCCGATAAGTTCGGCTCCAAGAGCTCCGCCATGGCGGCCTCCGATGCCGACCTCAAGGGAGTCGGCCTGACCGCGGACGAGGTCAGGAAGCTGCGCGGGACCAAGGGCGAGAAGAAGCCTTTGGCCAAGAAGGGCGGCAAGAAGGGCAAGGAGCCCGCGCCCGAGCGTAAAAAGATCGACATCCAGATACCCGACAAGGTGCCAAAGCCCTCCGACCTAGAGGTGAAGATGCGCAAGATGGTCAAGGACATGAAGCTGGAACTTCCGCACGCCGTCGTCAAGACCATCGCCGACCGCATCGAGGGCATCGACGTGTCAGAGGACCGCGTGAAGAAGATAATCAAACGCTCACATGAGAGATTCATGGAGCATCAGATGGACCCTAACGAGAGCGCGGGCATCATCGCCGCGCAGTCCATCGGTGAGCCAGGCACGCAGATGACCATGCGTACCTTCCACTACGCCGGTGTGGCGGAGATCAACGTCACCTTGGGGCTTCCGCGTCTCATCGAGATCGTGGATGCCAGGCGCGTGCCCTCCACCCCCATGATGGAGGTCCACGTGCGGCCCGAGTACTGCAAGGACGTCGAGGACGTCCGCAAGATCGCCGCCGGAATAGAGATGACCACGGTGTTGGACGTAGCGTCCATCGAGACCGATATCGTCAACATGAAGGTCCTCATCCATCCTGACGAGAGGAAGATGCAGCAGAAGGGCATCAGCGTGGAGAACATCTACAACGAGCTGGTCAAGACCCGCGGCCTGAAAGGTCTGGTGCAGGTGAGCGGCAGCAGTATCGTCATATCTTCGGAGGAACCGTCCTTCAAGAAGCTGCAGCGCATCATCGACGATGTAAGAGAGCGCAAGATCAAGGGCATCGAGGGCATCAAGCGCGCCATCATACGCAAGTTGGGCGAGAGCTACATAATCTACACTGAGGGCAGCAACCTCGCCCGTGTCCTGGACCAGGAAGGCGTGGACCAAAGCGGTACCACGACCAACGCCGTCCAGGAGATATATGAGGTGCTAGGCGTGGAAGCCGCGAGGAACTCCATCATGAACGAGGCGTTCAAGACCCTTGATGAGCAGGGTTTGAACGTGGACATACGCCACATCATGCTGGTCGCGGACCTCATGACCAATGATGGCGACGTGAAGGCCATCGGCCGTCACGGCATATCGGGCCGGAAGTCCTCCGTTCTGGCAAGGGCAGCGTTCGAGATAACCGCGGTGCATCTGCTGCATGCCGCGCTGACTGGAGAGGAGGACCATCTAGATGGCGTGGCAGAAAACATTATAGTGGGACAGCCTGTTACGCTCGGCACTGGAGCCGTTAATTTGGAATATAAACCAGTTAAAAGGGGGCAGACCAATGATTGATATAGGCAGGGCATTGAAGACCGCCGTCCAGACCGGGAAGGTCGTGTTCGGCGTTCAGCAAACGGAGAAAGCTGTGAAAAATGGAGAGGCGAAGATGGTGGTCATCTCCGCGAACTGCCCTAGTCAGTTCCTCAAGACGACGACCTCTGTGCCGGTGAGACAGTTCGAAGGCTCCAACATGGAGCTGGGAGCCCTGGCCGGGAAACCGTTCTCGGTGTCCGCGGCGGCCATCATCGACAAGGGCGCCTCCAACATCCTTTCGTTGTGATCCTCATGCCAGAAGTGAAGCTGACCGAGGACACCCTGCGCTACATCACGCTCTTCGAGAACATGACCAAGACGCATGTCAAGGACTGCATGGAGACGGAGGACAAGCTCGTCTTCGTCGTGGACCCTGGGCAGGCCAACCGCGCGGTGGGCAAGGGCGGGGAGAACGTCATCCGCCTGAAGAACACCACGGGCAAGAACATCCAGGTCATCGAATACTCGGACGATGCCGAGCAGTTCATCAAGAACGTGTTCTACAACTACGGGGTGCAGAGCGTGGTCATCGAGAACCGCGGGACCATCGTCCATGCCACCGTGACCGTGGACCCGACGGTCAAGGGCCGGGCGATCGGCAAGAGCGGTCGCAACCTGAAGATCGCGCGGGACATCGTGGCAAGGCACCACAACGTCCAGAGCATCATCGTGGCCTGAGGGCCACGGTACCTTTCCTTCTGATTCCATCACCCCTTCTTCCGAAGCCGCTCCCTCTCCACTTCCAGCCTGTCCGCGGTGGGGTATTCCTCGATCATGTAGGTGTCGAAGGGCAGGCGCCCCTCCAGCTCCTTGAGCACCCAGGGAGCGACCTCTAGCCTGCCGCTCCTACCATCGACCCGCATGAGGGAATCCGGCACCCCATGCTCGTTCCGCAGGAGATCCATGGCCTCCGTCGCGTGCTCGGCCTCTACCACACCTTTGACCAAGGTCCCCTCCTCCGTGATGACGTCGCCCTTGGAGGCCACGCTCCTCGCCCGGCGAAGCAGGCGACGGCGGAGCTGCACCGAGTCCTTGAAAGAGGACGAGCAATAATGGACGGGTATGGGCACATCCAGGCGGAGCATCTTCTTGGCCGTGGCCTCGCTCCCCTTCGCTGCCGAGGAGGTGTCGCTCTTGACCACCAGGCCCTTTCCCTCCAGGGCTTTGAAGTTGGTTTCCGAGAACTCGAGCTCGTTGAGATTGACGAAATCCAGACCGAGGGAGCCAGCATAGCGTATAAGGGCCTCCAGCGCCTCCTCCTCTTCAGGCAAGGCCGGGACCTCCAGCCCCACTTTCATTGACAGGCCTTCCACGGCTCTTTTGAGCCCGCTAACGTCCATCGTTCTCCACAGTCTCAGGGGAGGATGCACGCGGAGCTCGTCCAGACCCGCCTCCTGCAGCCTCAGGTAAGCCCCGCGGTCGATCGTGGCCGTGTACAGATGGACGTGATGGCGGTCCCCTAGCACGGACTTCAGCAGCCGGATGTAGCGGACCGTCTCGTCCAGGTCCTCAAGGGGGTCACCGCCGGTCACTCCCGTCCCTTCGGCCCTGATCGACCTAGCCTCAAGGAGGACGTCCTCGTCCGACCTTATGGCCAGCTCGTCAGCGAAGGCTACCCTCCGACCTCTCTTGGCCTCCGAGAGGGGGCAATAGAAGCACCCGCTATAGCACTCACCAGTGACCAAGAGGACCATCTTCGAACCCTTCCGGCACAACTGGCAGCCTTTTGCTAGGGAGCGGGTGTAGGCCGAGCCAGCTTCCATGCCCTTGGCCTTCATGGCAGGTGCGAGGGAGGGCGCGGCTATTCAACCTTTCCCTCGAAGCATGGGGTATGCTTTTATGGCCGGCAGATGCTCTCCTCTTGGATCTGCATGAGGAAAGGAACGCGCCTCGTCCTGGCCTTGGACGAGATCGATGTGGTGAAGGCGCTCTCGGTGGCGGAGAAGGTGAGAGATCAGGTGGACGCCATCAAGATCAATTGGCCTCTTTTACTGGCAGGCGGGCCGGGGATGATCACCAAGCTATCGCACCTCTCACCGGTCATCTGCGATTTCAAGGTGGCGGACATCCCCAACACCAACCGTCTCATCGCGGAGCAGGCGTTCTCGCTCGGAGCCTCAGGGATTATCGTTCAGGGGTTCGTGGGCCACGACTCCGTCCAGGCGGTGGTGGATGCGGCAAAGGGGAAGGACGTTTTCGTGGTGACGGAGATGAGCCACCCAGGAGGGAAGGAGTTCACCGCACCGGCCGCGGACCGGCTCGCCCGTCTGGCCCTGGAGGCGAAGGCTACGGGCGTGATCGCCCCGGCCACCAGGCCGGAAAGGATCGCACATATCCGCACCCTCATAGGCAACATGTTGATACTCTCCCCTGGTGTGGGGGCGCAGGGAGGGAGCGCGGCCGAGGCATTGAGGCATGGCGCGGACTTCGTCATCGTCGGGAGGAGCATTTATGAAGACCCGGACCCGAGGGCCGCCGCCCTCCGTATCGTGAATGAGGCGAGAGACGTGCCGTATAGGTAAGCAGAACCCTTTCCCATGCATGCAGCCAGAAGGCGTTTTTTTCCTATCTGGTGAAAAAACGTATTTATAGTGGTTTTGTAATCAGTTGTCAATTCCTATAGGAGATAGTTGATGGCATCTATTGAGGGAGGGTCAGGTGACTCCACAGGAAGGAGCCGCCTAAATTTTATTAGCGCGATAGGCAAGGACCCTAACTCCTGGCTAAGGCGCAATTGGCACACGGCGGTCATCCTCGTCCTCGTGGTCATGCTAGCCTTCTTCGTACGGAGCTATTTTGTTTGGGGCCCCTCTGTCGACAACGGATTCCTCGTCTCGGGAGGTTCCGACTCATATTACCACGAGCGCGTCATCGACTATGTCACAGAAACGGGCCAACATCTCTACATGGACCCGTTGCTCAACTATCCTTGGGAGATGAGGAATCCTCGGCCACCGCTGTTCGACTGGTCGGTGGCCGTCACGGGCATGGTCTGGTCCTCGATCAGCGGTGACGCTGTATCCGATGGGACAAGCTTAGCCTTGATCGGAGCGACCGCCTTCTGGGGCGCGCTCACCTGCATTCCAGTATATCTCATAGGCCGTCAGGCCTTCAGCAGGAAGGTGGGCCTTGTGGCCGCCTTCCTCTTCGCGCTCACGCCAGGGCACATCGAGCGCTCAGTGGCATCCCAGGCGGACCACGACGCCATGATATTGTTCCTGGTCGTCTTCGGCTTCTACTTCTTGCTGATGAGCCTGAAGACGATAGCTGGTGATAAATGGGTTAAGAACTGGAAGGAGCCCAAGTCCATATTGGCTGGCCTCAAGGGGTACGTGGGGATCAACCAGGTCTCCTTGATCTATGCGGCCTTGGCCGGTGTTTGCGTCTCTGCCGTGGCCTTCATCTGGACCGGGTACATGTACGTGCTCGTTATCGTCCTGGTGTACTTCCTGTTCCAGATAATCGTTAACCGGTTCAGGAACGCTGACTCCATGGGCGTATGGATCAGCGTCGGGATCATGCTCGGCCTGGCCTTCGTCCTGGCTGGTCCATTGTACTGGACCATGAACTATTGGTACACCTGGTTCGATGTGCCGTTGCTGCTCTTCCTGGGCTTGATGGTCATCGGGCTGATCTTCGTCTCCACCAGGGACCTGCCCTGGACGCTGGTGATGCCCGCATTCATCCTCCTGCTCATCGGCGCATTGGTGATCATATCTTACGTATCGCCGAATCTGTTTGATGCCATCATCACTGGCCAAGGATACCTGCTGAAGAGCAAGCTCTACTCGACCATATCCGAGGCGCAGGCCCCCAACTTCTCAACACTGGCCATGTCCTTCGGCGTGGTCACATTCTGGTTGGCCCTGGTAGGCATCGGCTATGCCGCGGTGAAGATCCCCAAGAACCTCTCCGCCTATTTCGTGTTCCTGGTAGTCTGGACCGCCACGGCGGTCTTCATGTCCGCGTCCGCGGGAAGGTTCCTGTTCAACGCCGCCCCGGCCTTCGCCGTCATGGCGGGCTGGATCCTGGTCCTCGTCATCGACGCGGTGAGGTTCCAGGACTACCCCAAGGGTTTGGAGGGCGTCAGGCCTTGGCGCACACCCTTCGTCTGGCTTAAGAAGGTCTTCAAGGTGAAGTACGTCATGGCGGTGCTGTTCGTCTTCATGCTCGTCCTGCTTCCCAATGCCTGGGCGGCCGTGGACGCGGGCATCCCGTCGGAGTACAAGAAACAATACGACCTGCAGGTGTACAACGCCATGCCAGTGGTCCTGCGGCCTTCTGATTACGATTCCATAAACGGCTCGGTGTGGTACTTCGGCGCGTTCGGCTTCAGCCTGCCCTTGCCCAAGCAATACTGGCCTGCGGCATGGAGCTGGTTCGAGACACAGGACACCAATCTGCCAGTGACCGAACGTCCTGCGTTCCTCTCCTGGTGGGACTATGGTTTCGAGGCCATCCAGGCGGGCGATCATCCCACCGTGGCCGATAACTTCCAGAATGGGTACCAGTTCGCGGGCAACTACATCACTTGCACGGACGAGGCGCAAGCCGTCGCCATGCTCGTGATCCGTTGCATCGAGTACGAGGACCTGAGCGACGGCTCGCCGGTGGCGATCAGCCTGGCGCAGCATGGCGCGGACGTGGCGGCGGTAAGGGACATCTTGACGAACCCGGCCAATTACGTGCCGGTAGTGCTGGGTAGCCCGGAGATATACGGCAACTTCAGCGCAGACCTCTCACCTATGAACGCCAAGTACGTCGCGGCGCGCGTGCAGATCGCAGAGATCGGAGAACAGGAATGCGCCTCCTTGTATCACGAGATTCGCTCCATCACCGAGTCCGACGTGGGGTACTTCGCCATCGATTCCAGGCTCTTCCCCTTCACTGCCACGGGCTACAACATCTTCTATGCGCCGGCGAAGCTGTCCGACCATGTGATAGACGAGGCGAGCAACTCGCCCGTGGAATTCTATCAGATATATGCCGTGGTCATCAACCAGTATGGCCAGCAGGAGACAGTTCTGGTCGATGAAGTCGATCCAGATACCATGACGGTGATCGACTATACCATCGTCTACACATCCAGGTTCTATGAGACCATGCTCTACCGCGCCTTCATGGGCTACGGGCCCTACGACATAGGGTATACCGAGCAGGGCCTGCCCGGCATCTCCGGCTCCTTGGCCAGCTTGCCCCCCATGCAAGGTTGGAACCAGACGCACTTCAGGATGGTGTACCGCACCGCCTACTTCAACCCGTTCCCCGAGGACCAGGTGGCCAACCACACCGATGCCTGGATAGCCATATCATACGACGAGGCCCTCGTCCTCAGAGAGAAGATCGCGAACGGTGAGATCATAGGGGTGGTGGACACGTCCGCCTACGGACTGGCCCAGGCAGTGGTATTCGTGCAATATTACGACGGTGCCATAATCCAGGGTCAGGTCACGACCGAGTCTGGTTTGCCATACCCTGATATTTGGGTCACGGTGCTTGACGAGTACGGCATACCGCACGACTACGTCAAGACGGACGCGAACGGCGAATATTCCGTCATCGCGCCCTTTGGCGACGTGGAGGTAATCTACTCCATAGGCAGTTTGGACAAGAGGTTGCTAATGGCGTCAGAACTGGACCGCCAGAGCTTTTACGTCACCTATGACCAGGCCATGAGGCAGACCGATTACATCCTCGATGGCGACATATCCATCACCAGCGCCAACCTCAAGGGCAAGGTGTTCTGGGATGCCGATGGGGATAGTAAGTTCACCAGCGGCACCGACGCCCCCATCACCGGAGCGACCGTTTTGCTGCAAAATGAGACCACTGGATTCGAGGCCGAGGCCACGACCACCGCCGATGGCTATGTCATCAGCGACGTTCCGGCCATGAACGCCCAGGTCTATGCTATCGTCGAAGGTCATCCGACCATAGTCGCAGTGGTCAAAGTGCTTCCTCTCGTGGACACGACCGTGGACATCCCCATCGCACCTGCAAGCATCGGGGGGACAGTCTACTACGCGGACGGAGCTCGGGCGACAAACTTCGTGGTAGAGCTCGTCGATAAGACCAACGGCACGGTGAGCTCCATCGCCACGGACAGCCAAGGCAAGTTCGCCTTCGACGATCTGGTATATGGCGATTATGAGCTCAGATCGGGGGTCACGGGCACGAGCTTCGGACCTCAGGCCTTCAGGCTATCTGATGGAGAGAAGGTCATCGAGGAGCTCACGGTGAAGGACGCCATGCGCATCTCGGGTCAGGCCTGGATATCCATCGGTGTGGTGGCCGCCAACGCCACCATCTCGCTCTACAATGACGACGTCCATATCATGGTCCGGGCGGATCGGTCGGGGCATTACACGGTCGACGCGCCCGTGGGCACCTACAACCTTTATTGCGCCGCGAGCATCGACGGGCGGGACTTCGCCGCCCTGAGCACAGTCTCCGGCGGCTCTGGGAGCATGACCTACAACCCATTGCTGGTGCCAGCGAGCTACATCCTGGGAAAGGCCCAGGGAACATCGTCGATCGATGGCATCACCATCCGCTTCCAATCTCGCACATCAGGCGCGGTCCTGGACGCGGTCACCAACGAGTCTGGTCAATTCAGGGCCCTAGTCCCCAATGACCAATACTTCGTACAGAACGGGGAGAACGGAGGGGCGTACTGGGCCGATGTCACAGTGACACAATCCGGCCAGCTCGTCCTGAACCTGGTCATCTCCGTCAAGATATCCGGCGTGGTCTGGTACGACGCCAACGGCAACTCCGTCAAGGACTCGGGAGAGGGTCTGGAGGGAGTGCCCATGTACGTCACCGACACCGACGGGCGCACGATCTCCCAGATCACCGCGATCGGTGGGAGCTATGAGTTCCAGCTTGTGCCAGGCAAGAACTATGTCTCAAGCATAGCGGAGGCCGGTTATGCCTCCTACGCCAAGAGCTTCATGCAGCTGACCTCCTCGGTGCAGGAGAACGTCCAGCTGAAGGCCCTCAATCGCACCGTCACCGGCACCACCACCTATCTGGGGGCAACCATGCCTGGTATGACGGTCACATTCAAGGCCACCGGTAAGGGCGCCATATCCCTGACGACAGAGACCTCCGCCGGCGGTCAGTTCGCCGTGGCTCTGCAGCCTGGCAATTACGAGGTCTACGTGGACCAGGACGTTGTCCCTGGTAATAACGTATCCAAGTATCAGTACAATGCGGCGCTCACCATCGAGGTTGGCAAGGATCCCTCCTCGATCACCATCGAGCTGGTCAAGCGCTACCTAGTCATAGGGACCATAACCCCGGACCGTGGTGCACAGGCCACCTTGACCATCTCTGGACCGGACGACCGCCAGTTGAAGACAGGAACGTCGTTCAGTCTCTATCTGCAGGAGGGCGACTACAGCTTCTATGCCTTCATCGAACGCCTCGGGTCCCGATACGCGACCTTGATCGAGCAGACCATAACGTCCGGGACCACCAGCGTTGAGCTGGTGAATCAAGCTGCCTACCTGATCCAAGGCTCGGTCAAGAACGACGGAAAGGCCATCACTGGCAATGCGCCAGTGTCCATCGAGCAGAGCACCGGAGGCACCCTCCAACTAACCACCACCCTGACAGGTGCGTTCACCACCTACCTGCCGGCGGGCAACTATACGGCCAGCGTGGATTACCGCACTAAAGAAGTGGTCTCGACGAAGGACCGCTACGTGCGCTACCTCGGCTCTACGACCTTCGACCTCAGCAGCATCAAGTTCCTGACCGTGGCGGTCGAGAAGCAACTGGATAACAGCACATTGAGCGGCATGATACGCGTCAACGGGCAACCGGTGGCGGCGAGCCTGGAGTTCGTTCCAGCCTCCACCTCGGCCATTTGGGCCAACTTCACCGCCACGGCCTCGGGGTATATCGCCGATATAGCCCCGGGCAACTATTCCATCTACGTCAAGGAGGTCAGCGGTCCCGCGGTGTACATGGGCAAGGTCGATGTGAGGCCCTACACCGCCAACGCGCTCGACCTCGACCTTGTGCCTGGTGTTAGGTACTTCGGGACCACGGAGCTGTCCGGGACGCCCGGCTCGGCCCTCCTGGAGTTCTCCAGCGAGAACTACAAGAACGTGCAGAGCGCGGCGGACGGGAGCTTCGAGGTCTATCTACCACCCGACGTCTACACCGTCAGGGCCACCGCCGTAGGGAGCGAGAGCGGGGTGTACGTGCAGTACAAGCTCGAGTACCAGCTGAACCTGCAGTCCAGCCAGGGAACCGTTGTGGGCCTGGCCAAGGTCGCCAAGTACGGCGTGGACGTGCAATGGGACTCGGCGGAGAAGAGGACCATCGCAGCGGGTCAGAACGTCTCCTATAACCTGCGCGTGATCAACAACGGCAACGTCAGGGACACCTACACCCTGAGCGCGGTCGGATTAACATCCGGTTGGACGGTGAGCTTCTCGCAGAACCCCGTCACCTTGGACTTCGGGACGGCCAACTCGCAGCTGGTGACCGTGACCATCAACACGCCGGCCAACGCCAAGGTCAACCACCCGGTCATCAACATCAGGGCGCAATCAGGGGCGAGCGCCACTAGCGACACCCAGGCCCTGGAGGTGGGCATCCTGCCCCAGTACTCGGTATCTCTGACATATAAGGAGCCGACGGCGACCACGGGTTCCAATTACGTCTACAAGTTCACCTTCAAGAACACCGGTAACGCGGACGATACGTACAACATCAGCACGTCCAACGCCGCGGAGCTGGAGAGCTGGGGGTGGATGGCCCAGATGCGCCTGACGAACGGCCAATGGTCCGATTACCTCGCCGCCACCCTTTCCTCCGGGAGCGAGGGGAGCCTCGAGCTCCGCCTCACGCCCATACGTGAGAACCCTGATGGGAAGGTGACGGTGGCGCTATATGTGGCCTCGCAGAAATCGCCGGAGACGGTGAGCGTGACGCAGTTCGTACCGGTCATGCCCCAGTTCAACGTGCCCTCCGGAGATCTATCCGTCACGGGCCCGAGCGTGTCCACCAGCATGCCACAGGTGCCGACGACCACCCTGATAATCCTAGGACTGGTGATCGCCATGGCCACCATCTTGATCGTCCTCAGCCTGCAAAAGGGGGTGTTCCGACGCGGAAAGCGTTGATGTCCCTGGCGCTGGCGCTCCTTCTCCTGATGGGAGCGATCGCCATGGTACCGCCCACTGAGGCGGCCTCGCCCCTCTACCTCAACATCGAGGGGAGGAACACCGTGGCGATAAGGGAGATCAATCCCTATATCGCCACGGCCATAGGAGGGCCGGGCGAGGCGGCGGTGGGAGGCAACTACTCCTTCCTCGTCACCGTGACCGGCCAGGATGTGACGGACGCGCTGGTCTCTCCAGCCAATGGCATCACCAAGACGGGGATATTCCGTTTCAACCTGACCGCGCCCTCGAAGGCGGCGGACATGACCATAACGGTCAACGTCACCTCGATCGGCCCGACAGGGGCGCAGGAGAGGCTCACCCGCACCTTCTATGTGAGGTCGGTGTACCCCATAACCATGTCCGCTAGGGTTGTGAACGAGGGGGCCATGGCCTTGAGCGCTGTCCCGGTGTACTTCTACGCCGATGGCAAGCTGCTCCATGTCCAGTTCATCAACCTCCCGGCCAGCGGCTCCAAGGTCGTGACCTACAACTGGACGGACGGCGTCTCCCAGGGAGAGCATCAGCTCATCATGGAGCTGGACCCGAACGGCAAATTCGTGCGCTTCGAGTCCGGTGGGACGGTGTACACGCAGACCATCTGGGTGGGCGGAACGGACTATGGCAACACGGACGCGATCCTCATCGGGGCGCTCGCCATACTGCTCTTCGTCTCCTACCTGGTCTACAAGCGTCCAGTGGCCAAGCGCCGGAAGAAGTGAGAAACCCCTTCTCGTTCTCATCCTTTTAAAAGCGAGCGGATGCTTCGCCCTCTTGGAACGACGGGCGCACAAAGTAATAATGTCCCGGGCATATGCTCGGCCGATATCATGTCCAAGCATGTCATAGAGATCACCAAGGACAACTTCGAGGAGGTTGCCAAGCAGAACCCCCGCCTGGTAATCGATTGCTGGGCCGGCTGGTGCGGTCCGTGCCGGCAGATGGGGCCGGTCTTCGAGAAGGTGGCCGAGGAGAACGCCTCCAAGGCGGCGTTCGGCAAGATGGACTGCGACAGGAACCCCGAACTGGTCAAGAGGTTCAAGGTCCTGGCCATCCCCACGCTCCTATTCCTTAGGGACGGGGAGGTGGAGGAGACCATCGTGGGCCTCGTCCCAAAGGAAGAGATAGAAGGGGCGCTGAGGAAGGTCCTCTAGGCCCTATCGAGCTTGTCTTCCAGGGTGGCGATGCGGTCTCCCAGTCTCCGTGAGCTCACGGCCACCGCCACCTCTCCCCTGGTCTTCTCCAATAATGATCTGGCTATGTCCTGCTTCCTGCGGATGGATACCAGGGCATCGGGGTAATCGAAGCGCATTATGACCTGGAAGAACTCCTCCATCATCTCCAGGTAGTGGGTCGCACGCTCGGTCTCTCCCGCCCTCAGCGCCTCCAGGGCGAAGCGTCGGAGCTCGCCAATGCTATCAGCGAGTCCCAGCAGGTAGGCGGTATAGGGAACATCGAGCTCCTCCGGGGACGGAAGATCATCATTGCGGTAGATGGAGAGGAGTATGGCCGCCTCCGAGAGCTCCTGCATGCCGTCCTCCACCAGCCCGGAGTTGAGGATCTCGGGGTGCTCCAGCAGAAGGCCGCGCAAGCGCTGCGCCTCGTCCAGCGCCTCTGACATCATCTCCTCGACGTCCTCCCCTTTGTGTATGGAATGGATGACGCTCCCGGAGATGCGGATGATGGCCCGTGAGGACTTGATGGCGATCTCGCGCACCGTGTCCTTCTCGTCCAATCGGGCCTGGATGCGACTGGCGATGGCGTCCAGGTTGTTCATGTGCAAGCGAAGCTCCCCCGAGAATAAAAACTATTTCCTGAGCGCCCTCATGCGCTCGACCTTCCTCTGGATGATCTCGTGCTTGCCGATGTCGTGGCGGACGTATATCTCCTGACCGGAGACGAACCGCAGGGCCCTCTCGCACTGTCTCTCCGCGGCATCGATGTTGACGTCGATGCCCACCACAGCAACTGATCTCGAGGTCGTGGTCAGGATCCTTCCGCCCTCCTCGTTCACTGCGGCGTAGAAGAGTTCGGCGCCCACCCTCTGGATACCATCCTCGTCCACCTTGATGGGCACTCCGGCCCTGGGCTCAGTGCCATAGCCCTCAGGGACGACGTACTTGCACACGGTGGCCGCCTTCCTGAACTGGCATCTCTTCCCAGAGAGGTCCCCGGCCGCGATGCCGGCGCAAATCTCCACGAAGTCGGAGTCGAGCAAAGGCAGCACGTTCATGGCCTCAGGGTCCCCGAATCGGGCGTTGAACTCGATTATCTTCGGTCCATCCGCCGTCAGCATGAACTGTCCATAGAGGATGCCGCGATAGGGCGTGCCCTCCTCGGCCATTGCCTCAATGGTCCGTTGCATGGATCCAACCGCCTTCTCATGCTCGGAGGAGGTCACGAAGGGAAGCAGGTGGTCCTCAACCGAGTATGAGCCCATCCCTCCGGTGTTCGGCCCCTTGTCACCCTCGAAGGCGCGCTTATGGTCCTGGACCAGGGGCATTGGCATCACACGACGCCCATCGGAGAAAGCCTGCAGGGTGAACTCTTCCCCCTCAACCTTCTCCTCAAGGACCACCCCTGCGCCACCGATGCCCCTGTCCAGGATCTCCTTGACGTAAGCTAGCACCTCGGCCTTGTCCTTCAGATGCTCCCCTTCGACCTTTACCCCTTTGCCCCCGGTGAGGCCGGTGGGCTTAACCGCTACTTCATGGTCGATGTCCATAAGGTATCTCTTGGCCTCATGGTAAGTATCGAAGGAAGCGAACTTCAGATTCCCGGGGACATCATGCTTGGCTAGCAGTGCCCGAGCGTAGCTCTTGCTAGTCTCGATGCGCGCCGCGGCCCGGGCCGGTCCCACGCAGGGAATCCCCTTGGAGAGCAGCTCGTCCACCAGACCTGCCTCCAACGGAGCCTCGGGCCCGATGACCGCCATCTGTACTTTTTGGGAGAGGGCGTACCTCACGACCTTTTCCACGTCCGTCTCCTTCATCAATGAGAATTCTTGTGCGATGCGAGCGATGCCAGGGTTCATATTCCTCATGGCCACGTAGAGCTCGGCCCCTCCCTTGGCCAGGGACTTGACTATCGCGTGCTCCCTGCCACCTCCACCTACGGCCAGTACCCTCATGCTCATCCTCCCATGAGAATCGCAAACCCAGTATTTATGCTTAGGAGCGTACGCGCAGCTCGGCCGCACATCATTCGCTCAGGTGCAAGGCCTTGAGGAGCTCGGGGATCCCCTGACCAGTCTTGGCGCTGGTCATATGCAGCACAGCGCCCTTCCTTATCCTCGAATAATCCTTCTTCAGGCGCTCGACGTCCACGTCCAAATGCGCCAGCAGGTCGAACTTGTTGAGGACCGCGAGCTCCGCTTCAAGGAAGATCATGGGGTGCTTGTTCACCATGTCGTCTCCCTCCGTGGGCGAGATGACCACCATGCGGTGGTCCGTGCCCAGTGGGAAGTCGGCCGGACAGACCAGGTTCCCAACGTTCTCGATGAAGAGGACGTCGAAGCTCTCCAAGTTCATATCGTTCAGTGCATGATCCACGAGGTGGGCGTCCAAATGGCACTCCTTACCGGTGTTAAGGTTGATGGCGGGGATGCCCGCTCGTCTGAAGATGGAATAATCGTCTTCCCCGGTAACATCCCCAGCGATGGCCGCGACCCTCTTCCCCTGGTAGATGAGGTCCTTGGCCATCCTTACAATCAGTGCGGTCTTTCCCGAACCGATCGAGCCCATGACGTCCACGGACCTGATCCCGTTGGCCCTGAGCTTACGAAGGTTCTCGACCGCGAGCTTCCTATTCTCGGCAAGGACGTCCTTTTCCATGCCGATCGTCGTCGTCTTATGCACGGAGACGAATATTCGGGCTCCTCACTTAACCTTTCTCAAACGTCTTTCCATCGATGGGAAACAGAAGCATCGCATTTCGGGTTCCGATAACAAGTCGTGCCAGGAATCTTAGACATCGTTAACCCGATGAAAATCGATTCGCGAAATCCGAGACTCATCCAGATGATTATTCGGCATCTGCTAGAGAAGTGCCGCTTTTTAGCCTGCTGGAGAAGGTTTAAGTAATAGGCAATTCCATAATACCTTTACCATTTAAAACCCTTTGGTTCGGGAGAAATTCCTTTGTACCTCTTCCTGAGGTGGCGAGACATGGATACGGCAAACGTTAACGAGCGCGGTCTACCTTTGGGTCGCGTTCTAGGAAAGAGAGCATTGCTCTATGTCGCGTTGCTCGTATTCGCTTTTGCGTTGGTGTTATTACTTAACACCAGCAATGCGAGCGCGACGACGACAATCAACGCCGACGTCACTGGTGATTACACCATGACGACGGCGGATGACTATGTGATCGACGGCGATATCACTGTTACGAGCACTGGAAGGTTGTTCATCAACCCTGGTGTTTTCTGTAACTTCACCGACGGTTCAAGCTTGACGATCGAAGGCTATATGTTCGCCAATGGCACGAGCGCCACTGGTGGCACGATTAGGTTCTCGAGCTCCACTGGA
>Ga0209254_10000134_pt1 | contig 49402 bp, 45 predicted proteins | sample FrelakmetDIP11DI_FD_187148 | JGI IMG/M metagenome (GOLD analysis project Ga0209254, IMG submission 187148) | Freshwater lake sediment microbial communities from the University of Notre Dame, USA, for methane emissions studies - DIP11 DI (SPAdes)... | ecosystem: Environmental > Aquatic >...
TGGCTTGGTGCCGAAGTCCGGCGGCCACTGCGGCGCGGCCCGGGCGCGACATCTCCGGCAGTTGCCCGACTCGAGCCGACTTTGCTCCTCCGGCACTCGCGCGCCCGGGAACGCCGCTGCCGGCAGCGGCCGTTCTCGTGGCAGCCGCCGAGGGGGACGTTGCTGGAACCTGCGCTCGGGATGCGCAGCTGACGTCGGAACAGGCCGGATTCAGGCGTACGAACGCAGCCTGATCGAGAACTCGCGCAGGGGCGCGATCCCCGAGGACTCGGCGCGCTGGCACCAGTCCTGCAGCTGCTTCACGAGCTGCTCGCGCGAGGCGCTCGAGCGGCTCCACAGTGCCTCGAGCTCGCGGCGCATCTCGTAAACGGTGGCGACGGCGCGGCTCGACGCGAGCACCTCGGCGATGCCGGCGCGCGCGCCCTCCGGGACGTCCTTCTCGTCACGATGCAGCCAGCGCTTGAAGCGGCGCAGCCGCTCGGCGTCCTGCGGGCGCGCGGCACGGAGCTTGGCGAGCTCCTCGCTGCAGGTCTGCTTGAGCGACTTCGCGTAGCGCGCAAGCACGTCGTAGCGGTTGGCGATCACGGCCTGCACCGTCTCCATGTCCACCACGGGCTTCGCCGCGCCGATGCGCGGCTTCGGCGCCACCTTCTTCACCTTGGCGAGACCGAGCGCGGAGAGGATGCGGATGTAGACCCAGCCGATGTCGAGCTCGTACCACTTGGAGGAGAGCTTGGCCGAGGACGCGAACGCGTGGTGGTTGTTGTGCAGTTCCTCGCCGCCGATGAGGAGGCCGATCGGGAAGATGTTGCGGCTCGCGTCGGCGCAGTCCCAGTTGCGGTAGCCCCAGTAGTGGCCGACGCCGTTGATCACGCCCGCCGCCCAGAACGGAATCCACACGATCTGCGTGAGCAGGATCGCGAGGCCCGGCAGGAAGCCGAAGAGCGCGATGTCGATCACGCCCATGAAGGTGAGGCCGAGGACGGCGTGACGCGAGTAGATGTTGCGCTCGACCCAGTCGTCGGGCGTGCCATGTCCGTAGCGCTCCATCGTCTCGGCGTTGTGCGATTCCTTCACGTAGAGGAACACGCCGCCCCACAGCACGCGGTTGATCCCGTACACCTGCGGGCTGTGCGGGTCTTCCGGCGTCTCGCACTTGGCGTGGTGCTTGCGGTGGATGCTCGCCCACTCCTTGGTGACCATGCCGGTGGTGAGCCACAGCCAGAAGCGGAAGAAGTGTGCGGCGACCGGATGCAAGTCGAGCGCGCGATGCGCCTGGCACCGGTGCAGGTAGATGGTGACGCCGGCGATGGTGACGTGGGTGAGACCGAGTGCGACGAGCGCAATGCCCCACCAGGGCAAGTCGAAGATGCCGGCGTGGAGGGCCGGATTGGCAAGCAGGTCTTGGAGCAAGTGAGCCTCGTGGTTGACGACCGATGTCGCGACCGACTGGGCAGCCGGTCTCCTCCCGGGCGCGATTGTACGCGAAACGGCGATGGCCCCCTTGACAAAGGCCGCCGGAACGGTATTTGGCCGCGAACGGCTGCGGCATCGGCGACCGTCGTTCGCCGAGGATTCCGGCGCACCGCGCGCCCCACCCATCCGTATGCGAGGCGCGGATCGCGCGTCACGGGAAACGCCGCAAGAGCCGGCCGGGGCCCGCTCCTGCAATTGCCATGCCGGCGTGCAAGCGGCCTGTGCCGGCCCCGCGGACCTCTGCTAACGCGCGGGCGCGCCGTCGATCCGCTTCAGCTTGTCCTGCAGGATCTTCGCTTCCTGCAACTTCGCCTGCGCCGCGGCGTTCGTCGGGTCGTAGCCCACGGCGGCCTGGAAGTGCCGGATGGCGCCGGCAAGGTCGGTGCGATAGACGCGCATGCCCTGGTCATACTGCTCGGCGCCGAGCTGCTTGCGCAGCGCGGCCAGGCGCGCGTCCCACGGACCCGATTGCGTGCCGGAGAGCGCGCGCGCCTGCTCGTAGAGCGCAATCGCCTGGTCGGTCTGGCCCTGGCCGTCGAGCGTCTTCGCGCGCTCGTACACGGCGTTGCCGATCTCCTGCCGCGCCGCGCGGTCGCCGGGATTGGCGTCCACGTAGCGGCGAAAGCCGGCGAGCCCGTTCTTCACGTCGCCGGCGCGGAAGAGCTCCATGCTCTGGTCGAAGTCGTAGGCGCGGTTCGCGTCGTTGCGCGCCTCGTTGGCGCCGCCGTTCGTCGCCGCGACGGCGGGCGCACGCGCGGTGGCCGCGCGTCCGCCGGGGACGCCGTAGTCCTCCGGACGCAACCGGGCGACACGGTCCGTCTGCAGGCGCACCGCACGCCGCCGCTCGATGTCGCGCAGCGCGTTCGCCGCCTCGGCGTTGTCCTGCGACACGGCGAGCACGCGCAGCATCGCGTCGTAGGCGGTGTCGAGGTCGCCGCGCCGCAACGCCGCGTTGCCCGCCTGCAACTGCTCGGAAGTCACGCGCGCGATCGCGGCCCGGGTCTTCTCCAGCTCGCGCGCGAACCCCTCGTTGCGCGGATCGAGCAGCGTCAGCACCTGCCACTCGGCGGCGGCGCCGGCGAGGTCGCCCGACTGCTGCAGCCGAACGGCGTTCTGGCGGCGCCGCTCCACGATGGCGGCAAGCTCCTGCGGCCGAATGGCGCGCTCGCCCTCGTCGATCGGACCCACCGGGGTAGTGCCGCAGGCTGCCACGAACAGCGACGCGGCGACGACGACGAGCAGCTGCCGCGCGTCGTTCCTCACCGCGCCGGTCTCGGGCTGGACACCGCCAGCTTGGCGCGGAAGCCGGCGAGGTCGTCCTCGCCGTAGATCATGGTGCGCCGGAGCATCAGCGGATAGGCGAAGAACGGGTTGCCGCCCGGCGTCACGGTGAAGCCGAGCCGCACGTTGCCGCGCGCGAGCAGGTCGGCGACCGACTCGGTGACGTCGCCATAGGGGTAGGCGAACGCCTGCGTGCCGGCGCCGAGCCGCGTCTTGATGGCGGCGATCGGCGTCTCGATCTCGGTGCGCAACCGCTCGCGGTACTGCGCGTCGGTCTCGCGCGGCAGGCGCAGCGTGAGGTTCGCGTGCGACTTGGAATGCGGCTGGATCTCCACCAGCCCGGAGCGCATCATCTCCTGCATCTGCGCCCAGGTGAGCGCGTCGGGCAGGCCGACGAAGTCAGTGTAGAGGAACACCGTCGCCGGGAAGCCGTAGCGCTTGAGGATGGGGAAGACGACGTCGTAGGTGGAGCGGTAGCCGTCGTCGATGGTGATCACCACGCTGCGCTTCGGCAGCGGCTCGTTGCCGGCGAGGAACGCCGCGAGCTGCGCGAGCGTGATGACGCGGTAGCCGTTCTTCGCCAGGTACTCCATCTGCTGCTCGAAAGCCGCCGGCGTGACCGACAGCTTCCCGCGCGCGCCGAAGCGGTGGTAGCAGAGCACCGGCACGGTCTGTATGGTGGTGGCGCCGATCCCGAGCGGGTTGCGCGGCCGGGACGGAATGACGATGTCCTGGCCGGGCCGCACCGAGTCGATGCCGTTCCACTCCGCGATCCACCATGCCTTGCCGGGATCGCCGAGATAGCGCTCGGCAAGCGACGCCAGGTCGTCGCCCTTCTGTGCGAGGACCACGGTGTAGTCGGCGTCGCGGGCGAGCACACGGCCCCCCGTGCGTCCATCGCCCGCGCCGACGCCCGCCTCGCGCTCCGCGAGGCTCCCGCAGCCCGCGACGCCGAGCGCGACGAGAACCAGGCACAGCGCACTCCAGGGACGCAGGTCAGGCACTCGTACTCCCGGCCACCGCTTCGGCGGGGCGCGGCGGTGCGGACGGGTCTTCCGGTTCCGCCGGCCTTGCGCCTGAAGTCGTCTCGCTCGCCATCCCCTCCCCGGGGAGCGACGCGAGCAGCGTCGGCGGCGCGAGCGTGTCGTACCGCTTCTCGAGCGCATCGGCGGCCGCATCGAAGGCGGAGTACAGCTCGCCGAGCTCGTCGCGGCGCGTCTCGCCGATGCGATACGCGTAGTTGCCCTTGGCAAGCTCCGCGAGCGAGCTCTTCAGCACCCTCAGCGGCTGCGACAGGCGTTGCGCAAGGAAGTAGCTGCCGAGCGCTCCCGCTGCGCTGGTGAGGAGCGTCAGCAGCCCGAGCATCAGCCAGGTGAGGCGCGAGACGCGCTTGAGCGGCGTCTCGAAGATGCCGAGGTGCACGCGCCCGATCTCCTTGCCCTGGAAGCGGATCGGCGCGATGAAGTCGAGCACGTCGCGCCCGTCGGCGAGCGTGTGGCGCTCCACGTCGAGCGTCGCGTCGCGCGTCGCCACCGGCTGCCCGGCGGGCGGCGCGTAGCGGCCCCCGATCTGCGCCGGCACGCTCGACCCGCGCACCACGTTGTCGCGATCGACCACCTGCAGGTAGGCGAAGTCCTGGTTGCCCGCCGCGTCCTGCACGAACACTTCGACGCCGGTCCAGTCCTCGGCGAGCATCGGCACCGCGGTCTGCGACGCCATGAAGCGCGCGAGCGACGCGCCGTAGTCCATCACCTGGTCCTGCAGCGCGTTGCGCTGGCCACGGCTGATGAGCGTGCCGGCGATGGCGATCGTGAGGCCGAGGAGCAGCGCCATGAGCGTCGCCCAGCGCACGCGCATCGGCACGCGCCGCTCGCGCTCCTTCGCCGCGTCGGCCTCCTTCATCTCGCGCGCCACTTCGATCAGCGCGTCCGCCATCTCCTCGCCGCTCTGGAAGCGCTTCTCGGGCGCCTTGCGCAGCGCGCGGTCGACGACGCGCCGCAGCCCGAGCGGCAGGTCCGGCCGCAGCCGGTCGAGCGACACCGGATCGGATCTCGTGATCTTCAGCGCCACCGACACCAGCGTGTCGCCGTCGAACGGCAGCACGCCGGAGAGGAGCTGGTAGAGCACGATGCCGGCGGAGAACAGGTCGGAGCGCGCATCGGCGCGCTGGCCGAGCACCTGCTCCGGGGACATGTAGTGCGGCGTGCCGAGGACGTCGCCGACGCGCGTCTTGTGGGTCGCGTCGCTGTCGTCGATGCGGCAGATGCCGAAGTCCGCGACCTTCGCCGTGTTGGCGTCGCGCACCAGCATGATGTTGCCCGGCTTCACGTCGCGGTGGACGATACCCTTGCGGTGCGCGTAGTCGAGCGCCTTGGCGAGCTGGATGCCGATCTCGACGGCGAGCTTGGTGTCGACCGGCTTCTTCTCCCGCAGGAGGTCGGCGAGCGTCTCGCCTTCCACCAGCTCCATCGCGATGTACGGGCGGCCGCCCTCCTCGCCCACGTCGTAGACGGTGACGATGTTCGGGTGCGAGAGCACCCCCGCGCCCTTGGCCTCGCGGATGAAGCGCAGCCGGTAGGCGTCGTTCTCGCACAGCTCCTGCTGCAGGAGCTTGATCGCGATCGGCCGGTTGATCTGCGGGTCGTAGGCGCGGTAGACCGCCGCCATCGCGCCCTGCCCGATGAGCGCACGGATCTCGTAGCGCCCGACCCGCTCCGGAGCGGCGCGCTGGCCTGTCGCTGGAAGTATGACGGTATCGTCGTCGGACATGGGACTTCAGCGCGCCGCTCCCCGCCGGCGCGCCGGGCCGCGCCGAAGGAGGCGCGGACCGGAAGGACTGCATTATCGACCGGGCTCCGGACCGATACAAGCCGCGCCCTTCCGCGCGCGGTGCGCGCCCAACGGCTGCAAGAGGCCACATCCCGCCCGCCGCAAGCCAGGTTGATCGATGCCGCACGAGCTTCCCCGGCGCGGCGCCGGCGTCTTCGCAGGTGACGGGTACGACGAAGGTGGTTCCCGGAGCGCGTTTACACCTCGGGGGGCGTTGGCTATTCTCGACCCTGCGCACTGCGGCCTGACTCGAGTACGGACGTCGTGCTTCCGGCCGCAGCGCGGCCCCTCGCGTCCTGCGACCCCGCCTTCACTCACGCCCACGCTTCCGATGTCGCCCCACTCGCGCTCACGCCGCCGCGCGCTCCTTGCTCTCGTTGCCGCGCCCGCGCTCGGCGCCTGCGCGTCCTGGTTCGGCCCGCCCCCGCCGGAGCGGGCCCCTGTCGCGCTGGCGCTCGTCGGACGCATCGACGATGGCGCTTACGGACAAGCCGCGTACCAGGGCCTGGTGCGTGTGGGTTACGCGCTCGGCATGGAGACACTGCATCGCGACGGCATCGCGCCCGATCGCGATGCGGTCCTCGCCGCCCTGCAGGAGCTCGCGAAGGGCCCCGCAAGCCTGATCGTGGTCGCCGGCGAAGGCACGAGCGAGGCGGCGCAACGCGCGGCCTGGGAGTTTCCGAAGAAGAAGTTCGCGCTGCTCGACGGCACGCTCACCCGCCCCAACCTCGCCGTATACCGCCTGCTGCCGGAACAGTCCGCGTGGCTCGCGGGCGCGGCGGCTGCCCTCGCTTCGAAGTCGGGCACGGTCGCGCACGTCGGCGGGGAGCGCACTGCCCGCGCCGAGCGCCTGCGCGCCGCGTTCGCCGACGGCGCGCGCAACGCGGTTCCCAACATCAAGTTCCTCACCGCCTTCGCAGGTGCGCAGGACGAGGCCGCGCGGCAGGTGCTCGCGCAGGCGCTCGCACAGGGCGCGGACGTCATCTTCGCGCCCCTGCCCGCGCAGACGCTCGCCGCGGTCGCGACGGACGCGACCGCAGCGGGCGCCAAGGTGATCGGTGCAACCTTCGACTGGGTCGATCTCGATCCGCCGCGCTTCGCCGGCTCGGCGGTCGCGGACCCCGGCGCGCTCGTGCTCGCCGCCGCGCGCGATGTGCGCGACAACGTCTTCGTCGGCGATATCGTGCGCGACTTCGGCGTGCGGCGGCCGGAGGCCGTGCGGCTCGCGCTCAATCCCGACCTGCCTCAGCCGCTTCGCGCGCGCCTCGAGGCGCTGAGTCTGCAGGTGGGGAGCGGCCGGATCGCGATCCCCGAAGGCTACGACGGGCCCGAGATGCGCGTGGCGTAAAGCTCCCGGCGGCAGGGCGAGGGCGCTGCGGCTGAGCCTCCGGTCACTCCGCCGGTGCCGCGGCGACGCGTGCCTGCCGGTAGCGCTGCCACGCGAGGAAGATCAGGTAGGGCACCGAGGCGCCCGGCACGAGCAGCACGACCACCGCCACGATTGCGTCGCGCCCGTCGAGGTTTCGTACCCCTGCCGCCCATCCCGTGACCGTTTGCGTCAGCCGTTCCATGCCTTGCCTCCTCGCCGCCCCCTTAGTCCGTCACACTCGCAAGAATCGTTCCGCCGTCTTCGTGCTCGCCCACTACGCCGGGAAGTGTGGCGCCGACGCGCGCCCGGGCGCCATCCGTCCGAAGGCCGAGCCGGGGTCGACCGGACGGCCTAGCTCCATCTCGACCGGCCTCCCGCGACGCGCGTCCGTTCACCGGTTCACGCGCATGCGGCCGATATAATCGGGCCGTCAACACGGCGCATCCCGCTGTCATGCCCTCCTTCGACATCACTTCGGAAATCGACAAGGTCGAGCTGCGCAACGCCCTCGACCAGGCGAACAAGGAGATCGCCAACCGCTTCGACTTCAAGGGCTCCGACGCGCGCATCGAGCAGAAGGACCTCGAGCTCGCGGTGTTCGCGGACGACGAGTTCAAGCTGAAGCAGGTGCTCGACGTCTTCCACGGCAAGTGCGCGAAGCGCAACGTCGACATCCGCGCCTTCGACGCCAGGGGCATGGAGAAGATCTCCGGCGACAAGGTGAAGCAGACGGTCGCGGTGAGGAACGGCATCGCCTCCGAGAAGGCAAAGCAGATCGTGAAGCTCTTGAAGGACGCGAAGCTCAAGGTGCAGGCCTCGATCCAGGGCGAAGCGGTGCGGGTCGCCGGCGCGAAGAAGGACGACCTGCAGGCGGCGATCGCGCTCGTCAGGCAGTCCGTGACGGACATCCCGCTGCAGTTCGGCAACTTCCGCGACTAGCGAAACGTCGCGAGCGGTATCCGTGACTCGCCGTCGCGATCCCCTTCCCCCCGCGTGACCCGGCTTGCATCCGATCGCGCGGACCCCGCATAGGCGCGCTCGTGGCGCCTGAGGGCGAGGCTGCGCCGGCGCCCGGGGAGACAGGTCTGGGCCCGCGGCTGCGAGCGTTCGCGCACGCCGCGCCGGTGACGGCCGTACTGCTGCTCGCCAACCTGCTCGTCTTCCTCACCATCGCGGCACTGGGCGGCGGCGTGACGACGCCGCGCTCCGACCTCTATCCCGGTTTCGGCTCGAACTTCGGTCCGCTCACCACCGACGGCGAGTGGTGGCGCCTCGCGACCAGCGCCTTCATCCACTTCGGCCTGCTGCACTTCGCGATGAACATGTTCGCGCTGTGGGACGTGGGCCGGCTCGTCGAAACGCTCTACGGCAGCGCGGCGTTCGCGTTCCTCTACCTCGCGAGCGGCGTCGCGGGCAGCCTCGCGAGCGTCGCCTGGAATCCGTGGGTGCACAGCGCCGGCGCTTCGGGTGCGATCTTCGGCGTGCTCGGCGCGCTGCTCGCCTACGCGCTCAAGCCGGGCATGGGGCTCGACCCCGACACGCTGCGCCGCCATCGCATCGCGGCGTTCGTGTTCATCGGCTACTCGCTCGCCTTCGGGCTCGTCGGCGAGGGCATCGACAACGCTGCCCATATCGGCGGCCTCGTCGCGGGCATCGTGGTCGGTTACGTCCTGGCGCGACCGGTCGCGGAGTGGCCAAGGCGCTTCCAGCCCGGCCGCGCGGCCGCAGCCGTGCTCGCGGCGGCGGTCCTGCTCGCAGCGGTCGGGACGCGCGTCGAGGACACCGGGCCGGCGTGGCGCGCGGAGCAGGCGTTCCGGGACGCATTCGTGCGCTTCGTCGAGACCGGACGGCCGCTCGAGTTTGCGATCGCCGACGGCTTCACGCGCTGGCGCCGCGGCGAGCTCGCCGACGACGTCATGGTCGCGCGGGTCGAGGCGGAACGCGACCACCTCGAGAAGTCGTTCGCAGAGCTCGCCGCGTTCCGGCTCGACCCGCGGGCGCCCACGCGGCTGGCGGAAACGCAGGCGACGATGGTGAAGGTGCTGCCGCTGCAGCGGGACGCCTACGCGCTGCTCGCGCAGGGCATCCGCCGGCACGATGCCAGGCTCGTGCGCGCCGCGCAGGCGAAGCGCGACGAGGCGCAGATGCTGCTCCGCGCCGCGACCCCTGCGCCGAAACCTGCGCGCTGACCGACGCTGCACGCGCTTCGTGCGGACCGTCCCTGCGGACCTGGCCTATCGCGCGAGCCCCTGCAGCCAGCGGTCGTAGACTGCCCGCGCGACCGCGTGCAACTCGGCGGTGCGCGGCTCGAGGTCGGTCTCCATCTCGGCCGACGTCTGCACCGCCGGGCTCGAACGCGCCGCGGCAATCTCGTCCGCACCGGCGGCGGCCCAGGTGCGGATCATCTGCGGCGTCATCTCGACGTGGAATTGCATGCCGAGGTGCGGCCCGAGCGCGAATGCCTGGTTCTCGCAGTGCGCGCTGGAGGCAAGCCGCATGGCGCCGGACGGAATCGTGAACGTCTCCCCATGCCAATGGAACGACAGGAAGCCCGCGCGCTCGCCGAACCAGCGGCCCGCCTCCGCATCCGGCGCAATGGCGACCGGGCCCCAGCCGATCTCCTTCACCGGATTGCGCGTCACGCTGCCCCCGAGCGCTTCGGACATCAACTGCCCGCCGAGGCAGTGACCGAGGACCGGCACGCCGCTGTCGACGGCCCGACGGATGAGGGCAAGCGTCGGCACGATCCACGGCAAGGGATCGTTGACGCTCATCGGCCCGCCCATGAACACGAGCCCCGCGAACGCGCCGGGATCTTCGGGAACGAGGTCGCCGGCATCGACGCGAATCAGACGCCAGGCGACGCCGCGCTCTTCCAGGTAGTGGGAAAAATATCCTGGGCCCTCCGTGGGGCTGTGACGGAAGATCGCGACGGGTTTCATGGCGAACCGAGGCAGGGCGTGACGCTCGATTCTATTCACCTTTCCGTAAGTACATGACGGCGCAGCCCTCACCCCCAGGCCCTCTCCCGCCTCAGCGGGAGAGGGTAGCGTCGCGACGAAAGCGGCTGTCAGCCGGTTTCGTAATCGTCAATGGTGGCGACGCAAGGTCATCGCGCCTCCGTGCACGGCGGATGCGCCGCGCGTTGCCTGCGCGTCTCGCCCTCGTCCTCGCCGGCGCGGCGCTGCTCGGCTCCGCGGCGGCGGCCGATCTGCGGCTCGTCGGCGTCTTCACCGGCAAGGCGCTGGTGTCGGTGGACGGTGCCGCACCGCGGACGCTGGCCGTCGGCCAGAAGACGCCCGAGGGCGTGACGCTGGTCGGCGTCGACGGCCAGCAGGCGCTGTTCGAGGTGAACGGCGCGCGCCGCACGCTCACCATCGGTCAAGGGTTCTCGGCGGGTCAGCCGACCCACGGCGGCAACGCCCGCACGGTGCTCACCGCCGACGAGCAAGGGCACTTCTGGGCGGAAGGCAGCGTGAACGGCGGCGCGACGATGCGCTTCCTCGTCGACACGGGCGCGACGCTCATCGCCTTGCCCGCGGCCGACGCGCGCCGCATCGGGCTCGACTACTTCAACGCGCCGCGCGGAGCGGTGCAGACCGCGAACGGCACTGCCATCGCGCACTTCGTGAAGCTCGACCGGGTGAAGATCGGCGACATCACGCTCACCAACGTGGACGCGGTGGTGCAGGAGGGTGGCCTGTCGACGCCGCTCCTCGGCATGAGCTTCCTCAACCGCACCGACATGCAGCGCGCAGGCGTCATGATGACGCTCGTGCGTCGCTTCTGAACAGAACGCGGCTCCTGGGGTTCGCGTAACCGACGTGGGGCTCGTGCGCACGAGCGTGCGACGCTCGCCCACGCACGCGCCCGACCGCGCAAGCGCGCACGGGGCGCGACACGCGAGCAGCGTTTCGACGCGGATGTTCGACGCCGAAGCGAGCAGCCGAGCGGCGACTGATCGCTGCCCGGGAGCGAAGCACGAGTGCCTCCGCACCGACTGCGGCGCAGGCGGCAGGCGTATCGCGTCCGGCAGCTCCGGCGCGCGCAGCGAACGAGAGCGCCGGCCGCCCGACGGACGGCACGCCGGCAGCGCGCCCGCGAGACGTTACCCGGAACGCGCCGCGCGCCCCCACCGGGCAGCCAACAGCGCGACGGCGACACCGGGCAGCGCGAGGACGGCGAGCAGCATCATGCCCAACGGCCACAAGTTGCCGATCTCCCCGGAGCGCAGCCACATCCCGAGGAGCTGCGCCTCGAAGAGCACCAGCGGCCAGCGCCAGGCGCGGATCGGCCAGAAACAGCCGAGCCCGGCGCAGATGACGATGGCGGCGGGATAGGCCACCTTCCAGTAGCCGTCGGCATCCCACGGCTCGCGTTGCCCCGAGAGCACGCCGGCGACGAGCCACAGCGTCACGCCGGCGACGATTGCAGTCAGCCAGGGGGCCCCGCCGAACGACCGGCGTGTTCGGGAGCCGGCGGTGCCGGCACGCAAGGCTTTCCCCCGAGCCGACTGCGGCTAGCGGCGCCGCGTCAGCGTGAGCGTGTCGCCCGAGCGCTGCATCTCGAGCGCCTTCAGGTAGCTCATGCCGATGAGCACGAGAGGAAGCTCGGCGCTGCCGACGTCGAGCACCGCCGCGGCGACGTTGGCGAGCTCGATATCGCCGACGCGCACCGAGGGCAGCACGACCCCCCACGCGCGCCGCTGCCCCGCCGCGGTCTGGCTTACGCCCGGCGTGCCGCGCTGGTAGTCGATGCCGAGGGCGCGTGCAGCGTCGGCGGAGAGCGCGACGGCGGTCGCGCCGGTGTCGATGATTGCCGGGAACGGCGTGCCGTTGACGTACGCCACGGTCGTGTAGGCGCCGCGGACGTCCGGACGCAACGTGACCGACGCGACGTTGGATTGCCCGAGGCCGAGCGTGTACTGCTGGCCCTCGATCTCGAGCACCGCGGCGCTCCGCGTGGCGCTGACGAGCAGGACGCCCTCGGGCGAACGCTCGCCCTCGCGCAGCACGCGCAGCGCCTTGCCGTCCACGAAGAGATCGACCCGGCCGTTGGCAAGCGAGGTGACGAGCACCTGCGGCGCGGCGAGGGACACCGCCGGCGCCGCAAGCGCGAGGGCGAAGGCGAAGGCGAAGGCGACGAGAGAGGCGCGCATTCGCCGGATGATGTCACGCCAAGTCGAGCGCGGCAGGGAGCGGCAGTGGCCGAGGTGTGACGAACAACCGGCGCCGCTCCTTGCGAACGACGCGCGCGGTGGCTCAGCGCAGCCGCTCTCCGCCTTCGATCAGCGCGTAGGCCGAGTGGTTGTGGATCGACTCGAAGTTCTCGCTCTCGACCACGTAATGCTCGATGCGCGGATCGGCGTTGAGCGCCGCGGCGACGTCGCGCACGAGGTCCTCGACGAACTTCGGGTTGTCGTAGGCGCGCTCGGTCACGTACTTCTCGTCCGGGCGTTTCAGCAGTCCGTAGAGCTGCGACGAGGACTGTCCCTCGGCGAGGTCGATCAGGTCCTCGATCCAGACGAAGCCGCGCGTGCGCGCGGTGATGGTGACGTGCGAGCGCTGGTTGTGCGCGCCGTAGTCGGCGATCCGCTTCGAGCACGGGCAGAGGCTCGTGACCGGTACGACGACCTTGATCGCCAGCGACTGCCGGCCGCCCTCGATCTCGCCCGTGAAGACCGCCTCGTAGTCCATCAGGCTCTGCACGCCGGACACCGGGGCCGCCTTGTTCACGAAGAACGGGAAGGCCATCTCGATGGTGCCGCTCTCCGCCTCGAGCCGGTCGATCATCTCCGCGAGCATCGTGCCGAAGCTCTCGACCGAGATCTCGCGCTCGTGCGCGTTGAGGATCTCGACGAAGCGCGACATGTGCGTGCCCTTGAAGTGGTGCGGCAGGCCGACGTACATGTTGAAGGTGGCGACGGTGTGCTGCACGCCGCCGCCACGCTCGGCGATGCGCACCGGATGGCGGATCGCCTTGATGCCGACCTTGTCGATGGCGAGGCGTCGCGTGTCCGCCGAGCCTTGCACGTCGGGCATCGGACTGATGAGATCGCGCTTGTTCATGGCAGGAGCGTGTTCGCGATCGCGAGAGGCGCGAACTGGCCGAAGTCTAGCACGGCGGCTCGGAGGCCCTTTGCGGTGGGATCGACAGCCTTCAGCGCGCCGAGCGCGACGCCGTCAAGCCGCGGCGACCGCGCGAGTCGCGCCGAGTCGCGCGCGAATGGCGCCGACGACGCCCGGAGCGTCGAGACCCAGCGCCGCGAGCAGCTGTCCCTGGTCGCCGTGGTCGACGAAGCGGTCCGGCAGGCCGAGCTGCAGCATCGGCACGAGCACGCCGGAGGCGATGTAGAGCTCCGCGACCGCACTGCCCGCGCCGCCCATCAGCGCGTTCTCCTCGATCGTCACCACCAGGTCGTGCGTACGCGCCATCTCGAGCGCGAGCGCCTCGTCGAGCGGCTTGACGAAGCGCATGTTGACGACGGTCGCGTCCAGCTCCTCGGCCGCCTCGAGCGCGGTCTTGAGGAGCGTCCCGAACGCGAGGATCGCCACGCGGCGACCCTTGCGCCGCACCTCGCCCTTGCCGATCGGCAGCGCGCGCATCTCCGTCTCGACCGCCACCCCGAGCGCGGAGCCACGCGGGTAGCGCACCGCCGAGGGACCGTCGTGCAGGAACCCGGTGTAGAGCATCTGCCGGCATTCGTTCTCGTCGCCGGGCGCCATGATGACGAGGTTCGGGACGCAGCGCATGTACGAGAGGTCGAACGCGCCGTGGTGCGTGGCGCCGTCGGCGCCCACGAGACCGGCACGGTCCATGGCGAGCATCACCGGCAGGTTCTGCAGGCAGACGTCGTGGATGAGCTGGTCGTAGGCGCGCTGCAGGAACGTCGAATAGATTGCGACCACCGGCCGCAACCCCTCGCATGCGAGCCCGGCGGCGAACGTGACGGCGTGCTGTTCGGCGATGCCGACGTCGAAGTAGCGCTCCGGATACTGCTCGGCGAACTTCACGAGGCCCGAGCCCTCGCGCATCGCCGGCGTGATGCCGACGAGGCGATCGTCTCGCGCCGCCATGTCGCAAAGCCAGTCGCCGAAGACCTGGGTGAAGGTCTGCTTGCCCCCCGACTTGCCGCCGAGGATGCCGGCGCTCGGGTCGAACTTGGACACGCCGTGGTAGAGGACCGGATCGCCCTCGGCGAGCTTGTAGCCCTGCCCCTTGCGCGTGACGATGTGCAGGAACTGCGGCCCCGACAGCTCGCGGATGTTCTTCAGCGTCGGCACCAGCGAGCTGAGGTCGTGGCCGTCGATCGGGCCGGTGTAGTTGAAGCCGAACTCCTCGAACATCGTCGAGGGCACGACCATGCCTTTCGCATGCTCCTCGAGCTTGCGCGCGAGCTCGAGCAGGGTCGGCACGCCGGAGAGCACCTTCTCGCCCGCCTCGCGCGCCTTGTTGAAGGTACGTCCGGAGAAGAGCCGCGCCAGGTGGCGGTTGAGTGCACCGACCGCCGGCGAGATCGACATGTCGTTGTCGTTGAGGATGACGAGCAGATCGACGTCCGCAACGCCGGCGTTGTTCAGTGCCTCGAACGCCATGCCGGCGGACATGGCGCCGTCGCCGATCACCGCCACGCAGCGGCGGCGCTCACCGCGCTGCTTCGCGGCGATCGCCATGCCGAGTGCCGCCGAGATGGACGTCGACGAATGCGCCGTGCCGAAGGTGTCGTACTCGGACTCCGAGCGCCGCGGGAAGCCGGAGATGCCGCCGTACATCCGCAGCCGGTTCATGGCGCGCCGGCGACCGGTGAGGATCTTGTGCGGGTAGCTCTGGTGACCGACGTCCCAGACGATCCGGTCCTCGGGCGTGTCGAACACGTAATGCAGCGCGATCGTGAGCTCGACGGTGCCGAGGTTCGACGACAGGTGCCCGCCGGTCTTCGCGACCGAGTCGAGCAGGAAGGCGCGCAGCTCGTCGGCGAGCTGCTCGAGCTGCTTCCGGTCGAGCCGGCGCAGATCGGCGGGGTCGTCTATGGTCTCGAGGAGGTCGTACATGGGCGGTTTGAGCCCTCTGCCGGGGCGGTCCGACCCATGACTTTAGCAGAACCGGTGTCCAAGCCGCCCCAGAACGGGGAGCGACAGCGCGGGTCGAAGCGCGGCGGTCAGGTGTTCTGGATGACGATGTTCGGGAACTTCGCGGTCATGTCCTTCGCCTGCTCGGCGATCTTCACCGCCACGCGGCGGGCGATGCCGCGGTAGATGTCGGCGACCTTGCCGTCGGGGTCGGCGACCACCGTCGGCTTGCCGCTGTCCGCCTGCTCGCGGATGCTGATGTCGAGCGGCAGCTGGCCGAGCAGCTCGGTACCGTAGTCGCGGCACATCTTCTCGGCGCCGCCGCTGCCGAAGATCGGCTCGGCGTGGCCGCAATTCGAGCAGATGTGCATCGACATGTTCTCGACGATGCCGAGGATCGGGATGCCGACCTTCTCGAACATCTTGAGCCCTTTTCGTGCGTCGATGAGCGCGATGTCCTGCGGCGTGGTCACGATCACCGCGCCGGTCACCGGCACCTTCTGCGCGAGCGTGAGCTGGATGTCGCCGGTGCCGGGCGGCAGGTCGACGACGAGGTAGTCGAGGTCCTGCCAGCGCGTGTCCTTGAGCAGTTGCTCGAGCGCCTGCGTCACCATCGGGCCCCGCCACACCATCGGCGTGTCGACATCGATGAGGAAGCCGATGGAGATCGCCTGGATGCCGTGGCCGACCATCGGCTCGAGGGACTTGCCGTCGAGCGACTCCGGCCGGCCGGCGATGCCGAGCATGGTCGGCTGTGACGGGCCGTAGATGTCGGCGTCGAGCATGCCCACCGTGGCACCCTCGGCAGCGAGCGCGAGGGCGAGGTTGACGGCGGTGGTCGACTTGCCCACGCCCCCCTTGCCGGAGGCGACGGCGATGATGTTCTTCACGCCGGGGATCAGCTTGACGCCGCGCTGCACGGCATGCGAGACGATCTTCGAGCGCACATTGACTTCGGTCTTGCCGACGCCCGGGATCGTGCGCAGCTTCGCGACGACCTCGCGCCGGATCGCCTCGTGCTGCGTGCGCGCCGGGTAGCCCAGCTCGATGTCGAGCGACACGTCGGCCCCGTTCACTTTGAGGTTCTTCACGGCGCGCTGCGCGACGTAATCCTTGCCCGCGTTGGGATCGACCAGCTCCTTGAGGGCGCCCTGGACCTGGGCTTCGGTGATGGACATGGCCTGTCTCCTGATGATGCACGACTACCGTGCGGCGGGCAGTCCGGCCCTGACCTTCGCTTGCGCCGCGTACCGACTACGCCGGTGCGGAGCGACCGCGCTGCCGCCCCGGAGATGATGCGTTCTCGATGCAGCAATCGCGGTGCGCGCGCTTCGCGTTCGAGTGTAGCACCGTGCGCCGCCCTGCCAGCAGCAAGGCCACGCTAGAATCAGGGACTTATGAGCGCCACTCACCCCGCACGCCGCCGCCTGCTGGTCACCACCGCGCTGCCGTACGCGAACGGCTCGTTCCACATCGGCCACATCATGGAGTACATCCAGGCCGACATCTGGGTGCGCTTCCAGCGGATGCTCGGCAACGAGGTGCACTTCGTCTGCGCGGACGACGCCCACGGCGCGCCGATCATGATCGCGGCGGAAAAGGCCGGCGTGACGCCGCAGGAGTTCGTCGAGCGCATCGCCGCCGAGCGACCGAAGTACCTGCAGGGCTTCCACATCGCCTTCGATCACTGGCACTCCACCGACTCGCCGGAGAACACCGAGCTCTCGCAGGACATCTACCTCAAGCTGCGCGCCGCGGGGCTCATCGACGTGCGCTCGGTCGAGCAGTTCTACGACCCGGTCAAGGGCATGTTCCTGCCCGACCGCTACATCAAAGGCGAGTGCCCGCGATGCGGGGCGAAGGACCAGTACGGCGACTCCTGCGAGGTCTGCGGCGCGGTCTACACGCCGACCGACCTGAAGAACCCCTACTCCGTGCTCTCGGGCGCGGCGCCGGAGCTGCGCTCGTCGGAGCACTACTTCTTCCGCCTCTCGGACCCGCGCTGCGTCGAGTTCCTCAAGGGCTGGACGCAGGACGGGCGCCTGCAACCCGAGGTCGCCAACAAGGCGCGCGAGTGGCTCGAGGGAGGCGACGGCGAGGCGAGCACGCTCGGCGACTGGGACATCTCGCGCGACGCGCCCTACTTCGGCATCCCGATCCCCGAGGCCCCGGGCAAGTACTTCTACGTCTGGCTCGACGCGCCGATCGGCTACCTCGCGAGCTTCAAGGCGTACTGCGCGAAGCGGCGCATGGACTTCGAGGGTTTCCTGCAGGACCCGGGCACCGAGCAGGTCCATTTCATCGGCAAGGACATCATCTACTTCCACACGCTGTTCTGGCCGGCGATGCTCAGGTTCGCCGGATACCCGTACAAGGTGCCGACGAACGTCCACGTGCACGGCTTCATCACCGTGAGCGGCGAGAAGATGTCGAAGAGCCGCGGCACCGGGATCTCGCCGCTCCGCTACCTCGAGATCGGCATGAACGCCGAGTGGCTGCGCTACTACATCGCCGCCAAGCTGAACGGCCGCGTCGAGGACGTCGACTTCAACCCCGACGACTTCCTGCTGCGCGTGAACAGCGACCTCGTCGGGAAGTACGTGAACATCGCGAGCCGCGCGGCGGGCTTCCTCGCCAAGCGGTTCGACGGCAGGATCCTCGGCGGCGAGACTTTGATGCGGTCCGAAGAGATCGCGAGCCTGCGCGCGGCGGCGAACGAGATCGGCACCTTCTACGTCGAGCGCGAGTACGGCAAGGCGCTCCGTCGAGTGATGGAGCTCACCGACGGCGTGAACGCGTTCTTCGACCGCGAGAAGCCGTGGGATCTCGCCAGGGATCCGGCGCAGTCGCAACGCCTGCACGAAGTCTGCAGCGTGGCGATGGAGGCCTTCCGCATCCTCACGCTCTACCTCAAGCCGGTGCTGCCGCGGACCGCCGCGTCGGTGGAGAGATTCCTCGGCATCGAGCCCCTCGACTTCCTCGACGTCGCGAAGGCACTGCCGTCCGAGCACAAGATCAACGCCTACACGCACCTCATGTCGCGCGTCGAAGCGAGCCAGCTCGATGCGCTGTTCGAGCCGGCGGCACCGGCGCGGCCGTCCGCGCCGCAGAAGCACGCCGAGGCGCAGGTGCATGCCGAGGAGAAGCACATCGTGAGCAACGACCAGGGCAACGCCGGCAGTGCGGCGGGCGGCGCGACGCCAGGCCCCGCGGCGGGGGACGCGCACATCTCCATCGACGACTTCGCGAAGGTCGACCTCCGCGTCGCGCGCATCGCGAAGGCGGAGCACGTCGACGGCGCCGATAAGCTCATCAGGCTCACGCTCGACCTTGGCGGCGAAACGCGCACCGTCTTCGCGGGCATCAAGTCCGCCTACGACCCGGCAGCGCTCGAAGGACGCCTCACCGTGATGGTCGCGAACCTCGCCCCGCGCAAGATGAAGTTCGGGCTGTCCGAAGGCATGGTGCTGGCGGCGAGCGGCGATCAGGGCCCGGGGATCTTCCTCCTCCAGCCGGATGCGGGCGCTCGGCCGGGCATGAAGGTGAAGTAGGCCTCCCCGACTCCGCCCTGAGGGCTCGCGCGTCCGCCGGCCCGGAAGCGTGTCCACCCGTTTGCGAGCCCCCGCGCAGCTCGCGAAGCGACTGCATTTTCGCGGGTGTCCCCTGCGAGGGGGCCGGCCCCCGGGCCGGCCCCTGCGTGTACCCCGATCCTGCGCGAACCGCCGACAACCGTGATCTTCTTTCCGGTGCAGCGCGGCGCTTCCCGTTCCGCGCGGTTGGCTTCCGTCTGGCCGGCGCGCGCGCCCGCGGCGACCAAACTCTCATGTGATGTCGTTCGTATGTTAATGTTATGCACCCTTGACCGCGTGGGCGAACACGTGGAGAAGAAGACCGCGCGCCTGACGCTTCTCATCGACCCGCACAAGAAGCAGGCGTTCGAGCAGCTCTGTGCGGCCCAGGATCTCACTCCGTCCCAGGTGATCCGCAAGTTCATCCGGGACTACCTGGCCGAGCACGGCGTCACGTACCGCTCGCAGCCGCGGATCGGCAAGCCCGAGCCGCGCTAGCCACGCATGGCCTGCCCGCGCTTCGATCTGCGGCCGTGTCGGGGAGTGTCGTGTGCGCCGGATGATCCTGCCCCGCTCCCGCGACGTAGCGGCGCGCCCCCGAAATGCCCGGCCTAGACCTGCTCGACCTCATCCTCGCCGTGGTCGCGGCCTGGCTCGCCGTGGGCGCCGCCGGGCTGTTCGCCCTGCACCGCTTCCGCCTCGTCGCGCGGGTGCTGTTTCCCCTCGGCGGGGTGCTCGGGCTCGCTCTGGCGGGTGCGGCCGGGGCGGCGCTGTTCGCCCCGCCGCTCACGACCGTGCTGCCGATCGGGCTGCCCGAACTGCCGTTCCATATGCGGCTCGACAGCCTCTCCGCATTCTTCCTGACGGTGACAGGAGCCGTGACGGCCGGCGTGTCCGCCTTCGCCGCGGGCTATTTCCGCAAGGGAGAGGGAACCCCTCCGGGACTGCTGTGCACTCAGTACCACGTGTTCCTCGCGAGCATGGCACTCGTGGTGCTCGCCGACGACGCGTACGCGTTCATGGTGGTGTGGGAGACCATGGCCCTCGCCTCGTTCTTCCTGGTCACGGCCAACCACCGCATCCCGGAGATCCGCCGTGCCGGGTATCTCTACCTGCTCGTGGCCCACATCGGCGCGATCGGCATCCTCCTCAGCTTCGGGGTGCTGCAGGCCAACACGGGCGACTATACCTTCGCCAACATGCGCGCCCAGCAGCTCTCGCCTTTCTGGGCTTCGGTCGCGTTCCTCCTCGCGACGTTCGGCTTCGGCGCCAAGGCCGGCATCCTGCCCCTCCACGTCTGGCTTCCGGAAGCGCATCCGGCCGCGCCCTCGCCCGTGTCGGCGCTGATGAGCGGCGTGATGCTGAAGACCGCGATCTACGGCCTCCTGCGGGTCACGTTCGACCTGCTGCACGGCCAGCTCTGGTGGTGGGGCGTGCTCCTGCTCGCCGTGGGGCTCGCCACCGCGCTCTTCGGCGCCGTCTTCGCCGCCGCGCAGGTGGACATGAAGCGCCTGCTCGCCTACTCGTCGATCGAGAACATCGGCCTGCTCTTCGCGGGCATCGGGCTCGCGACGCTGTTCTCGGCCTACGGGATGAGTGGCGCCGCGGCGCTCGCGCTGACGGCGAGCCTCTACCATGTGGCGAGTCACGCCTTCTTCAAGAGCCTGCTGTTCGTCACCACGGGCGCCGTGCTGCACGCCACGGGCGAGCGCAACCTCGGCAGGCTGGGCGGGCTGATCCGGTTCATGCCCTGGATCGCCTGGGTCACGCTCATCGGGGCGCTGACGAGCGCCGGACTGCCGCCGCTCGCCGGGTTCGTGTCCGAGTGGCTGCTGCTGCAGAGCTTCCTCTTCACTCCCGGCCTGCCGGATCCGTTCCTGAATATGCTCATCCCGGTCGTGGCCGCGCTGGTCGCACTGGTGGCAGCGCTGGCCGGCTACGTGATGGTGAAGTTCTTCGGCGTGGTTTTTCTCGGGCAACCGCGTGAGCCCAAGCTGGCGCAAGCGCGGGATGCCGGAGCGTGGGAACGCGTCGGCACGCTCTGGCTGGCGCTGGGGTGTATCGCGCTCGGCGTGATGCCGGCGCAGTTCGTCCAGCTGATCGAGCCGGTCACACGGCAACTCGTCGGCACTGCGCTCCCCGGCGAGTCCTGGGCCAGCGGCTGGCTGCTCGTCCCCATCACCCCGGAGCGGGCGAGCTACGGCCCGCTGGCGTTCCTGCTCGGCGTGGCGGCGAGCTTTGCGCTCGCCCACCTGCTGGTGCGCAGGCTGTACCACGGCCGGTTGCGCCGCGCCGCGCCGTGGGACTGCGGCTTCCCGTGGCAGACGCCCCGCATGCAGGATACCGCCGAGGGCTTCGGACAGCCGATCCGGCAGATCTTCGAGCCGTTCTTTCGCATGCAGCGCGATCTCCCCCGGCCCTCCGACGCGAGGCCCCGGTACCGCGTGGTCGTCGAGGACCATTTCTGGTACTGGCTCTACCTGCCGATTGCGAGCGCAGTGGAGCGCGTGGCGCGCGTGGTCGGGCTGCTGCAGCAGGGCCGGATCTCGATGTACCTGCTCTACAGCTTCGTGACCCTCATCGCCATGCTCCTGCTAGTGACGCGATGACCGGCCTCGGCATCCTTTCGCAGCTGCTCGAGATCGTCATCGCGCTCGTCGCCGCGCCGCTGCTGCTCGGCTGGGTCAACCAGTGCCGCGCATGGCTGCAGAACAAGACCGGGCCGGGGCTGCTCCAGCCCTACCGTCTGCTGCACAAGCTGTTCAACAAGGAGTCGGTGGTCGCCGAGCACGCGTCGCCCCTCTTCCGGGCTTCGCCGTACGTCGTGTTCGGCTGCATGGCGCTCGCGTGCGCGATCGTGCCGACGCTCTCGACCGATCTGCCGCTCTCGCCGGTCGCGGACGCCATCGCCCTCGTGGGCTTGTTCGCCGTGGCGCGCGTGTTCATCTCCCTCGCCGCGATGGACGTCGGCACCTCGTTCGGGACTCTGGGTGCACGTCGCGAGATGCTGGTGGGCTTCCTCGCCGAGCCGGCGCTCCTGATGGTCCTCTTCTGCGCGTCGCTGATCTCCCAGTCGACCCTGCTCACCACCATCGTCGAGGCGCTTGCCCGTCGTGACCTCGCCATCCACCCCGCGCTCGCGTTCGCCGGCGTGGCCTTCACCATGGTGTCGCTCGCCGAGAACGCGCGCGTGCCCGTCGACAATCCGGCGACCCACCTCGAGCTCACGATGATCCACGAGGCGCTGATCCTCGAGTATTCGGGACGACACCTGGCGCTCATCGAGTGGGCTGCAAGCCTGAAGCTGTTCGCCTACTCCTGCATCGGGATCGCGCTCTTCTTCCCCTGGGGCATCGCGCAGGCCGACGCCCCGCTGGCGCTGGTCTTCGCCGTCCCCGCGCTCGTGCTGAAGCTCGCCATCGGCGGAGTCGTCCTCGCGGTGCTGGAGACCGTCAGCGCGAAGATGAGGATCTTCCGGGTGCCCGAATTCCTCGCCACCGCCTTCCTGCTGGCGGTCATCGGAATGCTGGTCCAGCTCCTGCTCAATCGCTGAATGCAGCCGCTCGTTCCCCAGCTCGTCAACCTGTTCGCCGCAGTGCTGCTGATGCTCGCGTTCGCAATGATCGCGCAGCGACGGGTGCTCTCGCTCGTCCATCTCTTCACGCTGCAGGGCCTGGCGCTCGTCACCGCGACGGCGCTCGTCGCCTTCGCGACCGGGCAGTCGCACCTCTACTTCTCGGCGGCGCTGACCTTCGCGCTGAAGGTGGTGCTGATCCCGGCGCTGATGCATCGGCTGATCCGGCAGCTCGACGTGCGATGGGATGTCGAGCCGCTCATCAACATCCCGACCACCATGCTGGCCGGAATCGTCCTCGTGATCTTCGCCTTCAACCTGGCGCTCCCGATCGCGACCGTCTCCGCCAGCATCGCCCGCGGCACGCTCGGCATCGCGCTCGCCTGCATGCTGCTTTCGTTCCTCATGATGATCACGCGCTCGAAGGCGATCCCGCAGGTGATCGGCTTCCTGTCGATGGAGAACGCGTTGTTCTTCGCAGCGACCGCCGCCACGCAGGGCATGCCGATGGTCGTCGAGCTCGGCATCGCGCTCGACGTGCTCGTCGGCATCCTGATCCTCGGCGTCTTCATGTTCCAGATCCGCGAGCAGTTCGACAGCCTCGACATCCAGCACCTCGAGAAGCTCAGGGAAGACTGAAGCCATGGAGCCGCTCGCATTCCTTCTCGGCATCCCGCTCGTCGGCAGCGCCGTGCTGGCCCTGGTCGGGCATCGCCCGTACGCGCGGGACGTCAACGTGGCCTTCAGCCTGGGAACGTTCGCGGCGAGCTGCGTCCTGACCGCGCAGGTGATCGCGAGCGGACCGCGCTTCTTCTGGCAGCGCGAGCTGTTCATCGACCCGCTGAACGTGTTCCTGGTCACGCTCACCGCCTTCGTCAGCCTGACGACCGCCGTGTTCTCTCGCCCCTACATGCGGATCGAAGAGGACCACGGGAAGATGACGCCGCCCCGCATGCGGCTCTATCACAGCATGTACCAGCTCTTCTCCTTCACGATGCTGCTCGCGCTCGTCACCAACAACCTCGGCATCCTGTGGGTGGCGATGGAAGCCGCAACGCTCTCGACAGTGCTCCTCGTGAGCGTCTATCGCACCCCGGCGAGCCTCGAGGCGGCCTGGAAGTACTTCATCCTCTGCGGCGTGGGCATCGCGCAGGCGTTGTTCGGCACGGTCCTGCTGTACATGGCGGCGGAACGCGTGCTCGGCGCAGAAGGCGGCGCGCTGCTGTGGACGAACCTCAACGCCGTGAAGCGCGACCTCGAGCCCGGTCCGCTCACCCTCGCCTTCGTCTTCCTGCTGCTCGGATACGGCACCAAGGTCGGCCTGGTGCCGGTCCACAACTGGCTTCCGGATGCACACGCCGAGGGCCCGACGCCGATCTCGGCCGTCCTCTCGGGACTGCTTCTGAACGTGGCCCTGTACGCAGTCCTGAGGTGCAAGGTGCTCACGGACGGCGCGCTCGAGAGCCCGCTCGCGGGCCGCCTGATGATTGGGTTCGGCCTCGTCTCGGTCGTCGCCGCCGCGTTCTTCCTCTCGCGCCAGCGCGACGTCAAGCGCATGTTCGCGTACTCGTCGATCGAGCACATGGGGCTGATGACCTTCGCGTTCGGCCTGGGCGGACCCATCGCCACCTACGCCGGATTGCTGCACATGACGGTCCACTCCCTCATCAAGTCCGCGATCTTCTTCACCGTGGGGCACGCCGCACAGAAGGCGGGAACGCAGGTCATGGAGGATATCCGCGGCCTGCTGAAGGTGAACCCGACGCTCGGCTGGGGCCTGATGCTCGGCTCGCTCGCGATCCTCGGCATGCCGCCGTTCGGCGTCTTCGCGAGCGAGTTTCTCATCCTCACCACCGCGATGCGCGAGCAGCCCTGGGCCACGCCGTTCCTGCTTCTCGCTCTGGGCGTAGCCTTCGCGTCGGTGTTCAGCCGGGTGCAGGCGATGGTGTTCGGCGACACGCACCTGCAGGAGCTGCGCCATCCGCCGTCCTTCCTGCCGGTGATCGTGCACCTCGCCCTCGGCCTGATGCTCGGCCTGTACATCCCGCCCTACCTCGATCAGTGGTACCGCGAGGCGGCGCGAATGATCGGAGGGTGAGGACGTGCACTCTGACGACCGGGGAACCGGGTTCCGGCGCTTGCACGGGCCCGTTCCCGTCCACCATGCGGGCGTGGATCCGGCCGAGTGGGAAAGCGTCATCACCGGCGCGCGCGCGCGCCACGCCCGTCTCGTCTCCTTTTGGGGCAGCGACCGGCGTCCGATCGACGGCACGCTCGCCGTGCACTGCGCCTTGGGAGATGCCGACGGACTTCACTGGCTGAGCCTTGCTCTCGATCCCCGGTTCCCTCGCTATCCCGATATCTCCGGGCGCTTCCCGGCAGCGCTGCGCATGCAGCGGGCGATCGCGGATCTCGTCGGCCTGCATGCGGAGGGCGCGAGCGATCTCCGGCCCTGGCTCCGCCACGGCGCGTGGCCCGCATCCTTCCACCCGCTGCGCTGCGACGCCGGTCCTGCGCCCCCCGGAGAGCCCCCTGCAGTGGAGGATTACCCGTTCGTCCGGGTCGAAGGGGACGGCGTCCACGAGATCCCGGTGGGACCGGTCCACGCCGGCATCATCGAGCCCGGGCACTTCCGCTTCTCGGTGGTGGGCGAGAAGGTGCTGCGGCTCGAAGAGCGGCTGGGCTACAAGCACAAGGGGATCGAGAAGCGCTTCGAGGAGTTCGCCGCGATCGGGGGGCATCGGCTCGCCGGCCGGGTTTCGGGCGACTCCACGGTCGCGTACGCCTGGGCCTACTGCATGGCGCTCGAATCGATCGCCGCGTCGGACGTCCCGCCCCGAGCGGCCTGGCTGCGCGCGCTGATGCTCGAGCGCGAACGGGTCGCGAACCACCTCGGTGATCTCGGTGCGCTCGGCAACGACGCGGCGTTCGGCTTCGGGCTCGCGCAGTTCATGCGCCTCAAGGAGGACTGGCTTCGCCTGTCGAACGACGCTTTCGGCCATCGCATGATGATGGATCGGGTCGTGCCGGGCGGAGTCGTGGCGGATCTCGACCCGGACGCCGCGCGGCTGATCCGCGCGCAATGCGACGCGATCGAGCGCGAGCTGCGCACCCTGCGCTCGATCTACGACGAGCATCCCGGCCTGCAGGACCGGTTCATGACCACCGGATGTGTGTCGCGCGAGCTCGCGCTCGAGCTGGGCCTGTGCGGCATGGCGGCCCGCGCCAGCGGCGCCGTGCGCGACCTGCGGCGGGACCACCCGCACGCGCCGTACGACAGGCTGTCGGTGCAGGTCGCGAGCGAAGCTTCCGGCGACGTGGCGGCACGAGTGGCAGTGCGGTTCGACGAGGCGTTCGAGTCGTTGCGGCTGATACGCGCGATCTGTGACGAGCTGCCGGCCGGCCCGGTCCTGGCGGAGCTGCGGCGTCTGCCGGCCGGCGGCTTAGGCGCGGGATGGGTGGAAGGCTGGCGGGGGGAGGTGCTCGTGGCGCTCGAGCTCGACGACGGAGGAAACATCCGACGTTGCCATTGCCACGATCCATCGTGGCAGAACTGGCCGGTGCTCGAGTACGCGGTGATCGGCAACATCGTGCCGGACTTCCCGCTGATCAACAAGTCGTTCAACCTCAGCTATTCGGGGCACGATCTCTGATGTGGAACATCCTGCGCCAGATCGCCCGCGCCGGCATCCGCACGGAGCCCGCGCCGGCCGCGGACGACGCCATGCTCGCCGAGGCGCATCGCATCCGGCGGGAGCTCCTGGAGATTCTCGGCGACGCGCTCGCGATCCGCGAGGTGGACGCCGGCTCGTGCAACGGCTGCGAGCTCGAGATCCACGCGCTCAACAACCCCTACTACAACCTCGAGGGTCTGGGCATCAAGTTCGTTGCCAGCCCGCGCCACGCGGACATGCTCCTCGTCACCGGGCCCGTGTCACGCAACATGGAGCTCGCGCTGCAGCGCACGTACGAGGCCACGCCGGCGCCCAAGCTCGTCGTCGCGGTGGGCGAGTGCGCTTGCACCGGCGGCATCTTCGGCAGCGGTTACGCGTCCTGCGGGCGTGTGTCCAGCGTAATCCCGGTCGATGTCGTCGTGCCGGGATGCCCGCCAGCCCCGATCGAGATCCTGCGCGGGATCCTGACGGCCGTGCGGCGCACGGGGCACCAGCGCGGCGGCCGCCTCCGCTGATCGCTTCGTCGCACCAAGACGTGCACGGCCGCGCGGGTGTCCAAGCCCCGGCGGGGCGGAGGGGTGGCGATGCTATACTCGCGCTCGCCACGCCCCGAGAGTGGCACAGTTCTCGGGTCGTGCCGGCAGTGACGGACGCCTCGCATGGAACGTCTGATCGAAGGCTTCAAGCGCTTCCGCGCCGACTACTTCGAGGAGCACCGCGCCCGCTTCGAGCGGCTCGCCGGGCGCCGCCAGCATCCACGCTACGCGGTCGTGACCTGTTCCGACAGCCGCATCGATACGACGCGCATCTTTGACGCCGTTCCCGGCGAGATCTTCCTCATCCGCAACATCGCGAACCTCGTGCCGGCCTACAAGCCGGACGACCAGCAGCACTCGACGTCGGCGGCGATCGAGTACGCGGTGCGCTTCCTCAAGGTCGGCCAGTTCGTCGTGCTCGGTCACGCCGGCTGCGGCGGCATTGCGGCGCTGCTCGACCCGCCCAAGCAGGACACGGACTTCGTCGGCAGCTGGCTCGAGATCGCCCGGCCGGCGCGCGAGCGGGTACTCGCCCGGTCGCATTCGTCGCCTGAGGAGCGCCAGCGGGCGTGCGAGCTCGAGGCGCTGAAGTCCTCGCTGCAGAACGTGCTGGAGTTCCCTTGGGTCGCCGCGCGCATCGAGGACGGCAGCCTGCAGGTCGACGCGCTGTACCTCGACCTCGAGCGCGGCGAGATGCTGCTCTACGAGCGCGCCAAGGACGCTTTCGCGCCGGTCTGACCGTTGCCGTTCGGCTGCGTGCACACCATGCCGTCGAAGTCCTCCCGAGGTCGCCAGCCCGCAGGCCATGCTGCCAAGCACCTGCTCATCCAAGGGCGGGTGCAGGGCGTCGGCTTCCGCGAGTCGCTGCGCTACGAAGCCGAGATGCGCGGCCTCACCGGCTGGGTGCGCAATCGCCGCGAGGGCACGGTGGAGGCGGTCGTTGCCGGCGATGCCCGGGAGGTGCAAGAGGTCGTCGCCTGGGCGCGCCGCGGTCCGCCCTCGGCGCACGTCACCGACGTCCACGTGAGCGACGTCTGCGGGACCTTCGACACGTTCGACCGACTGCCGACTGCCTGAGCGGACGGGACTTCGGTGGTGCGGTTCGTGTGCTTGCGTTCGCCGCGCCGCGGCCGCCGCCTCTCGGCCGCTCAGAAGCTGTGCATGAATCCGGCGCGGCCGAGCGGGCCGCACCAACGGTGCCAATCAAGGCGCGAAGCGCAGCCCATAGCGCGGACTATGGCGAGCATGCGCAACGCCGAGTGGCGCCGTTCGGGCGTCACGAGCGGGCGTGCGGGCTTCGTTCACAGTTTCTCAGTACACGACCTCGACGTTCTCGCGCTTCAGCCAGTCCTCGAGCTGCTGGATGAGCATCTCGCTGGGCGTGACGCGCCATTCGTCGCCGAGGCGCAGCTCGCACTCCGCGCGACCGTTGGAGTAGCGGATCTGCACCGGGAGCGGACCATTGCGATGCGGCGTCAGCAGGGCGCGCAGCTTCGTCACCGCCGGGGGCAAGCCTGAGGCGTCACGCGCCGCCCGTTCGAGGTCGATGGAGAGCCGCAGCCCGCGCGCGAAGCGGCCGCGCGCGCTGGCGAAGTCGTAGAGCCGCTCGGCGATGACACGCAGGAACGTCTCCTCGCCCTCGTCGCCGCCGGAACGCCGGATCTGCCGCACCCTCGCCTCGACGACGAGCGGCGCGTCCTCCTTCACCACGTCGCGATGCTGGTCGAGCACCTCGTTGTAGACCGTGATCTCGACTCGTCCCGAGTCGTCGGAGAGCGTCACGATCAGCATCCGTCCGCTCGCGGTCTTCGTCCACCGCACCGATTCGACGATCCCGGCGAGGATCTGCGTGCGCTGCTCGCCGTAGTCGTTCGCGGCCGCGAGCCTGGCGAGCGGTGTGCGCGCGACGCTGCGCAGCTCGTCGCGGAAATAGTTGAAGAGATGATCGGAGAGCCAGAAGCCGAGCGCGGCCTTCTCCTCCTTCAGCTTCTCGCGGATGTCCCAGGGCCGCGCCGGCACCAGCTCGGTCGCGAGCCGCTCCTCCGTCCCGCCGCCGCCGAACAGGCTCGCCTGCTGCGCGTTGCGCTCGGCCTGCTCCGCGGCTTCCATCGCACGCCCCACCGTCGCGAAGAGCCGCGAGCGCTGCGGGTCGACCGCATCGAAGGCACCTGCGCGCACCAGGGACTCGATCACCCGGCGGTTGACGAGCCGCTTGTCGGTGCGCGCGCAGAAGTCGAAGAGGCCCTGGAACGGACCGCCCTGCCCGCGCGCCTCGAGCATCTTCGCGATCGCGGTCTCGCCCGTGCCCTTGATGCCGCCGAGGCCGTAGCGGATGGTGTTCGCGTCCACGGGCACGAAGCGGTACTCCGAAGCGTTCACGTCCGGCGGCAGGACCGCGAGGCCGTTCTGCTTCGCGTCCTCGAACAGCACGTGCACCTTGTCGGTGTCGTCCATGACCGCGGAGAGGTTCGCCGCCATGAACGCGGCGGGATGGTGCGCCTTGAACCATGCAGTCTGGTAGGCGACGAGGGCGTAGGCCGCGGCGTGTGATTTATTGAACCCGTAGCCCGCGAACTTCTCCATCAGGTCGAAGAGCTGGTTCGCGCGCTCCGGCGTGACGTCGTTCTTCGCCGCGCCCGCGGCGAAGATCTCGCGGTGCGTCGCCATCTCCTCGGGCTTCTTCTTGCCCATGGCGCGCCGCAGGAGATCGGCGCCGCCGAGCGTGTAGCCGCCGATCACCTGCGCGATCTGCATCACCTGCTCCTGGTAGACCATGATCCCGTAGGTCTGCCCGAGGATCGGCTCGAGGCGCGGGTCGAGGTACTCGACCTTCTGCCGGCCGTGCTTGCGGTCGATGAAGTCCGGGATCAGGTCCATCGGACCCGGGCGGTAGAGCGAGACGAGCGCGATAAGGTCCTCGAAGCGGTCGGGCCGCGCGCCGACGAGCATGCGCCGCATGCCGGGCGATTCGAACTGGAACACCGCGGTGGTGTTCGCCGTCTGGAACACGCGGTACGCGGCGGGGTCGTCGAGGGGCAGCGCCTGCAAAGTGATGCTTGACGCGGGATCCAGCCGCCGCAGGAAGCGCAGCGTCCAGTCGAGAATGGTGAGCGTGGTGAGGCCGAGGAAGTCGAACTTGACGAGGCCGATCGCCTCGACGTCGTCCTTGTCGAACTGCGACACGACGCCGTCGGCGCCGGTCGCGGAATAGAGCGGACAGAAGTCGGTGAGCTTGCCGGGCGCGATGAGTACGCCGCCCGCGTGCATGCCGACGTTGCGCGAGAGCCCCTCGAGCTGCTCGGCGAGCGCGAGCAGCTCGCGCGTGTCCTCCTCGTTCGCCTCGCGTTCCGCGAGCCGCGGCTCCATCTCGCGCGCCATCTGCAGCGTGATGAGCTTGCCGGGCTGGAAGGGAATGAGCTTGGCGAGCTCGTCGGTGCGGCCGTAGCCCCAGTCCATGACGCGGCCGACGTCCCGCACCACCGCCTTCGCCGCCATGGTGCCGAAGGTCGCGATCTGCGACACCGACTCGGCGCCGTACTTGTTGCGCACGTACTCGATGACCCGGTCGCGTCCGTCCTGGCAGAAGTCGATGTCGAAGTCCGGCATCGACACGCGCTCCGGGTTGAGGAAGCGCTCGAAGAGCAGCCCGTAGCGCAGCGGGTCGAGGTCGGTGATGCCGAGCGAGTAGGCGACCAGCGATCCCGCCCCGGACCCTCGGCCCGGGCCGACCGGCACGCCGTGCGACTTCGCCCAGTTGATGAAGTCCGCGACGATGAGGAAGTACCCGGCGAAGCCCATGCGGTTGATGGTGTCCGCCTCGAACGCGAGACGTTCGCGGTAGCGCGGCGCCTCGCGCTCGCGCGCCTCCGCCTGCGGATACAGTGCCTCTAGACGGCGCGCGAGCCCGGCCTGCGCCTGCTGCGCCAGGTACTCGTCGAGCGTCACGCCGGGCGGCGTCGGGAACTCCGGCAGACGCGACTTGCCGAGCTCGAGCGCGAGCGTGCAGCGTTTCGCGATCTCCACCGAGTTCGCCAGCGCCTCCGGAACGTCGGCGAAGAGCTGCGTCATCTCGGCCTGCGACTTGAAGTAGCACGCCTCGGTGAACACGCGCGGCCGGCGCTGGTCGGAGAGGATGTACCCCTCGGCGATGCACACGCGCGCCTCGTGGGCCTTGAACTCCTCGGGATTCAGGAACTGCACCGGATGCGTCGCGACGACCGGCAGGCCGAGGCGCGACGCGAGCGACAGCGCCGCCTCGACGTAGGCCTCGGCCTGCGGCTGGCCGTAGCGCTGCAGCTCGACGTAGAAGGCGTTCGGCGCGGCCTCCGCCCACTCGCGCGCGCAACGCTCGGCAGCGGCGACGTTGCCGACCGCGAGTGCCTGCCCGATGTCGCCGCCCTGCGCGCCCGAGAGCACGATGAGGCCCGCGGCGCCGCCGCCGGCGAGCCACTCCTTGCGCACCTCGGCGCGCCCGCGATGCTGGTTCGAGAGCCACGCGCGCGTAAGCAGATCGCAGAGCCGCAGGTAGCCATGACGGTTGCGCGCGAGCAGCAGTGCACGCCACGGCTTGTCGCGCTCCGCGTCGTTCGTGATCCACACGTCCACGCCGAGGATCGGCTTGATGCCCGCGCTGCGTGCGGCACCGTAGAACTTCACCATCCCGAACAGGTTGCCGAGATCGGTGATGGCGACCGCCCCCATGCGATCCGCGGCGGCCTTCACGACCAGTTCGTCGATCCGCACCATGCCCTCGGTGATCGAGAACTCGGAATGGACGCGAAGATGGACGAAGCGTGGGTCGGCCATGACGACGGGGCGGCGGCGCGCGGCGCGAGGTTCGCGTCGGGACCGCGCGCATGGGAAGCGGCGCGGGCAGCGTCGAAATGTTATCACCCGCCCCGGAGACGGCTCGCGTCGCGCGCGACGCATCGAGCGACGAATCGACGACAGTCAACTTCGCCCGCTGTCGCTCGGCGACGCCGTGGAAGGCGCCCGCGCTCCCGGTATGATCGACGTCACGCGCGCCGATGCGCGCACGACGCCGAGGCTTTGCATGAAGACCACCGCTCTCGCCCTCGCCTGCGCCACCATGATGCTGGCATTGCCTGCCGCCGCGCAGAGCATCTACAAGTACGTGCGCCCCGACGGCAGCGTCGTCTACTCCGACAAGCCGGTGAGCGGCGCGAGACTCGACGAACGCCTCGAGCCGGCGCAGCCGCCCGATCCGAAGGCCGTCGCTGCCGCGCAGGAAGCCGCGCGCAAGCGCGCCCGCGCCGTCAACGAATCGGCGGCCGAGCGCACGCAGGCGGTGAACGCCGTGGATACGGAGATCCGCGCTGCGAACAGCGCGCTCGAAACGGCACGGGCGCGGCTCGAGGCCGGCCGCGAGCCCTTGCCGGGCGAGCGCACCGGCATCATCGCCACCGGCAGCGGCCGCTCGCGCCTGAACGGCGAGTACTGGGCACGCCAGATCGAGAACGAGCAGGCGGTCGCCGAAGCGCGGGCGCGGCTCGACGCCGCCTACGCCGCGCGCAACGCGCTGAGGTGAGCGCGCCGTCCGCGGCAGCGGACGATCCGAGCGGCACGCGCGATCGCACGCGCGCCTTCGCGGCGCTCCTCGCCGGCGGGGCGATGATCGCGTTCGCGCCGATCTTCGTGCGGGTCGCCGAGACCGGACCGGTCGCAAGCGCCTTCTGGCGCACCGCGCTGGCCGTTCCCTTCCTCTGGATCTGGGCGCGCGCCACGCGGGCAGGGCCATCGGCCGACGGCGCACCGACGTTGCCGCTCCTGCCCGTCGTCCTCGCTGGCTTCTTCTTCGCGGGCGACCTCGCGGTCTGGCACGTCTCGATCCTGTTCACTTCGGTCGCGAGCTCCACGCTGCTCGCGAACCTCGCACCGATCTTCGTCACTCTCGGCGCCTGGCTGCTTTTCGGCCAGCGGGTCACGCCGCTGTTCCTGGTCGGGATGACGCTCGCGCTCGCCGGCGCCATGCTGCTCGTCGGCCCCGGCTTCTCCGCTGCCTCCTCGAGGCGCGCGCTGCTCGGCGACGGGCTCGGCGTGCTCACCGCGATGTTCTACGGCGCCTACATGCTCGCGATTGCACGCGCTCGCGAGCACGCCGACACGGCGTCGATCATGGCGCGCAGCACGACCGTCTGCGCGCTGGTGCTGCTCCCGGTCGCGCTCGCTTTCGGCGACGCGATGCTGCCGCAGACCCTCTCGGGCTGGCTCGTCCTGCTCGGGCTCGCGCTGCTCTGCCAGACCGCCGGCCAGAGCCTCATCGCCTACGCCATGGCACACCTGCCCGCCTCGTTCTCGTCGGTGAGCCTGCTCGTGCAGCCGGTGCTCGCTGCCGGGTATGCGTGGCTGCTGCTCGGCGAGCGCATCGCGCCAGCGCAGGCACTCGGCGGCATTGTGGTGCTCGCCGGCATCCTCCTCGCGCGACGCGGGAGCTGACGCCGCCGTCGAGCGCACCGCCCGAGCCCAAGGGTCGCGGCGCCGGCGACTCTGAGGCACGGCTCCAGGGAATCGCGCGCGGGTGCGCGGCCCGGCGCTCGCTCCGGGAACCAACGCGGTCAGATGACGATGGTCTGCGCCGCGCCGTCGGGGCGCGCCTCGACGCGCCCCAACCGGTACACGCCCTCGCCGGCCCCGGCGAGGAACGCGATCGCGGCGTCCGCGTCCTGCGCGGCGACGATCACGACCATGCCGATGCCGCAATTGAACACGCGATGCATCTCGGCTTCCTCGACGGCGCCCTCGCGCTGCAGCCAGTCGAAGAGCGGCGGCCGGGGCCACGCCGATCTCTCCAGCACTGCCCGCACGCCCTCGGGCAACACGCGCGGCACGTTCTCCACGAGACCGCCGCCGGTGATGTGGGCCAGACCCTTCACCTCGAGGCGCTGCATGAGGGCGAGCAGCGGCTTCACGTAGATGCGCGTCGGCGCGAGGATCGCGTCGGCGAGCGGTCGGCCGTCGAAGGGCGCCGCCAGGTCGGGCTTCGCGCGCGCGAGGATGCGCCGCACGAGCGAGTAACCGTTCGAGTGGGCACCGCTCGAGGCGAGGCCGAGCACGACATCGCCGGGCGCGATCGCCCGGCCGTCGATGATCCTGCTCTTCTCGACCACGCCCACGCAGAACCCCGCGAGGTCGTACTCGCCCTCGGGATACATCCCCGGCATCTCCGCGGTCTCGCCGCCGATGAGTGCGCAGCCCGCGAGCTCGCAACCCTTCGCGATGCCCTTCACCACATCGGCCGCGACGTCCACGTCGAGCTTGCCGCAGGCGTAGTAGTCGAGGAAGAAGAGCGGCTCGGCGCCCTGCACCAGGACGTCGTTCACGCTCATCGCGACGAGGTCGATGCCGATGGTGTCGTGACGGTCGAGCTCGAACGCCAGCTTGAGCTTCGTGCCGACGCCGTCCGTACCCGACACCAGCACCGGTTCAAGATAGCGCCTGGGCAGCTCGACCAGCGCGCCGAAGCCGCCGATGCCGGCGAGGACCTCCGGGCGCATCGTGCGCTTCGCGAACGGCTTGATGCGCTCCACCAGCGCGTCCCCGGCGTCGATGTCGACGCCGGCATCCTTGTACGAAAGCGGCGCGGGACGGTCCTGCGGTTCGGTCACGTGAGCGGGCGCGGGGATGCGGTAGAGTGCGGGCTGGCCGCAGGACGCCGCGATTCTATCAGCGGCCGTTGCGGCGCCCGCCTCCGCCGCCATCACGCTTGCCCGTGCTGCAACCCCTGCTCAAGCATCAGGACGCGCTCGATTTCGCGCCCTCGCCGCAGACGTTCGCGAGCTTCGTCCCGGGGGCGAACGTGCTCGCGCTGACCGCCGTCCGGGAGCTCGCCGCGGCCGGTGGTCCCGACCGTTTCGTCTACCTCTTCGGCAGCGCCGGCAGCGGTCGCACCCATCTGCTCCACGCCGCGATCGCGGCAGCGAAAGAGGGGGCCGCGAACGCGATCCTCGCAAGCGTCCGCATGCTGGGCGAGGCGACGCTCGCCGAGGCGGTCCTGGTGGCAGTCGACGACGTGCATGCGCTCGACGCGGAGGCACAGGTCGCGCTCTTCGACCTCTACAACGCGCTGCGAGCGGGAAACGGCCGATTGCTCGTCGCCGGCGACCGTGCGCCGCGTGATCTGGGCGTGCGCGAAGACCTGCGCACGCGCATCGGGGCCATGCTTGCCTTCGAGCTGCACCCCCTCACCGATGCGGAGCGCGCGGAAGCGCTGCGTGGTTACGCCACGCGGCGGCACATGACCCTCGACGACGCGGTGATCGACTACCTGCTTGCCCGCGTTTCGCGCGATCTGCGGGCCCTGACGGCGCTCGTCGATCGCATCGACCGCGCCGCGCTCGAGAAGCGTCGCGCCGTCACCGTGCCGCTGGTGCGTGAGGTCCTGCAGCAGGACGACGGGCACGGAGGGAGCGCATGACCTCCGGCAGAGGCGCGGCGGGCGTCGGCGAGCTCGTCCTCTTCGACCTCGACAACACGCTGCTCGCCGGGGACAGCGACTACGAGTGGGCGCAGTTCCTCATCGGCGAGGGCATCCTCGATCGCTCGATCTACGAGCGCGAGAACGACCGCTTCTACGAGCAGTACAAGGCCGGCACGCTCGACATCATCGAGTTCCTCGACTTCCAGCTCGCGCCGCTCGCGCGCTACCCGCGTGCGCAGCTCGACGCCTGGCACGCGCGCTTCATGGCGGAGAAGATCCGCCCGCTCATCACGGAGAAGGCGCGCTCGCTCGTGCAGCGCGCGCTTGAAGGCGGCGGCGTCGTCGCCATCGTCACCGCGACGAACTCGTTCGTCACGGGCCCGATCGCACGCGAGCTCGGGATCGCGCATCTCGTCGCCACCGAGCCCGAGCGCGACGCCACCGGCGCGTTCACGGGCAAGGTCGCGGGTACGCCCTGCTTTCAGGCGGGCAAGATCGAGCGCGTCGAGGACTGGCTCGCGTCGGCCGGCCGCGCGCTCGACGACTTCGCGCCGAGCTGGTTCTACAGCGACTCGCGCAACGACATCCCGCTGCTCGAGCGCGTCTCGCATCCGGTGGCGGTGGATCCCGACCCGGCGCTCGCGTCGGTCGCCCGGCAACGCGGATGGCCGATCCTGTCGCTGCGCTAGACGTCCCCGGCACACCGCGCATGCGTCGTCCGGCGCTCGCGCTCGGCGTCGGCGCGGCAGCAGCGCTCTCGATCCTCGTCGCGCTCTGCTTCGGCAGCGCGCCGATGGCGCCCGGGCGGCTGTTCGCTGCCATCCTCGGCGGCGCGGACCCGGTGGCGCGCGAGATCGTGTGGGGCCTGCGCGCGCCGCGCGCGTTCGCGGGCTTTGCCTGCGGGGCGCTGCTCGCGGTGGCCGGCGTGCTCCTGCAGAACCTGCTGCGCAATCCGCTCGCCGACCCTGGCATCCTCGGCATCTCCGGCGGTGCGGCGGTCGGCGCGCTCGCGGGCATCCTCGCCGGGCTGAGCGGCCTGCCGCTGCAGCTCACGGCCTTCGCGGGCGCCATGGGGGCCGCACTGCTGCTCCTCCTCGCCGCCGCCCGGCTCGGACCGGGCGACGTCACGCGCGTGCTGCTCGTCGGCGTCGCGCTCGCGGCGCTCTTCGGTGCGGTGGTGAGCCTGCTCCTCTCCGTGGCGCCGGCGACGCAGCTGCAGGGGATGCTCTTCTGGCTGCTCGGCGATCTCTCGGCGGCGGTGACGTCCCTCCCCGCGTGGCTCGTGCTCGCGCTGGCACTCGCGCTCGCGCTCGCGCTCGCGCCCAGCCTCGACGCGCTGCAGCTCGGCGTCGACAAGGCGCGCTCGCTCGGCGTCGACACGCGGCGCGTGCAGGTGCTCGCGCTGCTCGCCGCCGCGGGCGCCACGGTCGCCGCGGTAATGCTCGGCGGCGCGATCGGCTTCGTCGGGCTCGTCGTCCCGCAGGCCCTGCGGCTCGCCGGCGTGCACCGGCATCGGCGACTGCTGCCGCTCTCCGCCGCCGCGGGCGGCACGCTCGTCACCCTGTGCGACACGCTCGGGCGGAGCCTCGCCCCGCCCGTCGAGCTGCCCGTCGGGGCGCTGCTCGCGCTCGTCGGTGCGCCGGCGCTGCTCTTCCTGCTCGCGAGAACCCGATGAGCGCCGTTGCCGTCGCCTCGACGCACGCGGCCGACGCATCGCTCGCGATTCGAGGCCTGCGCATCGCGGTCGCCGGACGCGACCTGATCGCGGGTCTCGATCTCGACCTCCGGCCCGGGCAATGCTGGGCGATGCTCGGCCGCAACGGCGTCGGCAAGACGAGCCTCCTCCTCGCATTGGCGGCGCTGCGCCAGCCGGCGGCGGGCCGCGTGCGCGTCGACGGCCGGGAGCTCTCCACCCTTCCGCGCCGGGAGGTCGCGCGCCACGTCGGCATCCTGCTGCAGGAGGAACCGGAGCTGTTCTGGGGCACCGCTGCGGATTACGTCGCGCTCGGCGCGCACGCGCGCGACGGACTGGCGCCGGGCGCGCTGGATGCCAGCGTGCGCACGGCGCTTGCCGCAGTCGACCTCGTGCAGCACGCGGCGCAGTCCTATCGCACGCTCTCCGGCGGCGAGCGGCAGCGGGCGCGGCTCGCGCAACTGCTGGTCCAGGCGCCGCGCTACATGCTCCTCGACGAGCCGCTCACGCACCTCGACCTGCGTCACCAGCTCGCCACCATGGCGCTGCTCGCGCGGCTCGCGGCGCAGGGGCATGGCGTGATGATGGCGCTGCACGAGCCCTGGCTCGCCGCGCGGTACTGCGACTATGCGCTTTTGCTGTATGATTCCTCGCGATTTTCTTCCGGGCCAGCGCGCGCGCTTCTCGCCCGCGAATCCCTGGAGCGGCTCTACGGCTGCCCGCTCGAAGCCTTCGCCGACGGTCGCGCTCCAGCTCCATCGGCCTCCGACCGCACTTGATCCGCAAGCTCATCCAGCGCGTCCTGAACCGCAGCGCCGAGCCCGAGGCGTACGGCATCGAGGCGCACGGCATCCGCCGCGAGTCGATCAGCCACGGCTCGCGCAAGGTCTGCGAGGCGCTGCAGGCGCAGGGCTTCCACGCCTACGTGGTCGGCGGCGCGGTCCGCGACCTGATGCTCGGCGTGCTGCCGAAGGACTTCGACGTCGCCACCAACGCCTCGCCCGAGGACGTGCATCGCTGCGTGCGCCGCTCGCGCCTGATCGGCCGCCGCTTCAAGCTCGTGCATGCGCTCTTCGGCGACGAGATCGTCGAGGTCTCCACCTTCCGCGCGTCCTCGCCCGGTGAGGTGGACGAGGAGACCGGCCGGGTGCTCCGCGACAACGTCTACGGCACGCGCGAGCAGGACGCGGAGCGGCGCGACTTCACGGTCAACGCGCTCTACTACGACCCGCACACGCAGACGGTGCTCGACTTCCACCGCGGCGTGCGCGACCTGCAGAAGAAGCTCATCCGCGTCATCGGCGATCCGCGGGCGCGCTTCCGCGAGGACCCGGTGCGGATGCTGCGCGCGGTGCGCCTCGCCGCGAAGCTCGGCTTCCAGATCGAGCCGAAGACGCGCGCGCCGATCGCGGAGCTCGCCGACCTCATCGAGAACGTGCCGCCGGCGCGGCTCTTCGACGAGATGCTGAAGCTGCTGCTCTCCGGCCACGCGCTGCAGAGCGTGCACCGCCTGCGCTCGGAAGGGCTGCATCACGGCCTGCTGCCGCTCCTCGACGTGATCCTCGAGCAGCCGCTCGGCGAGAAGTTCGTGAACCTGGCGCTCGCGCAGACCGACGAGCGCGTGCGTCAGGACAAGGCGGTGTCGCCGGCGTTCCTGTTCGCGGCGCTGCTCTGGCACGAGGTGCTGGCGGCCTGGCGCGCGCGCGAGACCGCAGGCGAGCCGCGCATCCCGGCGCTCTACGCGGCGATGGACGACATGCTCGACAAGCAGACCGACAAGCTCGCGATCCCGCGGCGCTTCACGGTAACGATGAAGGAAATCTGGTCGCTGCAGCCGCGCTTCGAGATCCGCTCCGGGCGACGGGCCTTCGGGATGCTCGAGCATCCGCGCTTCCGCGCCGGCTACGACTTCCTCGCGCTGCGCGCCGAGAGCGGCGAGGCACCCGGCGAGCTCGCCGAGTGGTGGCGCCGCTTCCAGGACGGCACGCCCGAGGAGCGCTCCGAGCTGCTGCTTGCCGCCCCGGGCGGCGCCGAGGCGCGCAAGCGCCGCCGCCGTCGACGCGGTGGCGCCAAGCCGCAGGACGCCGGACCGCCGCCGGTCCTCGCCGACTAGCGGCGCGTCATGCGCGCGTTCGTCGGCCTGGGTGCGAACCTCGGCGACCCCGTGGCGCAGGTGCGCGCCGCGATCGCGGCCATCGCCGCGCTCCCGCAAACGCGCCTCGTCGCCCGATCCTCGCTGTACCGCACCGCACCGATCGGATATCTCGACCAGCCGGATTTCGTCAACGCGGTGATCGCGGTCGAGACCGGGCTCGATGCGGCAACCCTCCTCGCGGCGCTGCGCGACATCGAGGCCGGTCACGGACGCGAGCGCCCGTTCCCGAACGCGCCGCGCACGCTCGACCTCGACCTGCTGCTGTACGGCGAGGAGACGATCGCGACACGGGCGCTCGTCGTGCCGCACCCGCGCATGCACGAGCGCGCGTTCGTGCTCGCGCCGCTCGCCGAGATCGCGCCCGACGCGCGGGTCCCCGGCCGGGGCACGGCCACCGCACTGCTCGCCGCCCTGCCCGGCCAGGGCGTGCGCAAAGGAGAGCCCGCATGAATCCGACGGTGGACGCGCAGACGACCTCATGCTCGCGGCATCGAACCGGTCTCATGCCGCGCACGCGGTACGGGCACCTCGAGCGTTTTCTCAGCACGCCGTAGTGCGTGGCGCTGTTCGAGCACCTGATCCAGGTTCCCGCGAACCGTCTCGGCACACGACCATGACGCTGCCGCAGCTCAAGATCCTCCGGGAGGCGGTGATGCTCACGGCGTTCGTCCCCTCCTCGGTGCTCTACATGCAGCAGGCGGCGAAGCTCGATTACCTTTGGGCCTCGCTGTGCATCATGAGTGCCCATGTGCTTCATCTTCCGCGGCGCGTGACTATGCCGGCACTTCGGCCGCCGCTCGACTGAACCGACGCCTTGACGCTCTCCCGTTTCCGCTACATCGCCGTCGAGGGGCCCATCGGGGCCGGCAAGACCACGCTTGCGCGCCGGCTCGCCGAGCAGCTCGAAGCAGAGCTGGTCCTCGAGCAGCCGGGCGAGAACCCGTTCCTCGCCCGCTTCTACGAGGACATGCCGCGCTACGCGCTGTCGACGCAGCTCTTCTTCCTCATGCAGCGCGCCGGCCAGCTCCGCGAGCTGTCGCAGCCGTCGCTCTTCCGCGGCGGCAGCGTCGCCGACTTCCTGTTCGACAAGGATCCGCTGTTCGCGCACCTGACGCTCGTGGGCGACGAGCTGGCGCTCTACCAGAAGGTTTTCGACAGCCTCAAGCCGCAGGCGCCGCGGCCGGACCTCGTGATCTACCTGCAGGCGAAGGTCGAGACGCTGGTCGAGCGCGTGCGCCGGCGGGGCATCGGCTACGAGCGGCCGATCTCGGCGGAGTACCTGGCGGCGCTCGCCGACGCCTACGGCAACTTCTTCCACCACTATGACGCCGCGCCGCTCATGGTGGTCAACTCTGAACGGCTCAACTTCGCCGAGCGGCGGCAGGACTTCGACGTGCTGGTGGAGCGGCTCGCCGCCATGCGCGGCCGGCGCGAGTACTTCAACCTCGCGTAGCTCGCGCCGCCCTCCCCGGCGCGGGTCGCCCTGTCCGTGGGCGGGGCGCCCCTTCGCAGTGCGCACCGCGCGGAGGGCCGAGCACACGGCGTCGTCCCCACGACCCGAACCGTCGCCAACGCGTCGCCGCGGTTGCTCTACCGGCCTTCATCGGCCCGCTTCGCCCGGCGTGCCCGCGGAAGTGCGTGACGCAGGCCGCGTTGGCCGCCGCAACATTCCCGGCCGGCACGCACTGCGTCACACGCAACGCATCGCGCGCGGCGCCGTGGGCGCAGTGCTTGCATAGGGGTGGGCGCCGGCCCGGGGGAAGACCAGGAGAATTTCGATATGTTCGAATGGATTGTCATGGTCGCGGCGCTGGGGCTCATCGCCTCGCGCCTCACGGCAGCGCACTTCGAGAAGGCGCGCAGCGACTGGGGACTCAAGCGGCGGCACCTAGCGGCCTTCGGAGAGGTGCCGGCGCCGCGGCCCGTTCCGGCGCTCGCCATCGTCGGCACGGAACGGGCCGGCCACGGTGCGCATGGCTTCGTCAAGGGGTTCGGACTCGACCCTGCGAGCCTGAAGGACCTGCGCGTCTTCCGCGCCGACACCCTCGGCCGCCTGCCCGAGGCCATCGCCGCGATGCTCGCGGAACTGCATCGCGCCGGCCGCGCCCGGGGCGCCGACATCATGGAGCTCATCCACTTCGGCCGCCCGCTCGGCGGCGACGAGGCGGTCTACTTCGCGCTCGTGCAGCCCGCCGCGGCTGCGGAGCCCCAGGTGGTCGCCTTCGTGGATCGCGTCCGCTGAGGAATTTCTCCGCCGCGCCGCGCGAAGGCGCGAGCGCAAACCGCCGACCCGGAGCAGACTGGCTAGCGCAGGATTTCGACTTGGGGAGGGGAGTGCCCTGACTTCGGCGGCCCACGTGGCCGCCGTTTTTTTTCCTTCGCCGGCACTGCCGAAGGTAGGCTCGATCCCATGGCGATCATCCATCCCGCCGGCTGGCGGCAGCTGCAGGTCACCGGGGCGGCCCGCCGCGAGATCGAGACCCTCGCCGCGCTCGAACGCGGGCTGCCCGCACGCTTCCTCGTCTACCACGGCGTCCACTGGACCCGCTTCCAGAGCGGTTTCAGCCTCTACGGCGAGATCGACTTCGTGGTCGTGGCGCCGAACGGCCGGGTGCTCTTCGTCGAGCAGAAGTCCGGCTTCCTCGACGAGACCGACCACGGCCTGCAGAAGGTCTATGCCGAGGGCAAGAAGTCGGTGGTCGGCCAGATGCTGCGCACGGTCGAGCATGTCCAGGCGCGCTTCGCGACGGCTCGCAAGGGCGAGCGGATGCGGCTCGACGTGCTTCTCTACTGCCCCGACCACGCGCTGCGCAATCCGTCGGTCGCCGGCCTCGACGCCGCGCTCATCATCGACGCGAAGCGCCGCGACCAGCTCGCCGCGGTGATCGAGTCGACGCTCCGCGAGGGCGAAGACGATCCGGCGCGAGTCAAGGCGCTGCGGAAGTTCTTCGAGGGCGAGCTCGACCTGGTGCCGGACATCGGCGCGATGTCGGAGGAGGCGCGCAACCTCTACTCGCGCATCTCCGACGGCCTCGCGGTCTGGGGACGGCGATTCGAGCTCGAGCCGTTCCGGCTGCGCGTGATCGGCACGGCCGGATCGGGCAAGACCCAGCTCGCGCTCGGTGCGCTGAGGGACGCCGCGGAAGCCGGCCGTCGCGCGCTCTACGTCTGCTTCAACCGCCCGCTCGCCGAGCACATGGCGCAGCTCGTGCCGGAGGCCGCGTTCGCCCTCACCTACCATCAGCTCTGTGACCGCGTGCTGCGCGATCTCGGCCGCCACGCGGACTTCGCGGACGCCGAAGTCTATCGGCGCCTGGAAGCCGATTTCGCCGCCTGCACGCCGGGAAGCGGTTGGCGCTTCGACGAGCTGATCGTCGACGAAGGCCAGGACTTCGCACCGGCCTGGGTGCCGCCCCTGCTCCGTCTGCTGCGGCCGGACGGGCGGGCGTGGTGGCTCGAAGACCCGATGCAGAACCTCTACGACCGCCCGCCGGTGGATCTTCCCGGCTGGGCGTGCCTGCGTGCCGACACCAACTACCGTTCCCCGCAGGACGTGCTCGCGCTCGTCAACAGGCTGCTCGGCGCCGGACGCGAGATCCGCGCCGGCAGCCCGGTGAGCGGTTCCGACTGGGAAGTGTTGACCTACACCGATGCCGCATCGCTCGTCGACGCGACGAAGAAGGCGGTGACGCGGTGCATCGGGCTCGGCTTCAAGCGGACGATGATCGTGACGCTCACGTACCGGGGACGCGAGAGCTCGGCCCTGTTCCCCCACGACGCGCTCGGCCCGCACACCTTCCGCAGGTTCACCGGCGAGTACGACCTGCTCGGCAGTCCCGTCTACACCGAGGGCGACGTCGTGCTCGAGACCGTGTTCCGCTTCAAGGGGCAGTCGGCGCCGGCGGTCGTGCTCACGGAGATCGACTTCGAGACCTTCGACGAGGCGGCTCTGCGGCGGCTGTTCGTCGGCGCCACGCGCGCCACGATGAAGCTGATCCTCGTCGTGTCGGAGCGGGCCGCAAAGGTGCTGCTCGATCGCGTGGCCGGCTGATCGGGGCCGCCCTGACGGGGCCTCGCTCGGCGAACCGGTGGACCTGCGGACCTGCGGACCTGCGGACCTGCGGACCTAGAGCTCGTAGCTCTCCGCGTCGCCCGCGAGCGCCCGCTCCACCGCCTTGCGGGTGAGCTGGGGCGCGAAGCCTTCGATGAAGTCGTAGGTGTAGCCGCGCAGGAACGTCCCGCGCTTGATCGCGACGCGCGTCGTGTTGCCGCGGAAGAGGTGCCGCGCGTCGAGCGCCTTCAGGTCCGTGTCCCGCGCCGCGTCGTAGGCGACGCCGGCAATGATGCCCACGCCGAGCCCCAGCTCCACGTAGGTCTTGATCACGTCGGAGTCGATCGCCGTCAGCACCACGTCGATCTCGAGTCCACGCGCCGTAAACGCCTCGTTGATGTGCGACCGGCCGGTGAACTCGGGGCTGTAGGTGATGATCGGGTACTTCGCGATCTCTTCGAGCGTGAGCCGCGCGACCTTCGCGAGCGGATGGTCGAGCGGCGTGATGACCACGTGCGTCCACTGGTAGCCGGGGAGCGCGAGCAGTTCCGGGTACGCGTCGAGCGACTCGGTGGCGATGCCGATGTCGGCCTCGCCGCGCATCACCATCTGCGCCACCGTCTGGGGGTTGCCCTGCTGCAGCGCCAGGTGGACATTGGGGTAGCGTTTGCGGAAATCGGCGACGACGCGCGGCAGCGCGTAGCGCGCCTGCGTGTGCGTCGTGGCGATGGTCAGGTTGCCGCTCTCCCGGTCCGCGAAGTCGCGGCCGACACGCTTCAGGTTCTCCGCCTCCTCGAGCACGCGCTCGACGATGCGCACCACGGCCTTGCCGGGCTCCGTCAGGCCGACGAAGCGGCGCCCGCGGCGCTCGAAGATCTCGACCCCGAGCTCCTCCTCCAGCTCCTTGATCTGCTTGGAAACACCAGGCTGGGAGGTGAACAGCGCATTAGCGGCTTCGGTGATGTTGAGGTTGCGGCGGACGGTTTCGCGAACATACCGCAACTGCTGGAAGTTCATAACCTGAGCTTCTGACCTTATGGTCGGTTATTCTTTCTAGGAATGACGGCAGTCTATTACGCTTCCGCGGCGTTCGTAAACGCCCTTTGACCTTGCGACGCCGGGCCTCCGGCGACGCGATCTTGCTCATCCCGCTGTCATGTACCTGTACGACGAGATCGACCAGCGCATCGTCGACGAGCGCGTCCGGCAGTACCGCGACCAGACGCAGCGCTTCCTCGCCGGCAAGCTCTCCGCGGACGACTTCCGCCCGCTGCGGCTGCAGAACGGCCTCTACATCCAGCGGCACGCGCCGATGCTGCGCGTCGCGATCCCCTACGGCCTCCTGTCCTCGCGGCAGTTGCGCAAGCTCGCCCACATCGCCCGCCGCTACGACCGCGGCTATGGCCACTTCTCCACGCGCCAGAACATCCAGTACAACTGGCCGCAGCTCGAGGAGTCGCCCGACATCCTCGCCGAGCTCGCCGACGTACAGATGCACGCCATCCAGACCTCCGGGAACTGCGTGCGCAACATCACGACGGATCACTTCGCGGGCATCGCGCCCGACGAGATCGTCGACGCGTTCGTGTGGTGCGAGCTGGTGCGGCAGTGGTCGACGTTCCACCCGGAGTTCGCGTACCTGCCGCGGAAGTTCAAGATCGCGGTCAACGGCGCCACCCACGACCGCGCGGCGACCTTCGTTCACGACATCGGTCTGCACGCGCTCCGCGCCGACGACGGCGAGATCGGCTTCCGCGTCATCGTCGGCGGCGGGCTCGGACGCACGCCGGTCATCGGCCACGTCATCCGCGAGCTCCTGCCCTGGCGGCACCTGCTCACCTATCTCGACGCGATCCTGCGCGTCTACAACCGCTACGGCCGTCGCGACAACCAATACAAGGCGCGCATCAAGATCCTGGTGCGCGAGCGCACGCCCGAGGTATTCGCGCGCGAGGTCGAGGCGGAGTGGGCGCACCTCGAGGACGGACCCGCGACGCTGACCGAGGAAGAGGTCGCGCGCATCGAGAGCCGCTTCACCCGTCCGCTGTACGCCGATCTGCCTGCCGAGGACGCCGGCTACGACGCGGCGCGTGCCACGGAGCCCGCGTTCAACGCCTGGGTGCGTCGCAACGTACACCCGCACAAGGTCCGCGGCTACGCCGCCGTGACGATTTCGCTCAAGCGGAACGGCGTGCCGCCCGGTGACGCGACCGCCGACGAGATGGACGCGGTCGCCGATCTCGCCGACCGCTACAGCTTCGGCGAGCTGCGCGTCACGCACGAGCAGAACCTCGTGCTCGCGGACGTGCGCAGGGCGGACCTGCATCGGCTCTGGCAGGAGCTGCGCGCGCTCGGGCTCGCCACGCCCAACGTCGGCCTGCTCACCAACATCATCGCCTGCCCCGGCGGCGACTTCTGCTCGCTCGCGAACGCGAAGTCGATTCCGGTGGCGCTCGCCATCCAGGAACGGTTCGACGACCTCGACTACCTGCACGACATCGGCGAGCTCGATCTCAACATCTCGGGCTGCATCAATTCCTGCGGCCATCACCACGTCGGCCACATCGGCATCCTCGGCGTCGACAAGGGCGGCGAGGAGTGGTACCAGATCACCATCGGCGGCCATCAGGGCGAGACGCGCGACGGCGAGAAGGCCGCGATCGGCAAGGTCATCGGCCCCTCGTTCGCGCGCGCCGAGATCCCCGACGTCATCGAGCGCCTGATCGCCTGCTACCTCGACCATCGCGACAGCGACGCCGAGCGCTTCGTCGACACCGTCGGGCGCATCGGCATCGAGCCCTTCAAGCAGCGCGTCTACGGCGCAGGCGACGGATCGGGCCGCAAGTCCGGCAACGACCGCGCCGCCCAGGCCGCGGTGGCGTAACCCCGATTCGTTCACCTTCAGCAAGGACCGCAGCATGTCCCCCCTGCTTCGCGCGCGCGAGGTCGTCGAGGATCGTTGGCAACGCGTCGGCAGCGACGAAGCGGTCGGACCGGGCGCGGACGTGCTCGTGCCGCTCGTGCGGTGGCAGAAGGAGCGCGACGCCCTGCTCGCCCGGCCCGGACGCGTCGGCGTGCTGCTCGGCCCGGCGGACGACCCGGCGGCCGTCGCGGCCGACGTCGATCGCCTCGACCTGATCGCCGTCGACTTCCCGCACTTCACCGACGGCCGCGGCTACTCGACCGCGCGGCTGCTCCGCGAGCGCTACGGTTACCACGGCGAGCTGCGCGCGGTCGGGGACGTGCTGCGCGACCAGGTGTTCTATCTCAAGCGCGTCGGCTTCGACACGTTCGCGCTGCGCGCCGACCAGGATCCGGAGGACGCGAAGAAGGCGCTCGACGACTTCAGCGAGGCGTACCAGACCTCGGTGGATCGCCCGCAGCCGCTCTTCCGCCGGCGGGTCGCCTGACAATGAGCGCCGCGGTCGCCGCCGACGTCCACGCGGACGCCGAGCACGCCCCGGCGCTCGCGGCGCGGATCGGCGTGCTCGGCGCCGTCCTCGACCGCATCGCGGTCGAGTTCCGCCCGGCGGCGCTCGCGTCGAGCCTGTCCGCCGAGGACATGGTGCTCACCGACGCGATCCTCGGCGCCGGCCTGCCGATCGAGATCTTCACGCTCGACACCGGACGTCTGCATGGCGACACGCTCGCAGTCATCGACGCGGTCAAGGCGCGCTACGGTCATGCCATCCGCATCGTCCGCCCCGACGAAGTAGAGGTCGCGGAGTACGTCGCGACCCACGGCGCGAACGCGTTCTACGGGAGCGTGGGCCTGCGCAAGCGCTGCTGCGAGATCCGCAAGGTGCGGCCGCTGGCGCGCGTGCTCGGCGGTTACCGAGCCTGGCTCACCGGCCTGCGCCGCGCGCAGGCCGTCACGCGCGGCAGCCTCGAGATCCAGGCCTTCGACGCCGTGCACGGCATCGAGAAGTTCAGCCCGCTCGCCGACTGGAGTGAGCAGGACGTGTGGGACTACATCCGCTCGCGCCGCGTCCCCTACAACCGCCTTCACGACCAGGGCTACCCCTCCATCGGCTGCGCGCCCTGCACCCGGCCGGTGACCTCCGGCGAGGACGTGCGCGCCGGCCGCTGGTGGTGGGAGACGCCCGAGACGAAGGAGTGCGGCCTGCACGTCGGCCCCGACGGCCGGCTCGTGCGGACGCAGACGACGAACGCCTGAACACCATGAACCGCATCGACTCCGGAGCGCTCCGCCCGGCGCGCCGCACCCATCTCGACTGGCTCGAGTCCGAGGCGATCCACATCCTGCGCGAGGTCGCGGGCGAGTGTGCGAACCCGGTGCTCTTCTTCTCCGGCGGCAAGGACTCGATCGTGCTGCTGCGGCTCGCGGAGAAGGCCTTCCGGCCGGCACGATTCCCCTTCCCGCTGCTGCATATCGACACGGGGCACAACTTCGACGAAGTCATCGCCTTCCGCGACGCACGCGCGGCGGAGCTGGGCGAGCGGCTGCTCGTCCGCTCGGTCGAGGACTCGATGCGCCGCGGCACCGTGCGGGTGCGCTCGGAGACCGACAGCCGCAACGCCGCGCAGTCGGTGACGCTGCTCGAAGCCATCGCCGAGCTCGGCTTCGACGCCGCCATCGGCGGTGCCCGCCGCGACGAGGAGAAGGCGCGCGCGAAGGAACGCGTGTTCTCGTTCCGCGACGAGTTCGGCCAGTGGGACCCGAAGAACCAGCGGCCGGAGCTTTGGAACCTCTACAACGCGCGCGTCCATAAGGGCGAACACGTGCGCGTGTTTCCGATCAGCAACTGGACCGAGCTCGACGTGTGGCAGTACATCGAGCGCGAGCGGCTCGCCGTACCCTCGATCTACTACGCGCACGAGCGCGAGGTCGTGCGCCACGGCGAGCTGCTGATGCCGGTGACGCCGATCACGCCGCCCAAGCCAGGCGAGACGGTCGAGCGCGTCTCCGTGCGGTTCCGCACCGTCGGCGACATCACCTGCACCTGCCCGGTCGAGTCCACGGCGGCGACGCCGGCCGAGATCATCGCGGAGACCGCGCAGACCACCATCACCGAGCGCGGCGCGACCCGCCGCGACGACCAGACGTCCGAGGCCTCGATGGAGCGCCGCAAGAAGGAGGGCTATTTCTGATGGCGCTCGTCATGGAAGCGACGGATCATGAGGTGCGCGACCGCGGCGTGCTGCGGTTCATCACCGCGGGCAGCGTCGACGACGGCAAGAGCACGCTGATCGGCCGGCTGCTGCACGACTCGCGCGCGATCCTCGCCGACCAGCTCGCCGCGGTGGCGCGCGCGTCCTCGAAGCGCGGCAACGAGTCGCTCGACCTCTCGCTCCTCACCGACGGCCTGGAAGCCGAGCGCGAGCAGGGCATCACGATCGACGTCGCATACCGCTACTTCGCGACGCCGCAGCGCAAGTTCATCATCGCCGACACGCCGGGGCACGAGCAGTACACGCGCAACATGGCGACCGGCGCCTCCACCGCCGATGCCGCCGTCATTCTCGTCGACGCGCGCAAGGGCGTGCTCCCGCAGACGCGCCGCCACACCTGCATCGCGCACCTGCTGGGCGTGCGGCACATCGTCGTCGCCGTCAACAAGATGGACCTCGTCGGCTACGACGAGGCCGTATTCGAGCGCATCCGCACCGACTGCCTCGCGTTCGCCGCGGGGCTCGGCATCCCGGACCTGCGCTTCGTGCCCATGTCGGCGCTCGCGGGCAACATGGTGGTCGAGCGCGGCAACGCCCTGCCCTGGTACGACGGCCCCGCCCTGCTCGAACTGCTGGAATCGCTCGAGCCGGCGGACGACGCGGCGAGCCTGCCCGCGCGCTTCCCGGTGCAGCTCGTGATCCGCCCGGGCGCGGGAAACGACTTCCGCGGCTATGCGGGGCGTCTCGAGTCGGGCGTGCTGCTGCCCGGGAGCGAAGTGGTCGTGCTGCCTTCCGGTCAGCGGACGCGTGTCGCCGAGATCCTTGTGCTCGGGCAACCCCGCGACCTGGCGATCGCCGGCGATTCGGTCACGCTCACGCTCGCCGACGACGTCGATGTCTCCCGCGGCGACCTGATCGCGTCGGCCGTGACCGCGGCCGCGCCGACGAAGGCGCTCGACGCGCGCGTGTGCTGGCTCGACGCCGCGCCGCTCGACCCCGCGCGCAAGTACCTGCTCAAGCACACGACGCGCACGGTGCGCGCGAAGGTGACCGCGGTGGTGGACCGCGTCGACATCCACAGCCTCGCCCGCGTGCCGACGAGCAGCGTTGCCCTGAACGACATCGCGCACGTGCGTCTCGCGCTCGCGCAGCCCATCGCCTGCGACCCGTACGCCGCCAACCGCGCGACCGGGGCGTTCATCCTGATCGACGAGGCGACGAACCAGACCGTCGCCGCGGGCATGATCGAGGCCACGTGAGCGCACGATGAGCGGCAAGGTCTACCTCGTCGGCGCCGGGCCCGGCGCGCCCGACCTGCTGACGCTCCGGGCGGCGCGGCTGCTCGAACAGGCGGACATCGTCTTGCACGACGCGCTCGTCCATCCGGAGACCGTCGCGCTCGCGGCGCGCGCCGAGAAGGTCGCCGTCGGCAAGCGCTGCGGCAAGCTGAGCGCAGTGCAGAAGTTCATCAACAAGCGCTTGGTCGATGCCGCACGCAGGCATGCCGTCGTCGTCCGACTCAAGGGTGGCGATCCGATGCTCTTCGGCCGCGCGCA